>Ga0129317_1000352_pt1 | contig 51273 bp, 52 predicted proteins | sample Cm1ome_FD_94430 | JGI IMG/M metagenome (GOLD analysis project Ga0129317, IMG submission 94430) | Eastern black-and-white colobus group fecal microbial communities from Wisconsin, USA - Cm1105 metagenome | ecosystem: Host-associated > Mammals > Digestive system > Large intestine > Fecal | place... | reverse complement strand
ATGTGATCCAACCATCTCTTCAGAATCCATGGAAAATATCAGAATTCATTTGTTTGAAAATCAGGGTGTGTTTGAAAATGCTAAAGCTGAAGTATCTCTAAAAAAGATAAAAATTATTGTAATCATTTTAACTGTCTTGATCATTTTTTGCTTAATATTTTCAAAGTTATATATAAATAAGGATTATTTATTAGCACTATGTGAAGATGTAGAACTGGAATTGACAGATGATAATATAACCTTATCTTTTGGACAGGAGTTTCATCCTATGGATTATGTAAAGTCATACAATAAAGAAAATAAGCTTATTCTGCCTGCAACTCAGGAGATGAATAAGCTTACTGATTATGAATATATTTATGAAGTTGATAATGGGGTCAAGTCTATCCAGAAAACATTGATCGTTACGGTGATTGATGATCAGCCACCAGTTATTCAATTAAAACAAAGAAATGTAACTATCATACAAGATGATGATTTTGATGTTTCAGATTATATTACAGATGTATCTGATAATTATGATAATCTCTCACTGGAAGATATTCATTATGAAATTAATGGTGATGTATCTCAGGTCGGTAATTTTACCGTGTCATATTCAGTAACTGATTCATCTGGAAATGAAACGTCAAATACTTTGAATGTTAAAGTAGAGCAGAAAAGTGAAGTACAAACACAATCAAATTCTAATAATAATCAAAAGGCTAGTGACATTGCTAAAAAGCAAAATAAAATAAATAATGGTCTACCATCTACTAAGATTTTTTATATTAGAGATTATAATTATAATATCGAAGCATGCAAAAATGCAGCAGTTTCCTATATGAATGATCAGTTGAACAAAAGTAATGCTACATATGGAGAATTACAACCATATCAGGAAAATAATACCACAGTAGGATATAAAGTATTATTTCAATAGTATTAAACTATTTGACAGAAAAAATGGTTACTTTTGTTTAAATATGTATTTCTACTATAAAACTTAGATAATAGTATATATTTATTAACTTATTACTACTATATGGGATTAGAGAATGTTGTTTAAATAAGATAGTATAAAATATTTTGTGTAAACGTAATTCCTATAGAAAAAGGAAGTCTCACTAGTTAGAATTAAGTTGCGACACTTATTCGAAAGGAGACTTCCCATGTCTAATTCTAACACAGAACTTTATAAAGCTCTACTATCTGGTTCATCAATTGGTGAAATAATTCGTAAAGAAATTGAAGACACTATCAATTTACTACTAAAAACGGAACTTACTTCATTTTTAGATTATGAACCATATGATCCGATTGGATACAATTCAGGCAATTCGAGAAATGGTTCATACTCAAGAAATCTTAAAACAAAGTATGGTGAAATTACTGTTGAGATTCCAAGAGACCGTAACGGTGAGTTTAAACAACATACGATCGCTCCATACAAACGTAACACCGATGATCTAGAAACTACCATATTACATTTATACTCTAAAGGAATTACAACATCTGAAATTGCTGACTTAATTGAAAAGATGTATGGGTACGCATACTCTAAACAAACCATTTCAAATATTACTAAAACAATGGAAAACCATGTCAAAGAATTTCATGAAAGACAGCTGAACAAACAATATGTTGTCGTTTACATGGATGCTACAATGCTTAATGTTAGACTAGACAGTGTTTCTAAGGAAGCTGTTCATATCCTTGTAGGAATTACAAAAGAAGGATATAAAGAAGTTCTTGATTTTGGTATCTATCCATCTGAATCATGCGAAAACTATAAAGAAATGCTTCAAATCATCCAAAAACGTGGATGTTCAGAAATTCTTCTTTTTGTCAGTGATGGACTGATAGGTATTAAAGATGCTTGTTTAAGCGTATTTCCTAAAGCAATGCATCAATCTTGTTGGGTACATATCAGTCGAAATGTTGCCAGACTAGTAAGAGCTAAAGATAGAAAGGAAATTCTTGATACGCTTAAATCAGTATATCAATCAAAGACTGAAGAAGCAATTCTAAATTTAGAGTCATTCATAAGTTCAGTATCAAAACGTTATCCTAAAGTGGTTGATAAATTTAAGGATAGATCCAACTTGTTCAGTTTTTTAAGTTTTCCAAAAGAGATACAGAGAAGCCTGTATTCAACCAATTTAATAGAAGGATTGAATAAACAGTTAAAGCGTTATACAGGTCGCAAAGAACAATTTCCAAATGAAGATTCATTGGAAAGATTTATCTGCAATCAATTCATGGAATACAATCAAAGATTTTCATGTCGTATCCATCGAGGATTTGATGTTGTTCAAAGTGAATTGCAAGAAATGTTTGAAAAATGATTTACGAGCGGCTTAATTCAACCGGTCATGGTTACACAAAATTCTTGACGCTATCGATTGAATTTCATCATTGTGAATATTTATATTGTTATTAATATATATATTACTTTTTCTTCATTAAATATGTGTTAGTATCCTTAAAGGTTGTTTTTAGAATACTAAAAATATCTTATCATAAATTTATATGACTATCACAATTTGTTATAAACTTTTTTATTCTCTAAAGTGAAAAGTTAAATTCAACTTTTCACTTTAGAGCTTTTTTTCTTGCTCTTTTATAGATGGTAAAAAAACAGGTGATATGGTAAAATAGTAGTGTTAGACTAGGTAGGCAGCAATGAGGAAAGTTGATGAATTAAGAAATGTAATTGCAAATCAATTTGCCTGTGAATATAAGGCTTATGACTTGGAGAGAGTCTGTAATTCAAATGGAATTGAACCAGATGCTGGACTGGAACCAATGCATAGCAAGCGATTATATGTATTGAGTGGTTTGAACAAGTTGCCAGATGATGATATTTGGAAGTTGGCAAGAAGAATAGTTAAAGAATTTGGAAATGCAGAAATGATAAAAACCATGGAGCCTTATTTGGCTGATACAGAATTAGCTTTTTCGTTTGTGACAAGAAGGCGAATTGTTGATTTTTTGGATTCATTAAGTGATATGGAAGGGCAAATGAAATTAGATGATTTTCTATCGTTTATTTGGAATATGACGGATATTTCAGATATTTTCACTGGAACGACTGTAGGAGAAGAAATTATGTCTGCAGTAAAATATGATAAAACCATGTCCTATAAAGAATTGCTTACTAACCGATTAGAGGTTAAATATCTGCCCGATGAAATTTTCATCAAGTTTTTAGAGTGTTTGGTAAAACCAGAAGTGAGAGAAGGCGATGAACAGAAAAAGTATGTTCAAGGCATAAATGAAATAATTAAGGAAGATGGATATGAGTTATATATCAGTTCTCAAAAATCTGGAGTTCCACATTATAGTATAAGAAAAAGAAGAATTGTTGAGGGTGAATTAAAAAATCTCATTTTTGCTCCGGTCGGTCAAAAGCCAGATATTACTATTGAAAATTCAATTAGTAATGAACTGCGATTGATAGGAGATACTGACAATTGCTTGTTTTATAATTTTGAGATAGGAGCAGATGGATTACAGTGGAATACTTTGGTCGAATGGTGGAAAGAGAACAATAAAGAGAATGATGTCAATCCGGAGTTAGAATTGTATTGCCGTTTAAGAGCATCTCTTGATTCAGAACCCGAAAAAATCTTTTTTAGGGCATATTATAACTATTATCGTCACTCGATAAAAAAAGATATTCCTGCATTAGTGCCACAAGTATATTTGCATTATGACCCTCGCAGTAAATATCAGAGAAAAGGACAAGTAGTATACTCCCATCAAAGAATGGATTTTTTGATGTTATTACCGGGAGGAATAAAGATTGTTTTTGAATTGGATGGGCAGCAACACTACTCTCAGAATGAAAGGGCAGTACCTGCATTATATGGCGAAATGGTAAAAGATGATAGAGCATTGCGATTGAAGGGGTATGAGGTATATCGATTTGGAGGACATGAGTTTTTGGATAAGAATAGTGCGAAGCAAATGATATGTGAATTTTTTGATAAATTATTTGAGCGATATGAAATTGATTTATAAGGCACGGAGGCAATGTGCATGGAATTATTAAATGATGTAGTTATACAGTGTGAAGAGTGCGGAAATATTATCATCATTGAGAAGGAGTATCTGGATGCAGAAACATCTTCATACGAAAGACAAATGGGTCCAGAAATTGTGTATGATATATATGAAGAATGCGATTGTGAAGAATGTGGAAACAATATAAGATACAGAATTTCTGGTTATGAATATCCAGTGGGGTGTTTCAATTATGAAGATAATGAAATACATGGTGGACAATTTCTTGAGGAACCCAACATGGGGATTGTATATCAGGTGGAATTCGATGAAGAAAGCATTGCTTCATTTTTGCCACAGGTAGAGGAAAATATATATAGGATATTGAATGATAAAAGATTTGTATATCAGCTTACTCCCAGGGAGTTTGAAGAGGTCGTGGAAGAAGTGTTTAAAAGGCAAGGCTTTCAAACTCGCTTAACACCTCAAACACGAGATGGGGGAAAAGACATAATCGCGACAAAAAGTATCTTAGGTAGACCTGTCATGTTTTTGATTGAATGTAAAAGGTATAATGAAATGAATAAAATAGGTGTTGATATTGTTCGAGCTTTATATGGTGTGCAAACAGCGGAAAGGGCAAATAAGGCAATTATTGTAACTTCCTCCTATTTTACAGAAGATGCACAGAGATTTGCAGAGCAACAGAAAACATTGATAGATTTATTTGATATTGATGATTTGATTAGATTAATGGAAAATAGTATTCATAATGAATAAGGTAATTTTTAGCTACCCATAAGGAGAAGAAAAGTGTGAAAAATAATTTGACCCAATCGCGAGTAAAAACACAAAAAAAGACGAACTTAAAAACAAGTTCGGTTTCATTTAGAAAAAACAGAATATTATTTAGGAATTTCTTGAATAGATGATACATCAAATCCCTGTGATTTTAGAAAGTCCAGTGCTGTCTCAACTGTATAATTATTCTTTTCTCTTTGTGGCTTTGGATCCTTAAATGATTCGTAGTCTGAAGGATTGAACTTTTCTCCAGTAAGAATCATGTGATAAATACTGACAAGCATCATTCTTGCGATAGCTATGATTGCTTTCTTGTGTCCTCTTCTTTTCTTGATCCTTGTATACTTTTGACCAAAATAACTGTTTTTCTTTCTGATGGCTGCCAATGCACATTGTACTAATACCGGTTTAAGATACTGCCCGGCTTTGCTGATACGAACTGATCTTTTCTTTCCTGCACTTTCATTATTGGCAGGAGAGACTCCAGCCCAGCAGCATAGCTGTTTATCTGTTTCAAATTGTGTCATATCAACACCGATTTCAGAAATGATAAGAATAGCAGACATAAGCTGTATTCCATCAATTTCCGTAATATGGATGAAATCATCAAAGTATCTGGAAGCACGTTTGATGATTTCTATTTCAACAGCTTCAATATGTTTATCAAGTTCATTCATATGTGATTGGATTTCTGTCATTTTAAATCTTTGATCGGGCTCAATCTTGGAATTTTTAAGAGATTCAATTATTTTGTCTTTGTTTCTGCAGCTGCCATGTATAAGTTTTGTGATTTTAGCTTCATCAATAGCTTCAGTAGATAGAACTTCATTCATTATGGCTTTAGCTGTTTTTCCAAAAGGATCAGAAACAACAGAAGCAAGAGCGATATTTGAAACGGTCATAGAATTCTGATAACGATTCCGTTCAGAAGTACGCATACAGATGAGCTTGAAGCGGTAACGAGAGAGATCTCTTAATTCACGAATATCCTTAGATGGGATAAAAGATGATTTGAGAAGATCATGTTTGAAAAGATCACAAATCCATTTGGAATCTTTCTTGTCTGTTTTTTTGCCTTTGATAGCTTTGACATATTTAGGATGAACAAGGACAATATTCATTTTGGCTTCAGTCTCAAGGACGTTGAACACAGGAATCCAATATTTACCGGTAGATTCCATGCAGACATCAAAGCATTTGTGCTCAATAAGCCAGTTTTTAAGGTTATAGAGATCATAGTTAAGAGAAATCTTTTTGAATATATTCAGTGACACGAGTTTTCTTGTCAGTGATACCAATGGTGGCAACAATAAGGTTCTTGTGAACATCAAGACCAGCACAATTAAAACGGTGGATTTTAAGCATAAAAAAACTCCTTTCAAAAAAAGGAGAAGTGGCATTGACTGTCAGTCTGCGAAATATCACTATAGTTGATTAAAACAATCTTAAGTGTCCAGGCTCTAAGTCCTACTTGTTTGTGCTTGAAAGACTGACGGCGACTTATAAATATTCAGGATATTCTATATCGAGTAGAATTGCCTACTCTCCTCCACGTGCTCTGTAGTATACCACCTCTCTTATAGGATACTACAAAAACGATTGGAGAGAAATTATTTTTAATAAAATGTTTGTGTCCGACCGACGAAGACGGACGGAAATGGAGGTAAATATGAAAAAATATTACGCAGAAAGACATGGTTTACTTACAAAGCAACTACAGATAGATTTTGAAGAGTTATTACAGTATTTCAGACAAGTATATAAATTTTTTTGTGATAAAGAGTATTTTGAAGTGGCTACTAGAGGAGTGTGGAGACAAATTCCTTATCATGATCCGGAGCAAGTTTTACCACCAAGTCTATTGCCATCGCCTGAAGTGTATTTTGCAACATGCTTACAAGACAAAGAGGTTTGGCCAATTTGGCAATATCTCGAAAAATATGATGAGCAGACATTATTTTCGGTGATTGAGATTTTATACGACCATATTGGTGTTTATAACAATGAAACAGATGAATTTGAAAACGAAGCGCAAAAGGTAGAATTTGCTGAACTGATTAATAATATCTTACGTGCGTATAAAGAGGGGTATTATCTTGAGCCGACAAATGGATTTATAATGCAAATGCCTAATGGTGCATTGCGTGAGCAGTTAGAATATGATGGTTCTGATTTGCCTGATTTAGTATATGAGCAATTAGTAACAGCTACAAAAATGTACTATCGTTTTGATGCGAATTTTGAACAGAAAAAAAAGGCTATTAACATTCTTGCTGATATTTTGGAAAGTCAACGTGAAGAAGTCAAAGATATTTTTAATGCTGAGTATGAAGTTCCTAAAAATGAACATGATAAGTTGATTTTTGGTATAGTTAACGGCTATAATATTCGCCATAATCGTGTGGATCAAAAGAGCGATTATAGCAAGGAAATATGGTATGATTGGATGATGCAATATTATACCAGTGTAATAATTGCATTTTACAAGCTGAAAAATAAGTATACCAGTATTGACTCTTAATTGGTGGGGTGAAAGGTATCCCCTAAGTGAGGTATAAACCTTTTTGCAAAAGGTGACGGTTTTGCTATTTAGTATAAGAAGAAACTTTTACAGCATACAGAAACAATTATCTTATTATCGAAGATTAATTAAAAAATATATAATAAAAAGGACAGTAATAAAAGATATTTATTATTAATCATTATTACTGTCCTTTTTTAGAAATATTCAATACAACAGTACTGAATTATATGTAGATATAGAATTTTAATAATACAATGTCAGCGACTAACCCGACATGAATAGATGCAGATAATGAGCATCTGAATTCCCCCTCAACTTTGTGCAGTAAAGAAATTCAGCTCATGTCCAATGTCAATAACAGTATTCACTTCTACGTTAATGGCTTTGATTAGATAAAGTTGTATATAACTATAAGTAGAATACATTATAACTAATACTTTTTAATAATAAAATGCACTTTTAGCCCTAAAATGTTATTTTTACAATTTTTTTCATTATTCGTATTAATTTAAAAAATCTCTTTTGCAAAGAGGAGACAAAACCTTAGTAGTAATATTTTATTATATGCTAATTTATTTTGTGGAAATACATTTTAAATCATGTTATGTTCATATTAGAGCACTATACATTATCTGTATCGACCTTTCCCTTAGGAAGAAGTTTAGGATGATAATCATGATACATAAAAAATAGCAAGAATGATGAAAACATAATAATTTCATCATGATACAATGTTTCCTCGGAAAGGAGGGAGTGCAAATGCAAGGACAAGCAGTGTATATTGTTTCACAGGCAATTCGATATATAGAAAATAATTTAGATAACAAGCTGGATTTGGAAACAGTTGCAACCGCTCTACATTACTCTAAATATCATTTACACCGTATATTTACAAAGATAGTTGGGTTGACGATACATGAATATGTTCAAAGGAGACAGCTTACAGAAGCGGCTAAGTTACTGGTTTTTTCTAAAAGACCGATTATAGAAATCGCACTTATCAGTGGTTATGAAAGTCAACAAGCATTTACAAGCATTTTTAAAGCAATGTATAAGATGACACCTGCTGATTTTAGAATAGCTGAAGAATTTTATCCTTTACAGTTAGAAATCCATTTAAGTAAAGAGCCGATAAAAATGGATTTTATAAAAGATGATATACGATTTGCTACTACTAAAGATATAAATGACTGGATGGAATTAGTCCATTTAACAGTTGATGGTTATCCCTATTTAGATGAAACGGATTATCTTGAAAAACTATCTTTCTATATATCTAACAAAAGAGCTTTAATTTTAAGAGATGAAGGTATGGCAATCGGTATTATGGGATTTTCAGCAGAAACAGGAAGTATTGATTTTCTGGCAGTTCACCCACAATATCGAAATTTGGGGATTGAAAAGGTTTTCCTTGATAAACTTGTAGATGAACTTCTTGCAGGAAAAGAGATTAGTTTAACTACATATCGAGAGGGCGATAAAGCAGACACAGGCTATCGTGAAGAATATTTGCGTCTTGGTTTTGCGGAACGAGAGTTGCTTACTGAATATGGGTATCCTACACAACGCTTTGTGCTTCCACCAAAAGATAAGGAGGAAGTGTAAAATGCAACAAGCACAGGATACTTGGAAGAAGAAAATAATTCTTTTTCTTATCAGTCAAAGTATTACATTATTTGGCTCTCAAATAGTTCAAATGGCAATCGTATGGTATGTAACACTTCATACAACCAGCGGTGCATGGGTAGCTGTTTTTTCAGTATGTTCCTATTTACCACAATTTCTTGTTTCGTTTGTAGGTGGAGTTTGGGCTGACCGTTATAATCGCAAATTTCTTATCATAGGTGCTGATTTAGGAATAGCGATTGTCACATTTAGCATGATACTTATTATGCCTTATATATCAACAGAAATCGTACTACTCAGCTTACTGATAGCAATGTCTATTCTTCGTTCTATTGGTGCTGGAATACAGTCACCTGCTGTTAATGCTGTTATCCCGCAACTTGTACCAGCAGAAAATTTAATGCGTTATAATGGTATCAATGCAACCATGCAATCAGTTGTTCAATTTTCTGCTCCTGCTGTCGCAGGGATAGTTTTATCTGTTGGAACATTGCAGAATACATTGTTGATTGATATTTTGACTGCAATAGTAGGGATTGCATTGTTTGCTTGTGTATCATTGCCTAAGCAAGACAAAAAAATCACTTCATCTCCTATTTTATCGGATATGAAAAGTGGAATTAACTATGTATTCTCGCAAAAAAATATTGGTATCTTATTGATGATATATGGAATATTTACTTTTCTATGTGTTCCAGCAGGCTATTTATCTGGACTATTGGTAAGTAGAATATATGGTGATACATACTGGTATCTGACTGCCGTTGAAATATGTGGATTTGGCGGTATGGTTGTTGGCGGGTTGCTAATGAGTGTATGGGGCGGTTTTCATAAACGTAGTAAAACTATGTTCAGTGGTTTAGCTGTATTTGGAATAATGGCAATAGGTATGGGCATGACTCAAATTTTTTTACTGTATCTTATTTTTATGATTTGTTATGGTGTTGCTTTAACGACAATACAAACAACAATCACTACCTTACTTCAAGAAAATACGAATGTTTCAATGCAGGGACGAATATTTGGCTTCATGGGAGCGATGTATGCTATTTGCTATCCGTTTGGTATGGTAGTTTTCGGCCCCTTAGCGGATATAATTCCCTTACAACTGATTATGATTGGTTCAGGAATTATTTTACTTCTAATGCCCTTTTTCTTGTATATGAACAAGTCATTAAATAGGCTTTAAGAAAATAGGTATTTTATATTTTTGAAAAAGTTTACTAATAGAGTTCTGAAAAATGATGGATATCTATTACTGGCTGACTTTTGGAAACTATTTTCTAGCAGTCAGTTTATGAATTTATTTATTCCTTCAGTAATGATGGGGAATTGAAAATATAAAAATATCAAATTTTATTTATATGAAATAAATTGTTAAACAACAGAAATAATCATAAAAAACGATTATATAAGATAAAGAGTTTAGTTAATCTAAAAAATAGTTTAGTATAAATATTTATCACTTTTATTAGAAAGTCATACTTTTATTTAAAACTGTTTTGCTAGTATATTTCTGTGTTATTATATAAATATATAGAAAGAAGTGGTGTTAATGATAAAACGAAATGAAGTATGTCTCCATGCAAAGCCAGTAAGATGCGACATTTGCATGGAGTAATCATCGTCGCATAATTAAATATTCTGGCTTTGCTTACTTGAAAGAAATATTCAAGGAGGAAGTCGAGATGAAATATATCAATGCAAAGGTTCTTCTTCCCGAAAGACTTGTCAAAGAGTTGCAAGGTTATATTCAAGGTGGATATATTTATGTTCCTACTGATCCAACACAACAAAAGAAATGGGGAGAAGTTTCAGGTTATCGACAGGAATTACTGCAAAGAAACCGCAAAATCATAGATGAATATCAAGATGGCATTTCTATTGAGAAATTAGCAGAAAAATATTGTTTGTCAGTTTATGCTATAAGAAAGATTGTTTATCAGAAATGACAGAGGTTGTATTTTACAACTTCTGTTTTTATATAAAACAGTTCTGTATTATTTAGTGTATAGAAATATTTGTATATAGGCTTTATGATGGAAATGAAAAAATTTATTCGATGAGAGGAAGGTAAACTATGCAACCAAATAAAATTTATCCACGCAATAAGGATAAAGAAACCATCTATTTGAAAAACGTCGTTAGAAATCCATCAATCATTGTTGGGGACTATACTATTTATAATGATTTTGTCAATGATCCTGTTGATTTTGAAAAAAACAATGTACTCTATCATTATCCCATCAATAATGATAAATTGATTATTGGTAAATTTTGTTCTATCGCTTGTGGTGCACACTTCTTGTTCAATAGTGCCAATCATAGCATGACTTCTCTTGTAACTTACCCGTTTCCTATTTTTTTTGAGGAATGGGGGTTAGATGTTAGCCATATAACTGATGCATGGGATAACAAGGGTGATATTGTTATCGGAAATGATGTCTGGATTGGATATGAGGCAGTTATCTTAGCAGGAGTAACTATAGGTGATGGTGCTATCATTGGTACAAGAGCAGTTGTGACAAAAGATGTTCCGCCATATACTATTGTGGGTGGGGTTCCAGCAAAACCTATACGAAAACGTTTTTCTGATGATGATATATCATCACTAATGAAAATGAAATGGTGGGATTGGCCAGTAGAAAAAATTAAGGAACATATTTCAGAAATCCAGTTTGGGAAAATTTCTGATTTAAAAAATAATTGTCAAATCTAGATTAAATTGAGGAAGCTTTGAATGATTTAAAGCTTTCTTTTTTTCTATAAAGAATTTGGATTCGTCAGAAACGAGAGTGTAAAATAATCTGTGAAGTTGAGACGCGCGCTCTCAACTTACACAGATTATTTTACACTCTCTTTCTTATTAATGTATGTTTTCAAGCATATTATAAAAGGCACTGAATTAAAGTGCCTTTTATAATTAATCTTCTGGAATATCACTTCCTCTGATATCCACAATTGATTTTAAATTGATTTTTGATTTAACTATCTGTAAGACTTTTGTGTCCAAATTAATCTTAGTAACTCTTCCCTCTAGTTGAACGTACTGTCCCTTATCATAGTAAATAACTGTAATTATCATACCAGGACGAACGCAATGAATTTTTCGATCAAGAATATCAAGGTCATCTTCGCTTAATATTTTTTTGGCACAATAATTCTTTCCTGTTCCCTTAATATTTCTCGGAATCCTTTAAGGGCGTCGAACGATTGAAAGATGTGTGCTCTTTTTATATTATTTTCTTCATTATGCATTATGGCCACCAACCAGACCATTTCTTTTTCTTGCAGTGGCTTTATCTAAATAATTCATGCCTTTAAGTACGGCATTCTTGCCAAATTTAGCTTTGATCTCAACAAGTGCTTCCTGTACTCTTTTTTCTTTTTCTATATCTCAATATCGGTAAATAAATCAAACTGCTCATAAGCTTCATTAACGACATTGCCAAAGTTAATAGCAATTTGTCTTATTGGATAATTGGGATTGACAACACGCTTGTATAATCTTTTAAATTCTTCCAGTAAGAGTCTATATGAATTTGTGATAACTGTGATTTTACAACTTCCTCTTGAAGGGGAGATTACATTTTTCGAGTAACCAATAAATAGACTGATGTGATTTGTAACTAGGTGTTTTTCTGTTAGGGATAGTACATTTGTTTCTACCATTTCTTTCATAATGAGGTAAGCATCTTTATAATTATAATCTTCAAAAAGAATTTGACTATTGGATATTGAATTTGCTTTTGGCTTGTAAGCCTTGATGTCAGATATTTCTACTGGTTCTCTTCCCCAGGCATGATCGATCAAATATTCAGAGTTAACACCAAAGAGTTTGTATAATTTTTTTTCTGGATAATGAGCAATTCCATACATATCATTGATTCCAAGCATGGCTAAGCGATTTGAAGTTCCTGGACCAACCATCCAAAAATCGGTAAGTGGTGTATAATGCCATAGTGGTTGTTTATATAGATCCTCATCTAGATATCCCATATTGTCTTTAGCCTGTTTTGCTGTGATATCCAATGCAATCTTGGCTAAAAACAAATTTGTTCCAATACCACAAGTTGCGGTTATTCCAGTAGTATTATAAATATCATCAATGATCATTCTTGCAATCTGTTTTGGATTCATGTTATATAATGATAAATAAGGTGTTATATCTAAAAATGATTCATCAATCGAATACACGTGGATATCATTACTTGAAATATACTTTAAAAGTATTTTATAAATCTTAGCAGAATATACCATATATAAATTCATTCGTGGTGGTGCTATAATATATTCAATATCTTTTGGAATTTCAAATATCCTTCCACGGCTAGGCATTCCCAATTGTTTAATGGCAGGTGTAGCAGCTAAAGTAATAGCTCCACCACCTCGTGTAGGATCAGCAACAACCAAATTAATTTCAAATGGATCTAAATCACGTTCCACACATTCTACGGAAGCATAGAAGGATTTAAGATCAATGCACAAATAATATTTTTTCATCTGTATCACTCCTTTGTGATTTCATATTATATCTACTATGATTTTGAAAACAATATAGATTTGGGAATTTTTTATTTATTTTATTGGTAAAATTTTAAAAATCTATTCATTTTTGATATTATTGTAATGTGGAGTGATGTATATGATTTTAAAGGAATTATTAGTTCAATATGAGATACAGAATAATTTAAGTCATGCAGAAGTAGCAGAAGAAGTAGGAGTGTCTTTATCTACATATTATCGTTGGATAAGTGGAGAAAGCACAAAATTAAAGAAAACAACGATTCAAAAACTATCTAAAGTTTTAGATTGTGATATTGAAGAAGTCATCGAAGAAACAAATCGAATTAAACCTATTTTAGGAAATGTAAAAGCAGGCTACGATCTTTGGGCAGATCAGGATATTGAAGGATATATAGAGCTTGGACAAGCTGATGCTCAAAAAGGAGATTACTTTTTGCGTGTTGTTGGCGATTCAATGGAAGGTGCACATATTTATGATGGAGATTTAGTTTATGTGCAAAGTTGTAGTACAGTCGAATCTGGAAGAATCGCAGTAGTGATGATTGGCGATGAAGCTACTATAAAAAAGGTTTATTTTAAAAATGAGCTTATGATTTTAGAAGCAGCTAATCCTAAATATGAATCAAAATTTTTCACAATGCAGGAAGTTGAAGAAATACCGGTTAAAGTAATAGGGTTAGTTCGTTTTGTTAGAACTGATTTTTGTTTAGATTAAAAATATAAAGCCGGATATAGTTAATTATTGTAAAACATTATTTATAGTAGGATAATAATATATAAAGTATACAAAAAAATATTAGAAAAGTTTGAATTTACGGGAGTGATAAAATGAATAGAGATGCTTTTTTAAAAACTATGATAGAAGTACTCAAGTACGATACTTCGTATAAAAAGATTAAAGATAGAGAACAACTTATAAGAATGTTAGGCAGGGAAGAGTAAACTTTGTACCACAATATGAATTTGCAAATCATGGTCGTTCATATCAGCACTGGGAAATAGTGGAACTGAGGTTTCCAGTACCATTATTAGAAATTGCAGAGGAACATGAGAGTGAGCTAGATTCTTTAGTTGATTTTGTTTATGAAGAGTCTGATGATTATGCGTTGCATCATATGGAAATTAGACCTCAGGTTATAGATGCTCCTGAGGAAGTGACAGAATATGATGTAGTGTTTGATGAAATACAGGATACAGTTATTCAAGGAATTAGAGATGCAAGATTTATAATTTGGGTTGCGGTAGCATGGTTCTCTAATGATGCAATCTATCAGGAACTTTTAGTGAAAAAAGAACAAGGATTAAGTATTAGAATTATAGTCTCTAAAGAAGATTCTAACATACCAATGATTTCCAAGCTAAGAGATAATGAATTTAATATTAAAGTTATTCCTAAATGGGGAGCTCAAGGATATAATAGAATGCATGACAAATTTTGTATTATTGATATGGATTATGTTATGCATGGTTCCTATAATTGGACACCTACGGCTAATTTTAATGAGGAAACATTGGCAACGGCACTTGATCATGAATTCGTATCAAAGTTTGCAGATGAATTTATGAAATTATACAATGGTATATATTAAGTCTATTCATAAATTGGAATTCATTGTTTCTTGTAATTTTAAGGAGAGGTGTGAAAATATTTGAAAAAGTTTTGGATTGAGAATAAAGAAAAAATTATAACATTCATAATCTGTGGAACGATTTTTATAGGAATGCTATCAATTATTGCATTAGCAAGTGGCACAGTAATGAAGGTATTTGGATTTCAATATGAGTCGATTGGTAGTATTATACTATTTTTCATAATAGCAACAATAATGTCGTTCCCGTTAAATTTGATAGCTGGAGCATTACCAAAAGCATTATATGAACTTGAAAGAATAAGTAAGCAATATGCACTTATCTTGTATTTAATTTTAGATACTATAGCAACCAGTTTCGGATTAAAAATAGTAGATTATTATATGTCATCTGTTTCAGCTACAACTATTTCTATCGTTGTTATTTCGTTTTTATTAGCGTTACCAGGTAGAGATGATTTCAAGGATAAGTAAAATAAATCCTAAATGGGTGTTATATATTATATAAATTAAATAATCTTAAGGAGATTGCAGAAAATGAAAAGATATATAGCATTTTTAAGAGGAATTAATACAAGTGGAAAAAATAAAGTCCCAATGGTGGAGTTAAAAAATGGCTTTGAAAATCTTAAATTTATAGAAGTAAAAACATATCTTAATAGTGGCAATGTTATTTTTTCAAGTCCTGATGAGGATACAAAGAAATTAACAAAAATGATTGAAAAAATGATAAAAGAACAGTTTGATTTAGATATACCAGTTTTTGTTATATTAAGAGAACAGCTAGAAGATATATTAAACAATGCACCTGAATGGTGGGGGAATAAAAACAAAGAAATCTATGATAATCTAATCTTTATCATACCTCCTGCTAAATTTGCAGATGTATATGATGAGATTGGTGAGCCAAACAAAGAATTGGAAAGGATACAGGAATATAAGAATGTGATATTCTGGTCTTTTAGTCGTAAAGATTATCAAAAAACAAATTGGTGGTCTAAGACAGCGAGTGCAAATATAAGTTCTAGGCTGACGATAAGAACACCGAACACAGTTAGAAAAATAGTTAAGATGTAGTCAATTTTAAAATCTAAATTAATTGTGATGTTGTATTTAAAGAATTAGAATTACGGAGATGATAGCATGAATAAATCTAACATTATATTAGTGATAATTGGATTGATTATAATTTTATTTGCAGTATTTTCACCATCTATTATAGCAAGCGTGCATAGCATGACATGGAGAATTATAATCGGTTTATTGGGATGCTTTTCACTTGTTTCTGGCATATATAAAATTGTTGTCGAAAAATAAATATAATTGTGAGAACCTAATGAATTAATTTGCAAGAATATATCAAATGTAATGAAATTAAATCAATTGTTTGATATAACGAATTTATAATTCGTATGAAGGAGAATATAAATTATGAATATATTAATTGTGGAAGATAACAATGACATCAATAATATGATCAAAAATTATTTAACTAAAGCTGGATATAATTGTGAACAGGCGTTTTCTGGTACAGAAGCATTAATGTACTATAAAATGAATATGTATGATCTTATCATCTTAGATTTAATGTTACCAGGAATGAATGGCGAATCCCTTTTGGAAAACATACGACAGACCTCTGATTTGCCCGTCATTGTCTTGACCGCTAAGGATACATTAGATAGCAAGGTTGAAGTATTAGGTGCAGGTGCAGATGATTATCTTTGTAAACCATTTGAACTTGAAGAACTTTTGGCAAGAGTACAAGTTCAGTTAAGAAAAAGAAACAAGAATAGTTATGAGAATATAGTATTTAAGGATTTGAGTCTTAATCAGTCACTTTATGATGGACTTATTGATAGTAAACCACTTCATCTAACAAAACACGAATATCTGATTCTAGAACTATTGATGAAAAACAGAAAAAGAGTTTTTACCAAACAGGAAATCTATGAATATGTATGGAACGATGATTATTATGGAGATGATAAGACAATCAATGTTCATATAAGCAATATTAGAAAAAAGATCAAACAATATACCGATGATGGATACATAAAGACTGTGTGGGGTATCGGATTTAAAATGGCTGAATAAATAATATTCAGTTTTTTCTTTATACTTTCTTTATATTTGCTTGGCACTTTTTTAAACTTAAATTTCTATAATAATAACTGTATTAAGGAGGTAGCACGATATGGAAGAAAACGTATTGGAAATTTATGATCTATGTAAAACATATAAAGATACAAAAGCTGTATCACACCTTTATATGAACATAAAAAAAGGCGATATTTATGGGTTTATTGGAAAAAATGGTGCAGGAAAATCAACGACTTTAAAAATGATAACTGGCTTAATTTTCCCTACATCTGGTGAAATTAAACTATTTGGTGAAAACAGAAATTCATTTACATCGAGAAGAATCGGATCTCTTATAGAAACTGCTGGATTATATCCTAACCTTTCAGCTTATGACAATATGGAATTAAAAGCTATAGCAATGGGAATCAACAATAAAAATAAAATTACTGAATTATTAAATTTAGTTAGACTCGATACAAAGAGTAAGAAAGTTGTCAAGAAATTCTCTTTAGGTATGAAACAGCGTTTAGGAATAGCTTTAGCATTGTTAGGAAATCCGGACTTGTTGATATTAGATGAACCGATTAATGGATTGGATCCTGAAGGGATTAGAGAAGTAAGAGAGGTCATTCAATACTTGAATGATACGAAGAAAATGACAATCATCATCAGTAGCCATATATTGGGAGAGCTTAGCAAGATTGCCACGAAATATGGAATCATTCGAGATGGTCATATGGTAGAAGAAATAACTGCTAAGGAGTTGGATAAACGCTGTAGAAATTATCTGTCATTGAAAGTAGATCAGGCAGATAAAGCAATACCTTTGCTTGAAAAGAGTTTAAATATAAAAGACTATACCGTTCATGAAAATAATGAGATATGGATTTATGATGACGTTAAGAGTTCTGATGTTTCAATGCAGCTTGCACAAAATGGTGTAGAAGTCAATCAAATCTATTATCAAAAACAGGATTTAGAATCTTATTTTTTAGAGAAATGTGGAGGTGAAGAATAATGTTCAATATTATAAAATCTGAAATCAAAAGACTATTGAAAAGTAAAGGTTTCTGGTTTTCTTTGGCTATATTCATTGTAATCTACGTTATATCTATTTTTATGCAAACTTCTGCACAGGAAAGTGGTGTATTCTCTTCAACCAATAGTGCTCCAGAACCAGGATTTTATATTTCAATCGACATCGTAGTTAAATCATTAAATTCATACGCAACAATGTTTGGACATTCTTTTGGAGCTTTAATTTTAGGAATTTATTTAGCTATATTTGTATGTAATGAATACAGTAGTGGATATATCAAGAATATTGCCACTTTATCTAATGGCAGACTTGCAGTCATCATCTCAAAAATTGTTGTAGCGGCATTTATTGACTTAATAATTATATTACTATGCTATGGAATTGGTTTTATTTTGGGAAATATTCTTATTGATGGATTTGTAATCGAGTCTATAGTGGAGATACTTAAATCTTCAGCAGTCATGTTTGTTATGAGTTTGGCTTTGTTCAGTTTGGTTATTGCTATTACGACCGTATTTAGAAATAGAGTAGCAGGTATCATTTTGGTACTATTGATTTCATCAGGTATGTTACAGCCATTCTTTACATCATTATTTGATTTAGTCAACTTATCTTTTTTATCAGAATATACACTATCTTCTCTTTTCTTAAATAGTGCCTTGGTGAAAGAAAATGATATTATCAAAGTTATTTTCACTTCTTTGTGCTATATAATAGTTTATAATGCTATAAGTATAGGTATTACACAAAAGAGAGATATTTAGAACAAAAGTAAATAGTAAATTTAAAACATAAGATTAGTAATTATAGTTAAGTCATCTATTTTATAGTATACTTATAATATAAAATTACTATCTTTGGAGGTGTTAGGATATGATGGCGTTGTGCATTATTTTTGGAATAATAACTGTCATTAGTCTGACATCTCTTTTTCTTATTTTAGATGATCTAAAAGAAATTATTAAACAGATCGATTATAAGAATAAGACCAATAGTCATTTTGATATCTCTGTTCAAAGCAGTGCTTCTTCTGTAAAAAAACTACAGCTGAAAATAAATGAGCTTTATGAGAATGTGAATAAAGTTGAAGAACTTGCTTCTAAAAAGGAAAAAGAAATGAGAACCCTTATGTCTGGTATATCTCATGATATAAGAACACCTTTGACAAGTATTAAAGGGTATCTGAAACTGATAGAAGAATCAAGTGATGATGAAGAAAGAAAAAAATATTATGATATTGTTGAATATAGACTTGATACATTAGGATCAATGCTGGAAGATTTATTTATACACTCAAAAATAAGTGATAGCGAATATGAATTAAAAAAAGAAAGTGTCGAGATATTTCCGATAATATGCAAAGTCATGGCTTCATTTTATTATGATTTTGAAAATAGAGATATAGAGCCAATTATTCATTTTTCAAATGAACACTTAAGAGTTATGGCAAATCAAGATATGTTCATAAGAATGATTCATAACTTGGTAAGTAATGCATTAAAGCATGGGTGTGATTATTTTGAAATCAGAGAACAAGATAATATGATTTATTTTATAAATAAAGTTCAAAATAGTGACCAAATAGAAATAGAACGCTTGTTTGATAGATTTTATCTAGCTGATTCATCAAGACATCAAAATTCTGCTGGCTTAGGATTGTCAATTGTTAAGCAAATCGCAGAAATTCACGGATGGGATATTTCTTCTAATATGGAAGATGATAAGATAAATATTATCTTAGATATTAAATAATATGAAAAAATTTAGGTTTATCTGGATTAGTTAGTAGGTAGAAATCATATTGATAGATTAAGAATTGAGGTGGATAAAGATGCAAAATAAACACTTAGAAATTCAAGAATTATTTAGCATTATTGTTCCCTTTCGTAAAGCAATAGTTAATGCATTGCTTAATAGAGAATTCAGTAGGAAAGATAGAATGTCTAATTTTCCATATGGATGTTGTGATGATTCTTGTGATCTTTTGGCGTATTATTTATATGATCGGTTTCAAATAAATACAAGTCAGATCAATGGTGTATATCGTGATAGAATTCCAGAGGAAATTACGAATCATGCTTGGTTGCTCTTAGATGATATAATTAGAGATATTACAGCTGATCAATTTTCATCTTTAATTGAAAATAATAATGGTGTTTATGTTGGAGTTGAAAATGAATTTTATCAACAATTAGAAGATAAACAAACTCTATTGAATTATGATATTAGAGAAAATCAACGTTTATGGAATGATTATCAAATAATATTACAGTATCTAGATTAATGTATATAAGAGCATAAAGTAAGTCTGGTTTAGGGGAAAGAAATATATAATAAAGGTACAAATAGGAAGATGAGGAGGTACATAACTATGAATAAAATGATTGCATATTGTGGATTGGATTGCGAAAAATGTGATGCATATCTTGCAACAGTCAATGATGACCAGGAGTTGAGAAAGAAAACCGCAAAGCTATGGGCAGAATTAAATAATGCACCTATTCTTCCTGAACATATTAACTGTCAAGGATGTCGTGTTGAAGGCGTTAAAACTGTATTTTGTGATAGCATGTGTGGTATTCGCAAGTGTGCAATGAAAAAGGGTGTTAATACTTGTGGGGACTGTTCAGATTTAGAAAAATGTCCTATTGTTGGTGCAATCCTAGAAAATAATCCGGCTGCTTTAAATAATTTGAAAGAATAAGTACTAATAATATAACTAAATTATATATAACAGAATTGAGTTAATTTAAGACAAAATATTTTATTAAAGAAAGATACTTTGAGTATGTTTAAATTGACTCTTTTTTGTTTTTTATTTATAATTATACATACCAAGAGTATGTAAAGGAGTGATGATGATGGCAAGAAATAAACATCCTGAAGTTACAGTCAATAATATATTGGAAGTCTCTCAACGATTATTTTTAGAAAGGGGATATGATAATACAAAAATTCAAGATATAGCAGATGAACTAGGTATGACAAAAGGCGCTATATATCATCATTTTGAATCTAAAGAAGAGATAATGAATAAATTAGGGGAAACTATGTTCATTCATAATAATCTTTTTGAGATAGTAAAAAAACGAAATGATCTAAATGGTCTAGAAAAAATGAAATTAGTAATCAAACTCAATCAGTCTAATGAACAAATGGTAGAATTAACTAATCAAGCATTACCACTTTTAGAGAATCCTCAAATACTAGCCAAAATGTTTGAATCTAATTATCAGAATTTGCTTCCCTATTGGCTGGAGCTGATTAAAGAAGGACAGAAAGATGGTTCAATAAAAGCAGATCACCCAAAAGAATTAGCAGAACTCTTAATATTAACCGATTTATGGATGATTCCATCACTCTTTCCTGGGAATGTTGATGACATAAAGAATCGCTATAAGTTTGTAACTGTCATGTTAGGAAAGATGGGATTGCCACTTTATGATGAAGATATGATCGAAAAAATTGATCAATTACCGTATTATGAATAAAAATCATTGCCTTTTTATAAGGCAATTTAAATTAAAATTATACATACTTTAAGTATGTATATTAATGAATAGGAGGAATGAAAATGACAAAAATATTTATTCATGGATCAGGGCATAAAGGTAGTAGCTGGAATGAAGTCGTTAAAAGAATGAAGAACAAGGATAGTATATTATGTCCTGATTTATCAACAATTCTTTGTGGAAAAGAAGCAAGCTATTCTCATTTATATTCTTCATTTGTTGAATACTGTAATGGAATTGAAGGAAAGATTGACTTATGTGGACTTTCTTTAGGTGGAATATTAGCCTTGAACTACGCTATAGAATATCTTGGTAAAGTAAAGTCATTAGTACTTATTGGAACACCACATAAAGTACCTAAGCTCATGTTCAGTATTCAAAATGTTATCTTTAGATTATTACAAAAATCAACATTTAAGGGAATGGCTTTCAATAAGAAAGATACATTTATTTTGGGAAATACAATGAAAGAATTAGACTTTAGTAATAATGTACAAGTTATCAACTGTCCAACATTAATCATTTGTGGAGAAAAGGATAAAGCTAATATGAAGTCAGCTCATTTCTTATCAGAAAACATCAAAGGTTCAGAACTGAAAATAATTAAAGAAACTGGGCATGTTGTAAATGAAGAAAACCTAAAAGAATTATCAAAAACATTAGATGAGTATTATGATTTCTATGCTAATTGGTTTTGAAATGAAATAGTCAGATATTTTTTATCTGACTATTTATCTTTTTTGAATGAATATTTAAATAAAGTATTAAGCCCAAATATGAATATAAAGGAATTATAATATTGATAACCACTTTTACTAAAAGTTAGAGAAAAAAATCTAATTTGTATTTTTTACTATCTTTTTTGCAAGTAAGATTGTTATATATAGTGAAAGGGATAAACGTTTAGAACTTTTAAACGAGAAAGGAGGATAATGTGGAGGCTGATTATCTTTTGATTAAAAGAATGAAACAAGGAGACGAAGGAGCTTTTGATCAATTTATTCATAAATATTATCAGGATATTTTAAACTATTGTTCGTATCATTGTGGAAATAATGAAGATGCTGAAGACCTTACTCAAGAAACATTTGTTAACTTTTTTTCTCGATTATCTGATTATCAATTTCGAGGAAAAAGTAAAAATTATTTATATACTATATCAAGTAATTTATGTAAAAATTATTATAAAAAGAAAAAAGATATACCTATAGAAAGTTTTCAATTGGAGAATATAAAGTCAGATAAAGATGAAAATTTGAAAATTGACAATAAAATGTTTATTGAGTGGGCTTTGAGGAAACTTTCGGAAGAATATAAAGAAGTGATTATATTATACTACTTTGAAGAATTGAAATTAAAAGATATCGCTAAAATATTAAACATAGGGCTCCCGCTCGTTAAATATAGATTACGCCAAGCTAAAATGCAATTGAAAGAATTGTTGGAAAAGGAGGATAGAAATGAAAATAGAAGATCAAATTAATCGTTATAGAGAATATAATCAAGAGACTCTTTTACCAAGAGAATCGAAGATTCAAGAAACAATCAATGCTTCAATGGAACGATTTTTGCAAGAAGAAGCGAATAAAACATTGTCTTATAAATCGTTTTTATATATTCAATTTAAATTGATTCAGAAAAGATGGTGGTTATTACAATTTTTATTGCTTGTTTTATTATGGGTAATTTTACCTTATTCAGATGATATTATTTATTCATATCGAAGTATGGGAGTAGCTGGAGCACTTTTCATTATACTGATTATTCCAGAACTATGGAAAAATAGGATGAATAATTGTATGGAAATCGAGTCTGCAACTTATTATTCTTTAAGACAAATTTATTCAGCGAGAATATTGTTATTTGGAATTGTAGATATGATATTAGTTACTATCTTTTGTATTGTTACGACATTTTCTTTGGAATTTTCATTGACAGAATTATTAATTCAATTTCTTTTTCCAATGCTCATAACTGCTTGTATTTGTTTTGGAATTTTATGTAATAAATATGCAGTCAATGAAACTATAGCAATTTCTTTATGTATCTTTTGGAGTGTAATTTGGTGGGCAATATTAGCAAATGATGAATTATATTCAGCAATAGTTATTCCAATGTGGATAGTATTATTTGTTTTGGCTACTATACTTTTATGTTTCTTTGTGTATCGTACGATACATCAATGCAATAAAATATGGGAGGTAAATTTCGATGAAAATAGAAATAACTGATTTAACAAAAAAATTTGGAAATTTTACAGCAGTTGATCATATAGATTTAACCATGACAACTGGAGTATATGGATTGCTTGGTGTTAATGGTGCCGGTAAAACAACTTTAATGAGAATGATTTGTACATTATTAGATTCAAGTAGTGGTTCTATAAAATATAATGGTAAGGATATTAATAAGATGGGAAATGAATATCGTAAAATTTTAGGATATCTTCCCCAAGATTTTGGTTATTATCCAGAATTTAGTGTAAAAGATTATTTATTGTATATTGCTGCATTGAAAGGTATTCGTCCTGCTGTTGCAAAAAAGCGAGTAAAAATACTAATTTCTAAAGTTGGATTGCAAAAAGTAGCAAATCGTAAAATGAAGAAATTATCTGGTGGAATGAAAAGGAGAGCTGGTATTGCTCAAGCCATGTTAAATGATCCTCAAATATTAATACTAGATGAACCTACAGCTGGATTGGATCCAAATGAAAGGATTAGATTTCGTAATTTGATTAGTGAATTGGCTGAGGAGAGATTGGTTCTCTTGTCAACGCATATTGTCTCTGATATTGAATACATTGCAAATGAAATATTATTGATGAAGGATGGTAAGATTTTGTATCAAGGATCAGCACATCAACTTATTGATTCTATGACTGAAAATGTATGGAAGTGTTATGTTCAAAAAGATAAAGTAAATTATTTTATGAAAAATTATAAAATCTCTAACATTAAAACTGAGTCATTGGGAATTGAATTAAGGATTATATCAAAAGAAAAACCTACAAAAGATGCTGTTTTAGAAGAAGCAAATTTGGAGGATGTGTTCCTATATTATTTTGGAGAAAAGGCTGGTGGAGATAATGATTAAATTTGAGATTAAGAAAATTTTTTCAAAAACAATAAATAAGTTAGCATTGTTATTATTAGTTTTATTAATACTTGTGGGAGCATTTTTAACTGTGAAAGATGTCACATATGTTAATGAAAATGGTCAAACTTTATCAGGATTATCAGCGTCTAAATATTTAAGAAATGAGAAAAATGAATGGAAAGGAGATTTGGATAGCAAAATTTTATCTGAAATAATCGATAAAAATAATAAAATAAATGCAGCCCAATCTGATGAAGATAAAGCATTTATTGAGAAACAGGGAATGGAAGATATTTTGCAAATAATCAATGAATCTCTTGCTGGTTTTGGTGAATATGATTATTATGGTGTAGATAATATAGATTCGAATACAGTTTCTGATATATATGAACAAAGAATACAAACTTTAAAAGATTATCTTAATACTAGTGATAATTTCACTAAAAATGAAAAAGAATATTTGATTGAACAATATCAAAATTTAAATACTCCACTTCATTACGAATATGCTGATGGATGGAAAGCTTTATTAGGTTCGCAATTTTTGCCTACATTGATGATTATAATAACTGTTGTATTAGGATTTCTAGTTTCTGGTATTTTTTCAGATGAATTTATCTATAAAGCAGATTCTATATTCTTTTCAACTAGATTTGGAAGAAATAAAGCAATATTAAGTAAAATAGCAGCTGGATTAATTACAACAACTAGCATGTATTGGTGCTCTGTTATACTTTATTCACTTTTAGTACTGACCATTTTAGGTTTTGATGGAGCAGAATGTATGATACAAACAAGTTTTGGTAATTGGTTTAGTATGTATAATATCACATATCTTCAAGAGTGGTTTCTTACAATGTTTGGAGGATATATTGGATTATTATTTATTCTGATTCTAGCCATGTTAGTATCTGCTAAGACACGTTCAACAGTATTTGCTATTACTATTCCATTTGCTCTATCTTGTGCACCTATGTTTTTAGGAAGAATTGAAATTCTTTCTAGAGCGATGACATTATTTCCTGATATGTTATTAAGAATTAGTACAAACTTAGGAGAGTTTGTATTATATGAATTAGGTGGATATGTTATTGATATATTAGGTATATTGATACCACTTTATAGTATTTTATCTATTCTATTGTTACCTATACTGTTTTATGTTTACAGAAAAACTGAAATCAGATAATGCATGTTCGAGTAGTAAAAATAAATTCATATACCGATATAATTATAAGTATTAAATGTAAGTTAAAAAGGAATAATATAATCAAGTTAACAAGAATTAGCCGTCAAATTGATGGCTTTTTTTATTGATTTTGAGTAATAAAAAAATGCAATAAATTTGTAAAGATGGGTAAAAAATGATAGATCTATCATCTTTGTATGATTAATAGTGTATTTTTATAATTGCTATTTTTAATAGGGGTTTTTTGGGATAAATGTTTTATTTTATTAGAGGTCCACCTCCATGATTTTGTGAAAAACAGAAACATGGAGATAAGAGATGAGCAAAATATATGATTATGATAAGAATACTTTTAAAAGAGTCATCGATAAAAAGGGTAATATTACTTATTTTATAAAGGTTGATGGGAGATATATTGAGGTTTCTAAAGAAGTATTTCTATTATTACGAAGAAGTTATGAGAAAATAAAATATGATAAAAAAAGGGAAGTAGCTAAATCAGTCCGATATTATGGTGACATAGATTTAGCTGCTTCTTTTATTTTTAACAGAAAATATTATGAAGATTTTACGGATAAGATTTATTTACATGATCTTTATATGAAAGCAGTTGATCAAATATACAAACTTCCAGAACAATATAAAGAAATTGCTATATGTATATTTTTAAAAGAAATGACAATAGAAGAAACTTCTAAGAAATTATGTATTCCAGTATCGACTGTTGGAAGAAAAAAGAAAAAAATTCAAGAAATATTAAAAAAAGAATTAAAAAAGTGAGAAAAAAATTTGCTGTTTCTGAGGTAAAGAGTGAAGGGATATATCCCTGAAGGAGGAAACAGTAATGAAAGATCAAAAAGCATTTATTTATTGTAGGGTTCTATCAAATAGAGCAAGATCTTTGCTTGATTATCAGGAAGACATTCTCACTGATTTTGCTAAAGATATGGGTATGAAAATTAAGGCCATAGCAAAAGATGTGTCTGATGGTAAATATTTTGATAGTCGAGGTATGCAAAAACTTATTTACTACATTGTTAATGAAAAGATAGATATTGTTCTTATTTATGATAAAACGAGAATTAATATTTATGATGATTTGTTTATGGAGTTTATGATGCTTTGCCATAAGCATAAAATTTTGGTCATGACTTCTGATATCTTTGTTTAACTACAAATTGAATATTCTTTTGATTCAAACCAGATGTCGTGATCCACCATATTGACCTCTTAAATGAAAGGAGGTCAATATGGGATATAATAAAGCAAAAGCAGAAAAGAAATGGAAAGAATGGAAAAATAAAGAAGAGAATCTTTTAAGAAAGTTAGGCATGAATGAAGATAAAATTGATGAATTATATAATTATGATAAAGAACTTTTTAATTCAGAGAGAAGCTTTTTAAGAAGAACGATTATTGACTCTGATTTTATAGAGTATCTAAGTACATCTAAAATAGAATTGCCAATAGATAACATGGATGATTTATTGAATCAAATTGATAGAGAAGAACTGTATCAGGCAATGAGAAAAATTAATGAACAGACTCTAAAAATTATTTATCTGAAAATAATCGGTTATAGTGTTAAAGAAATTGCTCAAATGATGGGTATTAGTGATTATACAGTGAGATATAGATTAAGAAAAGTTAGAAAAAAATTAAAAAAATTTGATTAAGTTCAACATTTTAGGCTTTTTCGTGGGCTATAAAGTGTAGGGGGAAATAATTTGTTTCCCTTCGAGAGAGAACATTGACAATTTTATAAAGGCATACCAGTCCAAACCATGATTTTGCATATTATTGTGAATCGAAGATAATGATACTTACATTTGGCTTTAGTCTGAGCGTGATCAAACCGTCGTAGGCAGAAGGAATGTGCAGGAGAATAAAAAGACACCTGCTTGATATATATCAAATGACGACTAACAATGGGATATGTCGTAACTGGTATTGAAAACATAACATGAACTATATAAAAGAAAATAAGGTGATAATAATGGACATATTTTTTATAGATAAGGATATAGAAATGATTGCTGATCCATTATCTATGAAAGCATATGAGGATAGTTTGTATAATTTTAATAATATGTTAGTAATTAATTTAAAATTTCTTACTAAAAAGCAAAAAAAGAGACTTTATATGAAATACTATTTGAATATGTCAAATGTAAAAATTGCTAAAATTGAAAATGTAAGCGAAGGTGCTATACGTAAATCAATTAATCAGAGTATTAATAAGTTAAGAGGAAAAATGTTTCAATATATTTATTGAAAATTAAATAATTATTGATCATAAAGTGGATTTATACATTAGTGATTTATTTTATAAGAATATAAAATAGTTATATGAATACTAAAGGAGATGTAGTAAAATGAAAGAAAAGAAAGAAATAATGACAGTAAAAGAATTTGCAGAGGCTTCTGGTCTAAAAGAATGTGCAGTTAGAAGATTGGTTAAAGAGCAAAGGGTATGTTATATGAAAATAGGATCTAGATACTATATTAACTATCCTAAATCCATGGAATTTTTGGTGAATAGTCCAATAGCTGATATTGTTTGGACAGAACCAAAGAAGATGTCTGATTTTAATTAAAATTCGGTTTAATTTCAGTTTATTTTATCAATAAAAGAAAAAAATTGAGTAAAATATATTAAAAAGAAAGTCATTAAAATCCCTGATTATACAAAGGTTTTAAAGACTTTCTTTTAAATTTTATTAATCAAAAAAGTCATCTAATATTATTGGTGAATAGATTATAAAAAGATGGACTTTAGAGAGTTTATGCTCTAATTTGAGTAAAAACTCTTTAGCTCCATCTTTTTTATTTAAAATCAGTAAAAAAACAGTAAAAAAAATTATTATTTTACTGTTTTGCTTTTATTTATTAGTATAATTTTAATAAGATTTAATTATTTTAGTTAAAATATAATAAAATTAAGTAAAAAATAAGTAAAATAATCAGTAAAAAATATTTACATTATTTTATTATAATTATATAATATAAATAGATATAAAAACATCGATGAACAAATATCTAAAAAATAAATATATGAGGAGAACGAAAATGTATCAAAGACTTATGGATATTATGTCTGAAAGATTATTGCCTATTGCAACTAAAATTGGTTCACAAAAACATTTAGTCGCATTACGTGATTCATTTATTGCAACGATGCCTGTGGTTATGACGGGATCGATCGCATTATTGTTAAATGCTTTTTTTGTAGATTTTCCTGCTGAATTTGGGTGGACAGGAATCACTGACGCATTTCAATGGTTGATTAGTATTAATAATTTGATTTTTAATGGGAGTTTAGCAATTGTTTCCTTAGTCTTTATTTTTGCTTTAGGATATAATATCGCTAAAGTATACGAAACAGATAAATTATCTGGAGGATTAGTTGCTTTATCATCATTTGTTATTTCTTTAGGAACAAGTATTACTCAAACATTTCAATTAGAGGGTGTTAGTGCTGATATTGGGAAAATTATTAATCAGGTCACTGGCTTGAATTTTAGTGATGGAAATTTATCAGTAACGATCAATGGCTTATTACCAGGAAACCAAATTAATTCACGTGGTTATTTTACAGCAATTGTTATTGGTTTTTTAGCGGTAGTGATTTATAGTAAATTCATGAAGAAAAACTGGACGATTAAATTACCTGATTCTGTACCTCCGGCAATCTCGGTGCCATTTACTTCAATTATTCCGGCTTTTATTGCTATGTATGCTGTAGCAGCAATTACTTATGGATTTAATTTGGTGACAGGTCAATTAATTATTGATTGGATCTATGATATTTTACAGACACCATTGTTGGGCTTCTCTCAAAATCCGCTTTCTATTATTTTAGTAGCTTTTTTAACTCAATTATTTTGGTTTTTTGGAATCCACGGTGGGAATGTTATGGCACCGATCATGGAAGGTGTTTTTGGTGTTGCATTATTGGCGAATCTTGAAGCTTTCCAAAAAGGAACAGAAATACCATATTTATGGACGAGTGTATCATATGGTGCCTTTGTCTGGTATGCAACATTAGGCCTGTTAATTGCAATTTTTTGGCAATCTAAAAATAAACATTATCGTGAAGTAGCTAAATTAGGTATAGCTCCAGTAATGTTTAATATTGGTGAACCTGTTATGTATGGGCTGCCAACTGTCTTGAATCCGTTAATGTTCATTCCTTTCCTGTTGGCACCAATTGTATTGTCAGCAGTTGCTTATGGGGCAACAGCATTAGGATTAGTTGCACCAGTTACACAAAATGTTACTTGGGTCATGCCGCCGGTTCTTTATGGATTCTTTGCAACTGGTTTTGATTGGCGAGCAATTATTTTATCACTTGTAAATCTGGCTTTAGCTGTAATTATTTATTTACCGTTTGTTAAGTTGGCAAACAATCCTAAATTTGAAGAAAAATAAGTGGAAGAGGTAAATAATATTGGGTAGTATTGAAGTAAATAAAGAGTTTTTCATCAATGGAAATAAAGTTAAGATTATTTCTGGAGCAGTGCATTATTTTCGAATTGTACCTGAGTATTGGCGCGACACACTCTTGGATTTAAAAGCAATGGGATGCAATACTGTTGAAACATATGTACCATGGAATCTACATGAACCATATCAAGGAAAATATGATTTTTCGGGTATTAAAGACATTGAAACATTTTTGAAACTAGCTGAGGAATTGGAATTATTTGTTATATTACGAGCTTCACCTTATATATGCGCTGAATGGGAAATGGGTGGTTTACCAGCATGGTTGTTAAAATATCCTCGTATTCGTTTACGAACTAATGATAAACAATATCTTAAATGTCTGGATCAATATTTTTCAATTTTATTACCTAAATTAAGTAAGTATCAAATTACTCAAAATGGGCCGATAATATTGGCTCAATTAGAAAATGAATATGGTTCATACGGTGAAGATAAAGAATATTTATTGGCTGTGTATCAGATGATGAGAAAATATGGAATTGAAGTACCTCTCTTTACAGCTGATGGAACATGGCATGAAGCCTTAAATGCGGGTTCTTTATTGGAAAAAAAAGTTTTTCCTACAGGAAACTTTGGATCACAAGCAAAAGAAAATATTACGGTGTTAAAAAAATTCATGGAATCCCATCAAATTACGGCACCGTTAATGTGTATGGAATTTTGGGATGGTTGGTTTAATCGCTGGAATCAAGAAATAATTAAAAGAGATCCCCAAGAATTTGTAAATTCAGCGCAAGAAATGTTGTCGTTGGGCAGTGTCAATTTTTATATGTTTCAAGGCGGGACAAATTTTGGATGGATGAATGGCTGTTCGGCTCGAAAAGAACATGATTTGCCCCAAATAACTTCATATGATTATGATGCGATTCTAACTGAGTATGGTGCTAAAACAGAGAAATACCATTTATTGAGAGAAGTAATCACTGGAAAAAAAGAGCGTTTACCAGAGCGGCGTCAAACTAAAAATTATGGTCAAATAATAAAAAATCGAAGTGTCTCTTTATTTAGTACGCTTGATTGTATTGCTGCCTGTCATCAGTCTGATTGGCCTTTAACGATGGAAGAGTTAGATCATTATTATGGTTACGTGGTCTATCAACATACTTTTAAAAGTTATACTGATGATTTACGGATGCGAATTATTGATGGACGTGATCGAGCAAAAATATATCTGGATGATCAAGAGATTGCTACTCAATATCAAGAAGAAATTGGTGATGAGATTAATTTACCGACACATAGCAATGATACTCATGATTTAAAGATATTAATGGAAAATATGGGTCGGGTCAATTATGGTTCTAAGTTACAAGCTGAGACGCAACAAAAAGGAATCCGTAATGGGGTAATTTTAGATATCCATTTTACCAAAAAATGGAAACATTACTGTCTTAATTTTGAGCATCTTGATTTATTGAACTGGGAAAATGGTTATCAATCAGGCCCAGGTTTCCATGAATATATTTTTGAAGCTGATGAAGTTAAAGAAACTTTTATTGATTTGGAAGGCTTTGGAAAGGGTGTGGTCTTTGTAAATGGTCATCATTGTGGCAGATTCTATGAGGCCGGACCAACACTATCACTATATATACCAGGTCCGTTTTTAAAAAAAGGGATTAATCAAATTATTATTTTTGAAACAGAAGGCTGCTATCGTGACAAGATTGAATTAATTGGTCAGCCAAAATATCTATAAACAGTAGAAGTATTCTGATTAAAAGAAGTTTAAATTCTAGACAAGTGAATTTAAACTTTTTTTACTAATAATCTTAATGAGAAATGATTATTAAAAGAATATCTAGAAATTATGATAGAATTCACTTATAATACTATGAAAGAGCTGTTTTATCGATTGAGGAGGGTTAATATGGCTACATTAAAAGAGGTTGCTGAATTTGCGAATGTTTCAATCGCAACTGTATCACGAATATTAAATGATGATAATTCATTGACTGTTTTACCAGAAACGAAAGAAAAAGTCATCAAAGCAGCTGAACAATTAAACTATATTCCTAAATCAAAACGTAAGGGAAATCATGATGAAGCTTTGACAGTGGCAGTTATCCAGTGGTATTCTTTTGAACAAGAAATGCGCGATACATATTATTTATCTTTGATTCAAGGTGTTGAAAATTATTTAAAAACAAATGGAATCATTGCTAAAAGAATTAGAAAAGACGATATGGATTTAAATAAGGTTTTGGAAAATGTTCAAGGAATTATCTGTATTGGTAAGTTTGAATTTGAAGTGGTAAAAGAATTAAAGGAGTACACTGAAAATATTGTTTTGTTGGATATGGATATCAGCCCTGTAACTGAATGTTGTGTAACTTTGGATTTTGATAACGCAATGTTTCAGGTGGTTGATTATTTTAACCGTTTAGGTCATAAACATATTGGTTTTTTAGGACGGGGCGAGTACGAAGAATTATCACTTCATATTAGTACTAGAAAGAGTAGTTTTATTAAATATTGCCAGTATTTTGGCTTGAAATATACTGAATTGCTGCTGGAAAATGAATTAACGAGTGAAGCTGGCTATAATTTGATACATAATTTAGCTAAAACCGAGGAACTTCCAACGGCTATTTTTGCTGTCAACGATCCAATTGCTATAGGTGCAATGCGGGCATTACAAGATCAGGGAATAAGAGTTCCTGAACAAGTTTCTATTATTGGGTTTAATAATATTGAAGCTGGTAATTTTACTACACCATCATTAACGACTGTTTATGCGCCTTCAAAGGAGATGGGAAATCTTGGTGCGATGCTGTTACATGAAATGATTTTAAAGAAAAAAGCTTTATTTCCGATGCGAGTACAGTTGCCATGCTCGTTACTAGAACGTAAATCATGTAAGAAAATTATATAAAATTAGTGTTATTAGGATAGTTTTTGCTGCTGTGGTCTTAAAATCAAGAATGTTTGATTATTAGGCCGCTTTTTTTATTTTACTTAAATAAATGTTGAATTTAGTATTATATTATCAATTATCGGCGTAATGAAAGCGCTATCTTTTTAATGAAATACCAGATAAATTATGTTATAATGGGAATATCTAAGAAAAGGGGGAGTGACACATGCTCGATGATTTTTTAATTCACGTATTTCACAAAGGAAATACATTAGAAGCGTATAAAGTATTTGGTGCTCATTTAGAAACAAATGACCACAAAAAAGGTGTCCGCTTCACCGTCTATGCACCTAATGCACGAAGTGTACAAGTCGTAGGTGATTTTAATGACTGGGATGGGCAAAACCATTATATGGAAAGGTATACAGATGGAGGAATCTGGACTTTATTTATTCCTGGGGTAAAAGAATTTGCTCTTTATAAGTACCGGATTGAAACACAAAATTTTGCGACAGTAGATCGTGCTGATCCATATGCGTTTTATAGTGAGTTACGACCAGGAACAGCGTCAAGGGTTTACAATATTGAACGGTTTCGTTGGGCTGATAAAAAATGGCTTAATAGCCGAACAAAGAATTTTGATAAACCAATGAATATTTATGAAGTAAATATTGGTTCTTGGAAAATGAAAAAGGATTTTACGGCAGAAGAAGACGGTGAATTCTACTCTTATGAAGAGATGATAGAGCTTCTAATTCCATATTTAGTTGAAAATAACTATACTCATTTGGAATTAATGCCACTGACAGAATTTCCGTTTGATGGTTCGTGGGGGTATCAAGCAACTGGGTATTTTAGTATAACTAGTCGTTATGGTGAACCGAAAGGTTTAATGAAATTTATCAATGCTTGTCATAAGGCGGGAATAGGTGTCATTATGGATTTTGTTCCTGCACATTATGTAAAAGATGGACATGGTCTTTATAAGTTTGATGGTGGATTTGTATATGATTATCCAGATATTAATCGTCGTTATACTGAATGGGACAGTGTTTATTTTGATGTTGGGCGTGAAGAAGTTAGAAGCTTTTTAATGAGTAGTGTTGGCTTTTTAGCTGAATATTTCCACATTGATGGGATACGTTTTGATGCGGTAAGTAACTTGATCTATTGGAAAGGCAATAAAGAAGCAGGAGTTAATGATGGTGCGTTAGAATTCATGAAACGTATGAATAATCATATGAAGGGTTATTATCCTGGTGTGATGTTGATTGCTGAAGATTCAAGTGATTTTAATGGCGTTACAAAAGCACCAGATATTGGTGGCCTTGGATTTGATTATAAATGGGATTTGGGATGGATGAATGATACTTTAAAATATATGAAACTAGATCCAGTTTATCGTCAAGGTGATCATAATTTACTAACGTTCTCGATGGCTTATTTTTATAGTGAAAATTTCATTTTACCATTTTCTCATGATGAAGTAGTTCATAGTAAGGGAACTATCATTGATAAAATTTGGGGTAATAATGAACAAAAATTTGCCCAATTAAAAACACTTTATACTTATATGATGATTCATCCTGGAAAGAAATTAAATTTCATGGGAAATGAATTGGGTGAATATAAAGAGTGGGATGAAAAGGTAGCTTTAGGATGGAATATTCTTAAGTATCCTATTCATGATTCCTTTCATAAATTTATGATTAGATTAAATGAAGTTTATAAAACATATCCATGTATGTATGAACAGGATTATGGAATGGATGGTTTTGAATGGTTAGTTGTTGATGATCGAGCACAAAGTGTATTTGCAATTGAAAGAAAAGGAACGGATGGAAGTTCTTTAATTGCTGTTATGAATTTTACAGGAAACAAACATGAGGGATATATGGTTCCAGTAAATCAGCCAGGAAGTTATAAAGAAATTTTAAATAGTGATACTGATATCTATACTGGAAGCAATTTCGTTAATAAACGGGCTATAAAAGCTAAAGAGGGTCAAACTTTAAATAAGGAATATTACATACCAGTAAATATTGCGCCATTTGGCAGCATGATTTTCGAATATAAAGGCTCTAAATAATGAACTGGTATAAGAGGAGATAAAATGTTTAAGAATAAAGAAGAATTTAAATTTGAATTTTCAAGAAGAATTATAGAATCTTATGGACGAACTGTAGAAGAAGCACATATTACTGAACGCTTCTTAGTTTTGGAAACAATGGTTCGTGACTATGCTTCAGTAAACTGGGCGACTAGTAAAGCGATTATTCGTAATAACTATCAAAAACAAATGCATTATTTCTCAATGGAATTTCTAATGGGACGATTATTAGTAAATAATATGATGAACTTAGGAATATATCAGATTGCTAAAGATGGTCTTGAAGAATATGGAATCAATATTCATGATTTAGAGGAGCTTGAAACAGATGCTGGTCTAGGAAACGGTGGTCTTGGAAGACTAGCAGCTTGCTTTATGGATTCATTGGCTTCACTAGCATATCCGGGGCATGGGCATACGATTCGTTATGAATATGGATTATTTAAACAAAAAATTGAAAATGGTTATCAAATCGAATTACCAGATCAATGGATGCAAACAGGATTTAACTGGGAAGTGAGAAAGCCGAAACATCGAGTACCAGTAAAGTTCTTTGGTAAAATTATTTTTAATGAAACGACAGGGAAATATGAACATGTTGATGCTGAGGAAGTGTACGCAGTTCCTTATGATGTCCCTATTGTCGGTAATGATACTACAAATACTAATACGCTTCGTTTGTGGAGTGCTGAAGCAAGTGATAATATTCCTGCAAATCAAGATTTTAGGCAATATATCCAAAATGTTAGAGATATTTGTCAAATGTTATACCCTGATGACTCAACTCCTGCGGGAAAAATGTTGCGTTTGAAACAAGAATATTTCTTTACTTGTGCAGGATTAAATTCTATTGTAAGGGCGCATTTAAGACAATATCCAAATTTGAATAATTTCCATCAAAAAAATGTTATCCAATTAAATGATACACATCCTGTTTTAGCAATTCCTGAATTAATGCGTATTTTGATTGACGAACAAGGATATGAATGGGAAGAAGCATGGGATATTACGACACAGACGTTTGCTTATACAAATCATACGATTTTAGCTGAAGCGCTTGAAACATGGCCAATCAGTTTAATGCAGTCATTATTGCCAAGAGTTTATGAAATTATTGAAGAAATTCATCGACGTTTTATTGGGTATGTTAAAATGGCAAGTGACCGTGATGAAGAGTTATTGAATCGAGTAATGATTTTACGCGATGGTACAGTCTACATGGCGCGACTTGCAATTGTTGGAAGTTTTAGTGTCAATGGGGTGGCAAAATTACATTCTGATATTCTAGCGGAACGTGAATTAAAAGATTTTGCACAATTATATCCATCAAAATTTAATAATAAGACTAATGGGATTACACATCGTCGCTGGTTAGCATATTGCAATCCAGAACTATCATCATTAATTAGTGAATATATCGGAGATGAATGGATCAAGCATCCGGAAAGATTAGAAGATCTAATGGGGCATTTAGATGATCTTACCCTTCAAGATCGTTTCTTGGCGGTGAAAAAAGAAAGAAAGCAAATTTTAGCTGACTATATTAAAGAACATAACGGAATTACTGTTGATGTTGACAGTATCTTTGATATTCAAGTAAAACGTCTTCATGCTTATAAACGTCAATTATTAAATATTCTTCATGTTATTGATCTGTATTTAAGAATGAAAGAAAATCCTGATTTTAGAATTGAACCGAGAACATTTATTTTTGGGGCAAAAGCTGCAAGTGGATATTATTTTGCTAAAAAAGTTATTAAGTTAATTAATAGTGTTGGCGATGTTGTAAATAATGATTCGGAAACTAATAAATACTTAAAAGTAGTCTTTTTAGAAAATTACGGAGTTACTTTAGCTGAAAAAATCATGCCAGCGGCTGATGTATCGGAACAAATCTCAACTGCTGGTAAAGAGGCTAGTGGTACGGGAAATATGAAATTTATGATGAATGGTGCGATTACATTAGGGACTTTGGATGGAGCAAATGTTGAAATTGCAGAATTAGTTGGTGAAGAAAACTGTGTAATCTTTGGAATGAAAGATCATGAAGTTAAAGAATTACAAATGAGTGGTGCTTATAAGGCATGGGATTATTATAATAATAATCCAAGATTAAAGAGAATTATCGATAGCTTGATGGATGGTACATTCCATGAGAATCGTGAAGAATTCCGGGTTATTTTTGAAGAGTTAATGAATAAAAATGATGAATATTTTGTTTTGGCTGATTATGAAGCATATTGCCAAGCTCAAAGTTCTGTGCGTGATCTATATAAAGATCGTTCAAGATGGGCAAAAGTATGTCTAACAAATATTGCAAAGAGTGGGTTCTTCTCATCAGATCGAACTATTCAACAATATGTTGACGATATTTGGCATTTAGATAAAGTAAAATTTTAAGGGATTGAAAATCCCTTTTTCTTTTGATTAAAATTGGTATATAAGTTATTGATAAAACCCAAATTATCTGTATATAGTCTAAAAAAATGCTGATTATCTACATTTTATATCATTGCTATCTGAGAAGTGATAGGATATAATGAACACGAGATGAAAGGGTGAAAATCATGGAAAAAAGTGCCATTAGAATGATTGCAAAGATGGTATCTGTAAATAAAATCGAAGTACAATTGATTAGAAGATATTACGAAGGAAATTGTCCTCGTTTTTATTTGAGAGATTTAAATAATAATACTTTGATAGAAATAGAAATATCCGCTAAATTTGTAGAAGAAGAATACGTTCATTACTATTTCGATAATGTCGAAATAGATTTTTGTCATGTTTATCAAATTGTAGATGCATATGGTTTAGCGGAAACCCTCCAATATACTCAACTGATCTATGATGCTGAGTTTTTAAAAAATAACTATTATGATGGTAATGATTTAGGAAATTCATATCATGAAGATTATACGATTTTTAAAGTATGGGCTCCAACAGCGTTAGCTGTTAAAGTTGCAATTACTAAAGACCATACTACATATAGTTATGAAATGAAAAGAATTGGTAACGGTGTTTTTTGTTCATATGTTGCGGGAAATTTTGATAACTGTGAGTATGTTTATCTAGTACGACATCATGATAGTTATATTAAGGCATTGGATCCATATGCTTATGGATCTTCATCAAATGGTAAAAGTAGTTATATTGTTGATTTAAATAAGATTAAGATCGACCTGAATCGGGAATGTTTAAAGCCATTAAAAAATAAGACAGATGCGATTATTTATGAAGCTAGTGTCCGTGATTTTACGATGTATGAAAACAGTTTAAGTAAGTACAAAGGAAAATTCGCTGGAATTAGAGAAACTGGGTTATTGACTAAACATGGTAATAGTGCAGGGTTAGATTATTTAGTGGAATTAGGAATAACACATATACAATTATTGCCAATCTATGATTTTGCGACTGTCGATGAAAATCACCAGGAAGTACTATATAATTGGGGATATGATCCAGCTCAGTATAATGTTCCTGAAGGAAGTTATTGTACAAATCCTAATGATGGTTACAGCAGGATCGTTGAGTGTAAACAGATGATAGCAGATCTGCATGCGAAAGGAATTCGGGTAGTGATGGATGTTGTCTATAACCATATGTATGATGTTAATGCGAGTGCTTTTGAACGAATCGTACCTGGCTACTATTTTAGAAAAAATCCAGATGGGAGTTTATCAAATGGTTCATGGTGTGGTAATGATTTGGATAGTGGTGAATATATGGTGCGTAAGTATATTATAGATATGTCGAGACGCTGGCAAAGTTTTTATGGTGTTGACGGGTATCGTTTTGATTTAATGGGAATTATTGATATTAAAACGATTAATCGTGTCTATCAAATTTGTTCTGCTTACGATGCTTCATTTATGGTTTATGGGGAGGGTTGGAATATGCCGACTAATTTACCAGATGAGCAAAAGGCGATGCAGGATAATCATGCAAAAATGCCGAAAATTAGTTTTTTTAATGATGAATATCGTGAGGTTATTAAAGGTGGAAGCAGTGATAATGTTTTAGTTAATAAAGGTTTTATTACGGGAAATCTTTACGAAACAGAAAAGGCAAGAAATGTAATTACAGCGACTAATCGTTATACAAGTCCGGACCAATCAATTAATTATGTTGAATGTCATGATAATGCGACGGTTTTTGATAAATTGTATATTTCTAATGTTGAAGAAGGTTTAGATGGGATAATAACTCGACAAAAGAATCTTACGATCACGGTGTTATTGTCGCAGGGAATTCCCTTTATCCATGCGGGACAAGAATTTTATCGAACTAAAGGCGGGATTGGGAATACTTATAATTCACCTGATAATATTAACTGTATTAATTGGGATTTTCGAGATATTTATAAAGATGATATTAATGAGATAAGAAAAATTATTCAATTACGTAAAGATAATAAGTGTTTTCGCTATGCAACTAGAAAAGAGATTGAAGCAAATGTTATGGTTGAAAATATTGACTTTAAAATGTTAAAATATACTCTAAAACAAGATGAAGGTGAATATCGTGAATTTGTTATTTACATTAACCCATCAAGTTTTACATTTGATTATGAAGAAACTGCTTATCAGCACCTTTATGGTGAAATTACTGATCAGCAAATAGGAGCTAGAACGATTGTTGTTCTAGCAAGATAGGAGAATTAAATTGAAATTAATTGTAGGATTGGGAAACCCTGGGAAAGAGTATGAAGGAACTCGTCACAACTGTGGGTTTATGGTAGTAGATGAATTAGCTAATAAATTAAATACAGAAATAAATCAGAATAAATTCAAAGGTTTATATACAAAGGTAAAATATCATGGAGAAGATGTTATTTTATTAAAGCCGCAAACATATATGAATCTTTCTGGTGAGTCAGTAATTGCTGCAATGAATTTTTTTAAACTGGATAAAGAAGATATTATTGTTATCTATGATGATCTGGATATGCCGGTTGGTAAATTAAGATTACGTAAAACTGGCAGCGCTGGGGGGCATAATGGGATAAAAAACATTATCGCTCATTTATCTAGTCAAGATTTTAAACGAATTCGTGTGGGAATTGATCGTCACAAGTATATGAAAGTAGTTGATTATGTTTTATCAAGGTTTGCAAAAGAGGAGACTGAAGCAATCAATCAAGGAATTGATAAGGCTAGTGATGCTGTTTTGGATTATCTTGATCATGATTTTGATTACATTATGAATCGTTATAATTAGAGGTTTATATGAAGAAGATAGATGAAATATTGAAACAAAACCCTGCCTTTAAAACATTGTTAAAGGGAGAGGGGAATATCATTGTTAATGATCTTAACGATGAGGCACTATTAGTAACTAGTGCCTTTTTGACATTACAAAAAGATATTATTGTAATTAAACCAAATCAGTATGAGGCTAACTTGTTGTATCAACAGATTTCATTGATTAATGAAAAAGACAGCTTATTTTTTCCAGTTGATGAGTCATATCGAATTGAAGCTTTAGCCTCATCGCCAGAACTATTAGGACAGCGAATTGATGCTTTATATCAATTGACAACTGATCAGCCTAAAATTTTAATTACTCATGGACAGGCCCTGGTACGGTATTTACCAAGTAGACAGTTATTTTTAGATAATTGTTTAAATCTAAAAACAGGAATGCAAATTGATATATATGATTTGCAAAAACTTTTGATCAAGGCTGGTTATACATCAGCACCGCGAGTAGATCAGCCGTTTTATTTTTCTAAACGTGGTGGAGTAATCGATGTTTTTTCAATTCAATATGATAATCCATTACGGATTGAATTTTTTGATGATGAGATTGATAATATACGTTTTTATAATCAAAATAGTCAAAGAACGATAGAAAAGGTTAAAGAAGTAACCATTATTCCAGCTAGTGATATTTTATATGATGAACAAGAAGTCCCGGCTGTTTTAAGTAAAATCAATGATTTAAGAGACCGGCAGATTGAAGAACTTGATGAGTTATATCAAGAAGATTATTTAAGTAAAGTATCAATAGATCAAGAAAATTTGCGGAATCATGATACTAGTTTTACGATGTATGGTTATTTTAATTTATTTAATCAGACAGCTAGTTTATTAGATTATCTCGATACCCCGCTAATCATCCAAGCAAACAATCATGATATTAATTTTGCTTATAAGAACTATTTAGAAGAAAATCATTATTATTATCAAGAATTGGCTAGTATTGGGAAAACTATTAAAGGTTTGAATCTATTTAGAGATTTATATGAAGTGATTGATAGAAAATCAGTTAATTTTAAACCTTTTGCTCAAAGTGATAAAGATGTGTTGTTTAATGCTCGTGCTATTATGATCAATAATGATGATGAGGCAATGATTATTAATCAAATTAGAGCTTATTTAAAGTTATCAAAAGTTGTTGTAGCTTTAGATGATGATCATCAATTAAAATTAATGACTGAATTATTTGATCGTCATGAAATGGCATATACTTTGATTGGGATAAAAGATGAAATATATCCGGGGTTGAATATTGCGGTAAATAAAATTGGTTTTGGAATCGAATTAGTTGATGAAAAAATTGTTATTATAAGTGCAAATGAATTATTCAAAACACGTAATATTAAAAAACCAAAATATTTTAAGTATAAGAATGCAAAGGTTTTAAAAGATTATCAAGAATTAAATATTGGTGATTATGTTGTACATGATAATCATGGGATAGGGCAATACTTAGGAATTAAAACATTAGAAGTTCAAGGATTTCATAAAGATTATTTATATGTAGCCTATGCTGGAGACGATACTTTATATATACCGGTTGAACAATTTAAGATGATTAGGAAGTATTCAAGTAATGAGGGTAAAGTTCCTAAAATTAATAAATTGGGAGGCTCACAATGGCAGAAAACAAAAGCCAAAGCACGGAGTAAAGTTGATGATATTGCTGATAAGTTAATTGAAATTTATTCTGCTCGTATTAATCAGCCTGGCTATGCTTTCCCAAGTGATAGTGAGATTCAGCTGGAGTTTGAACGCTCATTTGGTTATGAATTAACAGTTGACCAGTTACGTTCAGTTGAAGAAATTAAAGCCGACATGGAAAAGAGTCAGCCGATGGATCGCTTGCTATGCGGAGATGTTGGATTTGGGAAAACGGAAGTTGCTTTAAGAGCAGCATTTAAGGCTATTCTAGGAAATAAACAGGTTGCTTTTTTGTGTCCCACAACAATTTTATCAATGCAGCATTATAAAACAATGATTGCACGATTTAAGGATTTTCCTGTCAAAATTGCTTTATTGAATCGCTTTACATCGACTAAGGAAAAGAAGCAGATACTAAGTGATTTAAAATTAGGAAATATTGATCTGCTTGTAGGGACACATCGAATCTTATCAAAGGATATTGTTTTTAAAGATATTGGATTATTATGTATAGATGAAGAACAGCGTTTTGGTGTTAAACAAAAAGAGAAAATTAAAGAGTATCGTAAAACTATTGATGTTTTGACCCTTACAGCTACCCCGATTCCTCGAACTTTACAAATGTCATTGATGGGAATTCGCGGATTGTCACAAATTGAAACTCCTCCTAAGAATCGTCAGCCAGTTCAAACATATGTTATTGAAAAAAATAATGTTTTAATTAAACAGATCATTGAACGAGAATTAGCTCGTGATGGACAGGTTTTCTATTTGTATAACCGAACTAGTCAGATTGCTAATGTTGCTTATAATATTACTTTATCAGTACCTGGGGCAAGGGTAGCGGTAGGTCATGGGCAAATGGATAAAAATGAATTAGAAGATGTAATGATGCGTTTTGTGAACAAGGAATTTAATGTTCTCGTTTGCACAACGATTATTGAAACAGGAATCGATATTCCTAATGCAAATACGATTATTGTTGAAGACGCTGATAAATTTGGATTAAGTCAGTTATACCAGATTAAAGGGCGCGTAGGGAGAAGTAATCGTGGTGCATATGCTTATTTGTTATATAATCCTACTAAAGTTTTAAATGAAGAAGCTAGTAAACGGCTTAAGGCAATTAAGGAGTTTACTGAATTAGGAAGTGGATATAAAATTGCTATGCGTGATTTAGCAATTCGCGGTTCAGGAGATATTTTGGGTGGTACACAATCAGGCTTTATTGATTCAATTGGTTTTGAGATGTATATGAAGATTCTTCAAGATGCTATTAACGAAAAAATGGGTAAAGAGGATGTGGAAGCAGAAAAAGAAATCAAAAGTGTTAATGTCAAAGTTGATGGATATATTCCTCATGATTATGTATCTAGTGATATTGAAAAACTTGAACTATATCAGCGTCTAGATAATGCCAAAACGATAAGCGGTGTTGATCATCTAAAATCAGAATTTATTGATTATTACGGTAAATTACCAGAGGAAGTAAGTACATTAGTAGAAAAACGGAAGTTAGATATTTTAGCATCTACTGAAATTATTGAAAACTTAGCGGAAGTTAAAGGGAAGATGGAAATTACTTTTACTAAAGGATATAGTCAAAATGTTAAAGGGGATCAATTGTTTGAATTAGTCAATCGACTTTTCACTAAACCTGTGTTTAGGCAATTAGGTGGTAAAATTGTAATTGTCTTGCCAAAAGGTGATCAATGGCTTGAGCGAATCAATCAATTGATAACGACATTAAACAGTTAGCAAACAGAGTATTCTTGAATAGGGAGATTTGTTTTTAAAGCAAATCTCTTTTTTTTGTTAGAAAAACTAACAAAAAATGAACAATGTTCATTGAATGCTTGTTGATGATAGCATATAATAAGTGTGAAAAGAGATGATGAGATGACTAGTCAGCGTTTTAATAAAACAATTGAACGAAAAAAAGAGATTATCAAAGCTGCGATGCAATTATTTAGTGAAAAAGGATACGCGCAAACATCAATGCGTGATATTGCTAGGACAATGGGAGTTTCGTTAGGTTTGTGTTATCGCTATTTTGATTCAAAACAAATACTATTTAATACAGCAATCGATCTTTATATTGAAGAGTGTTGTAATAGTTATCTTGCTATTTTACATGATTCTACTATTACGATTAAAGATAAGATAGATGCATTATTTACTTCAATAGGTGATGAGCATTCAAATATGCAATATTATGATTTTTTTCATCGTGTTGAAAATGAAGAATTACATGAACAATTATCAATCAAATTATGCAAATATATGTATCCACATTTATTAGAAGCAGTAAAAAAAGCTATTGCAGCTAAAGAAATATATATTGAAAATCCTGAGGCATTAATTAGTTTTATTATATATGGTCAAGTTGGATTATTATCTAAAAGTAATATTGATCATCATGAAGTTGCAAAATTATTGAATCAGTATGTTAATCAATTAATGAAATTTAATCCCTGACTCTAGGGATTAAAATTAAAACAAAAAAATGAACATCGTTCATTTAAGGAGGGCATTATGAATAAAAAAGAACAATCTAGACAAACATTTGACTTACAGGCTTCAAAATATGATACTACTTTTTATGGAAAACATGCCCGTAAAATTTATCCATATCTTTTAAATGAAATTATTCGCTGTTATGGTGAGGAAGTACTTGATTTAGGATGCGGGACAGGAGCTTTAATGAAACAAGTTATTAGTGAGGATTCACATCGACATCTTACAGGAATTGATTTATCATCACAAATGATTGAAAAGGCTAAACACCAACTTAAGAATAAGGCGACTTTAGTAGTAGGAGATAGTGAGAATTTGCCATTTTTTGATCAAACTTTTGATATTGTTTATTGTAATGATTCATTTCATCACTATCCAAATCCTCAAAAAGCCATTGCAGAAATATATCGTGTTTTAAAAATTGGGGGAACATTGATTATTGGTGACACATATTTGCCAGTCATTGCTCGGCAGGTTATGAATTATTTTATTCGCTTTAATAAAGATGGGGATGTTAGAATTTATTCAAAAAAAGAAATGATTTCGTTCTTGGAAGAATTATTTCATGAAATAAAATGGATAAAGGTATCGAATAGTGCTTACATGATCAAAGGAGTAAAATAATGATACAAGCAACAAATCGTAAATATTTACGATATATTTATCAATTATTGTTGGAGGGAAAAAAGGTACGTCAAATTGATTTGGCTTTATCTCTAGGATACGCACGTTCAAGTGTTTCAATTGCAATTAAACAATTGAAAAAAGCAGGGTATATTGATCTTATTAAAAATAACATTACTTTAACAGAGCGGGGAAGTATGTTGGCACAAGAAAGTTTGAAAAGTTATCAGCAAGTTTATCGATGGATATTGGCTTTAGGGTTAACTTCATATGAAGCAAGATTATATGCGGATAAATTAGAAAGTGATTTTGATCAAAAATTTATTGAGATGTTACTTAAAGACAAAAGACTAAACAATTAATTGTTTAGTCTTTTTGTGAACTGTAATTTGCTAAAATCGTATCAAAATCAAGACCGATTTTAAAACCTAATGTAAAATAATCATCAATACAGTTTTGGAATGCTTCAAAACTGTAGGTTTCATTAACTTTCAATGCGCTTTGATAAACCTTGATTAGTTGATTGGCAATATTGTTGGAGTTGTTGATTTCTTGATAGTTCTTGAGTTTGTCAACGTGCAATTCAAATCCGATTGACATCAACATATGAAGGGCATCAGTATAATAGTTAAGGATTTCTTTGTTATTGGCAGATGAATTATCCCAAAAGCTAAATACTTTTGCTTCTTCACCGACTTTACCTAATTCACAAAGAAAAGCTAGTACTTTTGCTTCAACCTTATCTTTATTTAAAACAGCATGATTAGGATCAACGACCAATTTTAATTCGTGGCTCATATGCGCTTGGTAGATTTTATTAATTTCATTCATTTAATTATCACCTCTTAAGTATTATTATACTCTTTTATGTGACATTTTCATGAATTATGATAATTCAATATAATCATGACGCAAATATTCTTTTGTATAGGTATTATTGGTTAGATCTTGAATAATAGTTAGAAAAGATTCATTTTCAAGATAACAGGTATAACTAACCCGATCTAAATACTCGGTATTAATGCATTTAATATGATGTACTTTAATTAAGTGTTCAAATTTTTTAGTGTATGAATAATCCACTGTAATTTTATATAAAGGAACACTGAATTTTTCTACAATCTCAGCTCCTTTTAAAGCATCAGCAACACTTTGACGATAAGCTCGAGTTAAACCGCCAGCTCCTAATTTAATCCCGCCAAAATATCTTGTAACAATAGCAATGATATTAGTAAGTTTATTTTTTTCTAAAACATCTAACATTGGTAGGCCGGCAGTTCCGCTCGGCTCCCCGTTATCATTGGCACGTTTTTGGGTACCAACGATATAAGCAATACAGTTATGAGTAGCATCATGATATTTTTCTTGATATTCTTTAATAATATTATCAATTGCAGTTTCGTCATTACACGGTATTAAAGTACAAATAAATTCTGATTTTTTAATTATCCATTTATATGTAGTTATTTCACGTACTGATTTCATTAAATCCCTCATTTCTTTATTATCATAACACATATTACTAGCAAAAGTATGATAAATTTGGTATATTAGTTACGTAATTATAGGGAGGGCGAGACCATGAAAAAAATAGCTGTTTTAGCAGATAGTGGATGCCAGTTACCAATTGGTTCGTTAGAAGATCAAGGAATTTATATTGTACCTTTAACGATTACAATGGGTAATAAAACATATTTAGATTTAGAAGAAATAAGTGCTAATGAAGTATTTGAAAGAATGAATAAAACTGGGGAAATGGTGATGACATCACAGCCTTCAACAGGTTCAATTCAAAATGCAGTTCATAGAATTAAAGATGCGGGATATGATCATATTATTGCTTTGCCGATTGCAACTGGATTATCTTCAACCTTGAATGGAATGAAATTGGCTTGTGATATGGTGGGAGTACCAGTTACGTTAATTGATACTAAGGGTACGGCTAGTAATCATCGCTATTTAATTAGGGTTGCTAAAAAATTAATTGATGATGGTAAAAGTGTTGCGGAAATTGAAACGATTTTAACAGCAATGGTTGAGGATTCAGCGACTGTGATTATGGCACCTAATTTAGACCATTTAAAGAAAGGCGGACGAATCACTCCAGCGGTAGCACTATTGGGGAACTTATTAAAAATAGTGCCGGTAATGAAATTAAATTATGAGTTGGGCGGTAAGATCGATACTTTAGATAAAGTTAGAACGGTGAAAAAAGCCAACTTAAAGATAGTTGATCATTTAGTTAATGAATGTGGATTGAACAATAAAGACTTTATTATTGCTATTGAACATGTCTTAGTTGATGATTTAGCTCATCAAATGAAACAGGCGATTATTGATCGAATTGGTGAATGTGAGATTACCGTTCGAGAGTTACCAGCGGTTGTAGGAGCACATATGGGTGTTGGTGGTGTTGGATATCAATATATAAAAAAATACGAGGGATTAACATGGAACGAATAACAAGTTTTAGTGTTGACCATACAAAGTTAACAAAAGGTGTCTATGTATCTCGGATAGATGGTGAATTAACAACATTTGATATCCGCATGACTACACCTAATTTAGAGCCTGCTTTAGATCCTCGTGGTGCTCATACAATTGAACATATCGGGGCAACATTACTTCGTAACGGCGAAAACAAAGATAAAATAATTTATTTTGGACCAATGGGATGTATGACAGGTTTTTATTTAATTACAAAAGAATTAGATTTGGCTCGAGTAATCAAAATTGTACGTGAATTATTTGAACAGATTGCAAATTGGCAAGAACCCATACCTGGAGCGAAGATGGAAGAATGTGGCAATTACTCATTTATGGATTTAGAAAAAGCTAAAGCTGCGGCTAAACATTTTGTTACTAGCGAATGGCAGCATGAATATCATTATTTATAGTTAAATTAAAACATGTTTCGAATTTTGAAACATGTTTTTTTATCGAGAACATCTATTTAATTTTGTCATTATAAGCGTATATTATTCTATAGAGGACAAATATGTATAAAGGAGTGATTCAAAAACAATTAGAACCTGACCAAAGAAGGTATTTGGTACTAAATTGTTATGAGTAAATGAATTATAAGAACCAACAATAATTGGTAGTGTTACATTTTGATAAAGATTAGAATTTTCATTGGCAATAAAACTAATTATATCGATGTTATTTTTAAAAGCATTATCGACAATTTCAACTAATCGGGGTGTAATTCCAGAATTAGAAATCACAATAAATAGGGAATTATCTTGATATTTAATATCAAGCATTTCAGTATGGACAACATTCATTGCATAAAATCCATTTAGGGTTAGACGCTGTTGCAAATAATCAGCAATTGGAGCAGAGAATCCCATCCCAAAAACGATGATATTATGTTGACGATGTTTATTTAATAATTCAATGAATGCTGGAATATATTGTTCAAGATCATCAGGAGAAAAAAGCTGGGTATTATTCGATGATGACAGCTGATAGATCATATCACTGTAGCCACTAAAACCAAATTTATTGCAAAGACGATAAATTGCAGAAGTAGATGTGAAATTAGCGCTGGCCATTTGCCGAATCGTAATATCTTTTAAATTATTTTGATTATCTTCAAGATATTTAACTAATGCTAATTCAAGTTCATTTAAATCAAATTTATCTCTTAAATGTTCGATATTCATATTATCACCTCAATTAGATTATGTCACAGATTAGAAAAAGGAGCAAGTTTATGGCAAAAACGATGTACGACCCATGGTCAAAGATTATTACAAGAAATGGTTATGCTGGAGATGAGGTAATATCAGCTTTACAGAAATCAATTCGTCGCAGTTTAGAAGAACAGGCATGTATGTTCGCCTATGAAATGTATATTTCTTCACCGGAATTATTAGAAAAAATGTGGCGTCGATTATTAACTATTTCGGTAGAAGATATTGGAATGGGAGATCCGATGGCTGCAGTATTAGTAAATAATTTATATCAAATGTCAAAACATTTTGATTATGCTGATGGTGATCAACCAATGTATTTTATCCACGCGATTAGATATTTATGCAGTTGTCAAAAAGATCGTTCTAGTGATTTATTAAAAAATATCTGTATTAAATCTTTTGCGATGGGAAAATTACCGGAAATACCTGATGTTGCTTTAGACAAGCATACAGTAAGAGGAAAAGCCATGGGGCGTGATTCATTCCATTTCTTGAATGAAGCTAGTAAAGTTATTCCACAAATGGAGGTGGATAACGATTATAAAGAACGCTATGCAAAAATTCTTGAAGAATATGATCCAGAGAATGTTAGTGAAACAGCGTTCACTTTTAATGGTTGGCAATTTTAATAGGGGGATAAAAAATTGATTAGTAAATTAGAGAAATTATTAGGACCAATTGCAAATAAATTGGCTCAGCAGCGACATCTTCAAGCAATTTCATCGGGTATGATGATGTCATTAGGATTAATCGTAGTAGGGTCAGTTTTCTTAATTATTGCCAATCCGCCAATTAATTTAGACTTGGTTGATTTGAATACAGGAAATATCTTTTTAAAGTTTTTAATTAGCTGGAAACAATTTGCTTTAGCTAATTATGATGTTTTAACTTTACCATATAATTATACAATGGGCTTAGTTGGTTTGATTTCAGCTTTTGGGGTTGCTTATTGCTTAGCTGAAAGTTATAAGATGAAAGCTTCGGTTTATGGGATAATTTCGATGTGTACTTTTTTAATGGTTGCAGCTCCATTAAAGGATGGAGCTATTACAATGAGTTATTTAGGTGCGGATGGTCTATTTGTTGCTTTAATAATTTCATTAATATCAGTAGAGATTTCACGAGTAGTCAGTCATCGAATAGTCTTTACTTTTCCAGATAGTGTTCCTAGTGCAGTGACTAATTTTGTAAATAGTTTAATGCCATTAGCGCTAAATATCATTGTTATTTATGGGGCTAATTTGATTTTAGTAGCTTTATCAGGGAAAAGTATGCCAAATTTAATTATGTCGTTTTTAACACCTGCAATTTCAGGGGTTGATAATGTTTGGATGTTTATGGGAATTTATTTATTTTCAAATATTCTTTGGATGTTTGGAATTAATGGTTCTTCAATTGTATTTCCAATAGTTTTTGCTTTGGGGATTGCGAATACGGGACTAAATGGTGAATTAGTAAATTTAGGAAAAGATCCAACAGCAATCATGAATTTACAGATGTTTAGATATGCTTTATTAGGTGGAGCTGGTAATACTTTAGGATTGGTTTTATTAATGTGTCGTTCTAAATCTAAGCATATTAGCTCGATTGGTCGTTTAAGTATTGTTCCTGGGATTTGTGGAATTAATGAGCCAATCATGTTTGGGGCTCCGATTGTATTAAATCCAATTTTATCGATACCGTTTTTAGTAATGCCGTGTATTTCGATTGGTTTAGGGTATTTAGTTCAAAAAATTGGATTAGTTTCAATGGGATATATAGTTGATCCATCATTTACGCCATTTTTTGCTCAAGGTTTTTTGTCAGCATTGGATATTCGTAATGTAATCTTCATGATTGTTTTGATTATTATTTCAGTTGGAGTATATTATCCATTTTTTAAAGTTTATGAAAAAAACACACTTGCAAATGAAGCAGAATAATAAAGTGGCCGATGCCACTTTTAATATGGAGGAAAGATGAAAAATAATTATGATGTTGTGGTTGTTGGAGCGGGACCAGCAGGAATCATGGCCTGCTATGAACTGTATTTGAAACAGCCGGAATTGAACGTATTGCTTATAGATAAAGGTCAGGATGTT
>Ga0129317_1000351_pt1 | contig 51340 bp, 45 predicted proteins | sample Cm1ome_FD_94430 | JGI IMG/M metagenome (GOLD analysis project Ga0129317, IMG submission 94430) | Eastern black-and-white colobus group fecal microbial communities from Wisconsin, USA - Cm1105 metagenome | ecosystem: Host-associated > Mammals > Digestive system > Large intestine > Fecal | place... | reverse complement strand
TCAGCAGCAACTTTTATATCATATCACTGCTTTTTAAGTTTGTCAACAACTTTTTTATTTATTTTTCAATCTTTCGATTGAACCTTTGTGTTTCTTGCTGTCTCTCTCAGACAGCTTCATTATCTTATCATCCGTCCCAGCATTTGTCAACAGCTTTTTTCATTTTTTTACAAAATCCCCCATTCTGGAATTTCTGGAATTTTTCCACCTTTTCCACCAAAAGAGCAGGGGCAGGGCTTTTATTTATTTCTTGTCGTTCAATCTATAATAAGCATCCCCCTAAAAATGTCGAAATCAATTAAATCCGTGGTCATGCAGCTTATATTTCTGCTCAATCCTTCCCTGGAAATACAGAAATCAATCAAATCCGTGGTCATATAGCTTCTATTTCTGCTTAATCCTTCCCCGGAAATGTCGAAATCAATTAAATCCGTGGTCATGCATCTTGTAGTCCAGATTAATCCTTCCCCGGAAATGCAGAAATCAATCAAATCCGTGGTCATGCAGCTTGTATTTCTGCTTAATTCTTCCCCGGAAATATAGAAGTCTCATAAATCCGCGGTTACGTTTTGAATACACATTGAAATACACGTCAAATATACCCAAAAAAATCAGAACCTAACACTCTCCCCCAGTTTATTTGCAAATTTAAAAGCATTTCCGCTTATCCTAATAATAGTAATGCCAGAAGGGACGGTAAAAAAGCCACAAACACCGTCCCCAATGGTTAAAAAACACTATTCTATTTTTCCAATAATGCTTTCAGATCTTCTTCTGGTGTGGTAATTGGTGCAATACCGTAGTTTTCTACCAGAATGTTCAGCACATTTGGTGAGATGAATGCCGGCAGAGTCGGGCCAAGACGGATGTTCTTGATTCCCAGGTGCAACAATGTCAGCAGGATGCAGACTGCCTTCTGTTCATACCAGGACAGCACCATAGAAAGTGGCAGTTCATTTACGCCGCAGCCAAATGCCTCCGCCAGAGCTACTGCTACTTTGATAGCGCTATAAGCATCGTTGCACTGTCCCATATCCATGATACGAGGCAGTCCCCCGATCGTTCCCAGATCCAGATCGTTGAAACGGAATTTCCCACAGGCCAGTGTGAGGATCACGGTGTCATCCGGTGTCAGTTTTACGAAGTCCGTATAATAGCTTCTGCCTTTGCGGATTCCATCACATCCTGCTACCAGGAAGAAATGACGGATCGCTCCAGACTTTACAGCGTCAATCACCTGATCGGCCACCTGCAGCACTGCTCCATGACTGAATCCGGTCATTACATTGGTGCCGCCATTGATTCCGGTAAATTCCCGGTCTTCTGCATAACCCCCCAGCTCCAGCGCCTTCTCAATCACTGGTGTAAAGTCTTTTTCTTCGCCAATGTGCGTTACTTCCGGATAAGATACCAATTCTGTGGAAAAGATACGGTCCGCATAGCTGCTCTTTGGAGGCATCAGACAGTTGGTGGTATACAGTACCGGTGCCGGAATATCTGCAAATTCTTTCTGTTGATTCTGCCATGCTGTTCCAAAGTTTCCTTTTAAATGTGGATATTTTTTCAGTTCCGGATAAGCATGAGCCGGAAGCATCTCCCCATGGGTGTAGATATTGATCCCTTTGCCTTCCGTCTGCTGCAAAAGCAGCTCCAGATCTTTCAGATCATGACCGGTAATAACAATAAACGGACCTTTTTCCACCTTCAGAGATACTTTGGTTGGTACCGGTGTGCCGTAGGTGCCGGTATTCGCTTCATCCAGCATTTCCATACACAGGTAGTTCTTTTCCCCCACTTCCAGCACCACCGGAAGCAGCAGTTCCATATCCCAGTCTTCTCCTACTGCAAATAACGCTTTGTGGATAAACTTCTCCACTTCCTCATTGCGGTGCCCCAGAACCATTGCGTGATATGCATAGGCCGCCATCCCCCTTACGCCAAACAGAATCAGAGATTTCAAAGAACGTATATCCTCCTGTGCCGTCCAGAGCTGCTCCGTATCATAATTGTCTGTACGGCTACATGAAGAAGCACAACCTCCACATCCCGATGCCATTCTCGCTTTTTCTGTTTCTACACGGTCTATCAGTGTCTGAATGGTCTCATCGTTAAAGTTCACATTTGTGACAGTTGTAAATAATCCTTCTATTAACAATCTGCCGCTTGTTTCGGTTGCCTGCAGTCCACCTTCTGCTGCCCTGGCCAGACCAATCAGCGCTCCTGTCAGTTTATCCTGTAATGCGGCAGTCTGGGCGGTCTTTCCACACACTCCTGCTTTTCCGGTACATCCGCTGCATCCTGCCGTCTGTTCACACTGAAAACAAAACATATTCTGTTCCATTTCACTTCCTCCTGATTCATTCATAATTTGGAGATATCAGTGCACCTCCTCCCCCATGGAAAGAAGTTATATTTCTCTGCACTCACATCTTGTGTCTGAATTATAAAATATTTTCTCCTCAAAATCCGTGGTTAATACCACAAACAAAAATTTTTATATAAAAAGATGAGATGTCTCAAAATCAGACACCTCATCCTCTCAACATACTATTTATTTTTTCTGATCAACCACACTTCTTATGACTGCTGTTTCTTTTCTCCACGGCGAAAAATCAAACGGAAAATCAGGCGCACAAACGGTCCGCAGTAAAACATCTGATAGCAAATTGCCATTGGAAAGTTCATAGCCCAGGTACGAATCCATTCTCCAAAAGATGGCGTTTTAAATAAAATCGTTGCAATCAGACTCATGGTTGGGCACATAATGCAGCAAATGCAAATTGAAATCGCATAGGTGATAAACTGTGGTCTGTCCGTTGGTTTCATCACCTTGAATGCCAGCATAGCCGCCAATTTACTGACTACAAAAAATTCCAGCACAAAAGCAATCGGTGCCATGAATATCAGTTCATGAGTTGCTGCAAGGAATGTAAATCCGCTCACTGTTCCCCCTGTATTCAGCGCTACATTGTATACGATCATTCCGTATACCATGACTGTCGCCATAATGGCAGTAAAAATAACATCTTCAAATTTTGTTTTTGGCATAAAATATCCTCCTTATGATAATAATACACTGTGTCTTTGACTTCTGTGTTGTTCGTTATCATCCGGAGGATGTGCGTTTCCAATATAAACCTAAATCAAACTTTGTTATCCTATCACAGCTTTTTAGAAAATGCAAGTAATTTTATTTCTTTTTTCCAAGCTCCCAGAAAGCTACTGCACTGGCTGCCGCCACATTCAAGGAATCCACTCCATGAGACATGGGTATTTTCACCGTATAATTACATTCTGCCATAGTCGCTGATGCCAGTCCATCTCCTTCTGTCCCAAGCAGTATGGCCAGCTTCTCTTCTGATGCCAGTTTCGGATCGTCAATAGCCACCGAATCATTGCGTAGCGCAAAAGCAGCTGTACGAAATCCTGCCGCTTTTAATGCCTGCATTCCCTCCTGTGGCCATGCCATATTTTTATCCAGTATGGTCCATGGAATCTGAAATACAGTCCCCATACTCACGCGAATCGCCCGGCGATACAATGGATTGCTGCATCCGGCCGTAAGAATTACCGCATCCATATTCAAAGCCGCAGCTGAACGAAAAATTGCTCCCACGTTCGTAGGATTCACCACCTCTTCCAGCACAGCAATTCTTCTGGCTCCCCTGCAAATCTCTTCCATTGTCGGCAGCTTTGGACGATACATGGCACAAAGCATACCACGGGTCAGTGCAAATCCTGTCAACTTCGTCAACACTTCGAATTCCGCTGTGTACACAGGTACCTGGCTGCATCTTTTCAGCACCTCCATCACTTCCTCTGTTTCATTTTCAATCTGTCGCTTTTCCACCAGACAGGACACAGGTACGCATCCGGCATTCAGGGCACGTTCTATCACTTTCGGACTTTCCGCAATGAACATACCTTTTTCTGGCTCTGCACGATTCAGCAATTGATTTTCTGTCAGTCTGGCATATACGTCCAGTTCCGGTGCATCAAAATCTGTGATCTCTGTGATATTTTCTGTCATTTTATCTGTAATCATCATAATCTGCCGCCTTTTCATTTTCCCCAGTCCGATAATCAATGTTGATTCCCGGCTGTACATTATATACAAAAACATGAAAGCAGACTCCCGCTCCCTGATCTTCTACTGATTCTGCCTCCATCTCTACACCAGATGCCACCAGATTCAAACCTTCAAAAATCGGTGTCACACGGTACAACACATGTCCATCAGTCTCATGTACATAATCCGCCACTTCATTTTCAAATGGCAGCATACCATCTACATTCATGTAACGGGTTCCGGTAATCAGATTCTTCTCATTTGCGTTCTCTCCTGCCAGCTGAAATCCGATCAGATGACAGCGATTGTATAAAGAGCCCTGATCCACGATATCATACTGCCTGTTTTTCCAGCCCGTCGGATGAACTTCCTGAATGCTCTGCCGCTTCTCTGTAGGCATCAGATCCTCGCAAATGTTCGCATAGGCCACGCCGCACCGCCCCAGCACATCCAGATCACTGTAGATCTCAAACGGTGTTGTGGTCAATTCGTCATCGGTAAAATCCGGCACATTATCATTAAGCACCACATAAGGTTCTCCATTGTATTCCGGGACTTCATCCAGAGAAATGGTCGGTTCCCTGGTAATACTCTCATAAACTCCATCAGCAAACCGAATCAGCTTTTCTGCCTGCTCCGGAGCAAGTGCCAGCGCACTGCACAGTGCCAGAATCAGAATCTTCAGTAATGGATTTTTGATCTTCTTTTGCTTTTTCTTTCGATAGTTCTTTTTATAGTATTTTTTCCTGTGCATACCCCTGTTTCCTGTCTGTCCTGCTTATCAAAATCGGGTCATGTCTTCTATTTTCCAAAACACGACCCGAAACATTTTTCCTGAAAATTTGTATCTATTCTATACCTTCATAAATGCAATGTGTTCTGAAGCATTGCAAAACTTCTTTCTAGTCCTCCCATGGACGGATGCGGTATGTCACTCCCAGATCTTCGCAGATTTTGCGACACTGAGCCTCTTCTTCTTTGGTCAGTGTGGTATCTACTGTTGTCAGCACCACATGTGGCACGTACTGTGTTGCTTCTTTCGCAAAGCTAAGCATAGCATCGAAGGACTGATCTCCAAACTTGCTGCGCACCAGTTCATGATAACGGTCTGCATTCGGTGTATTCAGGCTGATGGAGATGGTATCTACCAGACCTTTCAGTTCCGGTGTCACATCTTTTTTCCAGATCAGATTGGCCAGTCCATTGGTATTGATACGAATCGGCTTCTGATAATTTTCTTTCACAAACTTTGCAATCTCCAGAAGTGCGTCCAGACGTTCTGTTGGTTCACCGTAACCGCAAAATACCACTTCTTCATATTCAGACAAATCAATTTTTGCAAATTCTGCCTTCACTTCTTCTACTGTCGGCTCATGCTCCAGCCATAGCGTCTGGTCATCATGAGTGACTGTATCCATATTCTGGCGCAGACAGAAAGTACAGGCGCATGGACAGCGGTTGGTCAGATTCACATACAGATTATTGTGTACCTTGTATAAAATAGTCATTCCTTTTTTCATATTGCACTCCTCTTTTCTGATAATATAAATAATACCCTGCGGCTGCTTTATATCATGCATATTCGCCGGTATTTTTTACTTCAACGTATATAGTTCTTCTTCAAAACATACCCCATCTGTCAGCGGCAGATCCATTTCAATGGATCTCTGGATACATTTCTTAATAAACTTCGATGCTTTTCGGACGGACTGGGTGAATTCCACGCCATTTACCGCATCAGCTGCAATAATCGCAGAGAAAATATCCCCTGTTCCCGATCTGGAGCTCCCAATCTTATGGGTACGAATCAGTTCGTATCCTTTTCCCTTTTCCAGACAGAAATTGGATACATAAGTCTTCTGTGGAATTCCGGTAATCACAATCTTTTCCGGTCCGATCTCTCCGATCTTCTCTGCCAGCTCCAGCAACTCTCTGGCAGTCCATTTTTCTTTATATGGTGTTCCTGTCAGGATACAGGCCTCTGTCACATTTGGCACTACAATATCTGCATAGCGCACCAGTTCAATCATCTGGCTGCACATCTCTTCCGTATAAGTCGGATAGGCTTTTCCATAGTCACCCATCACCGGATCAATAATGATGATGGTATCTTCTTTCTTAAAATCACGGATAAACTGACTGACAATCTGGATCTGCTGCGCCGATCCCAGAAATCCAGTACAGATCCCCTTAAAATGTAGTTGCAGCTTCTTCCATTCTTCAATATAGGCCTGCATGTTGTCCGTATAGTCCGTGTAAAAAAAGCTTTCAAATCCGGTGTGATTGGAAAAAATGGATGTCGGCAATGCACAGCACTGCACCTTCAGCATCGAAATAATCGGCAGCTGCACTGCAACCGAACACCGTCCAAACCCGGTGTAATCATTAATTAATGCTATCTTTTTCTGATGGTTATGATTATCCATAACACGTTCCTTCCTATTTCCATTCGTTCTAAAGTCATATCCGTTCAGTCCCTTCCCGGATACGAAGTAACTATTCAGATATAATCACTTCGCATTATATTACAACACTTTTAACAAATAATCAAATGTCAGCCTGTAAAAAAAGTTTATGGTCAATCAGTGAAAATATACTCATTACTAAATTAACCATGATATCTTTTTCTTTTGGATCCGACTTTGCAATCATCAATATTATTGCTGCTACACTCGCTTTTCTGATCCCGGGATTTATTTTCCCATCATCCCATTTTCCTCGCCTGATCTTTTACCCACATTCTCAGAAAATCCTTTTTTCCAAAAATTATATCGTAACTACAACAAAAAACAGGGCATATGAAATTGTTTTCTTTTCACATACCCTGCCTTTTCCAGCTCTTTTTATAACGCCTCTGCCCTGGCATCCACCTTACATTTTATGTTTCTTCGCTGCAAAGAAATCTTTTGTTTCCTTGACTACCACGCCATTCAACGCAAACAGCGCAATCATATTCGGGATCGCCATCAGTCCATTGAAGATATCTGCAATGGTCCATACAGCGCTTACTGTCATGTACGGTCCAATAAATACTGCAAAGATATAGATCCAGCGGAACACTTTCACCGGTTTCATGTTTCCGCCTGTCAGATATTCCAGGCAGCGTTCACTGTAATAGTCCCATCCCAGAATTGTGGTAAACGCAAAGAATACCAGACAAATCATCAGAATAAAAGATGAAAACTGTGGTGCAAATGGAAGTCCATTCTGGAATGCATAGGTGGTAACCTCCACACCCTGCAGCCCTTCTACCTGCCATGCTCCAGTCAGAACGATAGAAAGACCTGTCAGTGTACAGATGACGATAGTATCCAGAAAAGTACCTGTCATACTGACCAGACCCTGACGAACCGGTTCATTCGTCTGTGCTGCTGCTGCCGCAATCGGAGCACTACCAAGACCAGCTTCATTGGAGAAAATACCACGGGCAACACCTTTCTGCATCGCTACAATCATGCTTCCTACCACACCACCGGTGACTGCCTTTGGATTAAATGCCGCAGTTACAATTGTTACAACTGCTGCCGGTACATGTGAGATATTGCAGATAATCAGAATACCTACTACTACAAAATAAATCACCGCCATAAAAGGAACAATAATCTGACTGACTTTTGCGATACGTTTTACACCACCAATCAGTACGGCCGCTACACAAAATGCCAGTAACAGCGATGCCACAACTACAGACCAGGAGTAGCTTCCAAGAGACGGAAGTGTCACACAGTGCAGATTCTGTGGATCAAAAAATCCATTAACTGCACTGGCAATACCATTTACCTGACTGAAGGTACCAATACCAAACAAACCTACACAGACTCCAAAGAATGCAAAAATCTTTGCCAGCCAGATCCATTTCTTTCCCATACCCTGTTCAATATAATAGAATGGTCCGCCAAGGCTGTGACCATCTTCTGCTACCGCGCGATACTTTACTGCCAGAAGACCTTCTGAATATTTGGTTGCCATTCCAAGGAATGCTGCCACAATCATCCAGAACAATGCTCCTGGACCTCCTGCACAAACAGCCGTTGCCACACCAACGATATTACCGGTACCAATCGTTGCACTCAGTGCAGTACACAATGCTGAAAAACTGGAAATTTCTCCCACACCATCTTCTTCATTCTTAAACATCCATTTCAGTGCCAGCGGAAGTTTATGTACCTGCATCACACCCAGGCGTACTGTAAGCAAAAGACCACCTGCCATAATCAGAACCATCAAAGGCACTCCCCATACCAGATCGTCTACCTGTACCAGAAAACTATTGATTGCACTCCACATTGTAACTTTCTCCTATCCTTTTTCTTTTCCTGCATTGTTTTTATTTCTGTGACTGTTATCACATTTTTCCAAACATATGCATATATTTGAGCTTTTACTTTTCGAAATAGGAAGTTATATAAATAGATATACTCTGATATGGACAAGACCTCTGACTGTAACCTGGTAAACGCTCATCTGCGCGCATCATGCATTTATCCAGATATGCCAGTAGATACAATAGAATATACGCTCCGCAAACATTCTATTGTCATAAATAAAAATATCCCTTACACCATGAACATACTGGTACAGGGATAGAAGATATACTTTTAGAACGATATCTTCTCTGTCCTTTTACCTGAGAGATTCATATATCCTTGGATATATGTTGCACCTTCGGCCCCCGGTTTGCTATCCGGGTGTCTCCAGAGAGTCGATCCATTTACAGTTGCACCAGCACCGCCGGCACCTGAGAGTTTTACTCCTTCGGTAGACATACATCTTTTCCTGCAAACTTCATCTCGAAATAGCTCTTTTTGAATACTATATATCGTCTTCTGCCATTTGGCAAGTATTTTTTTATTTATTTTTATCCGGCTTTTGCTCCTGACTTTTTCATTACACAGAAGTAATACGGAACCAGCGGTATCAGCGCAGCAATCCATGCCACCGGATCTGCCAGGCAGACACCACGGAAGCTGGTATGACCTGCCACCAGCAATACAATGACGGTTCGCGCCACCAGTTCAAAGATTCCTCCCATCATCGGGATAAATCCATATCCCATTCCCTGCAAGGTATTGCGATACAGGAAAATACTTCCAAGGAATGGATAGCACCAGAATACCGTATGGAAATACAATACTGACACCTGTATCACATCTGTCTGAGAAGGGCTGACAAACAGCCAGGTCATGTACTTTCCAAAGAAAAACATCAGTATCATCGCAATCACACTCCACCCCAGGATCATATACTGGGTACAGCGAACTCCCTGTCTTACGCGATCCAGTCGACCGGCGCCCCGGTTCTGTCCCACGTAAGTGGCTACTGTCGCGCCAAAAGCAACAAAGACTGTGGTCACAATGTTCTGCAGTTTTCCTGCCGCAGAGAATCCTGCCATGTAGGTCTCTCCATAGACATTTACTGCACCCTGCACAATAATCGTTCCGATTGCAGTTATGGAGAACTGCAGTGCCATCGGTATTCCAAGCCCCAGGAGCTTTTTTATCGAATGCCAGGAAAAATGAAAATCTTCTTTATGGAGATGCAGAATCGGATATTTTTTCACAATATAGAAAAAACACAATACTGCTGAAATTGCCTGTGCGATGACCGTTGCATAAGCACATCCTTCCACGCCCATTCCCAGACTGACAATCAACACAATATCCAATACCACATTGATTCCTGCTGAGATCATCAGAAAATACAGCGGAGATCTGGAGTCGCCAAGTGCACGTAAAAAAGCAGACAATGCATTATACGCAATGGTTACAATCAGCCCCAGATAGATAATCTCCATATAGGATTTTACCGCTGGAAGAATCTCTTCTGAATAATTCATCATTCGAAGAATCGGCTCGTTGGCCAATGTCAGTCCCACCGTCATGGCAAGCGCAAATACCACACACAGATAAACCGACATAGCCACATAATGCCGCATCCGGTCTGTCTTTTTTGCTCCAAAGCATTGGGCTACCATAATGGCAAAACCACTGGTCAGTCCATTCAGCCATCCTATGACAAAGAACATCAGTGAACCGGTACTGCCAATTGCTGCCAGCGCCTGCACTCCCAGAAATTGTCCCGCCACAATGGAATCCACCACATTATAGAACTGCTGAAACAGATTTCCAAGAAACATGGGAATCATAAATCGAATAATCAGACTGGCAGGACTTCCTGTCGTCATATCATTCATTTTTTGGTTATTTTCCATTCTTTTCTCTCCTTAATCCTATCCGACAGGCTCCAATCACCGGATCCTGATCGGCAAATTCTGGTTCCATCATATAACAGCGAAGAAGTTCATCGACCTGGGTTGTCCCGGCATAGCGCAAAAACAACTCCGTCATAGCCGTTGCTTCTTCCAGTCCACAATATCATATTCCCGGCATTCACAAAGTAACAGGTACGTTCAACAATTTTTCAAACTGATCCGCAGGTACTGCTTCTGAAAACCAGTTGCCCTGGATGCCATCGCATCCGGCCTTCTTCAGAATCAGTGCCTGTTCTTCTTTTTCTACACCTTCACACAATACATAAAAGCCCAGGTTCTTTAACATTGTAATAATCTGGGTCAGAAACTGTATTTCCCTCTCACTCTTATCGCATTTTTCAATAAAGATGCGATCCAGCTTCACCACATCCAGTGGCACATCCATGATCAGATTTAAAATCGAATATCCAGAGCCGAAATCATCCAGCGAAGTTCGAAATCCCGCTTTCCGGAATCTGCCAAACAGCCTGTTAATCCAGTCATATTGCAATACGGTAGACGTCTCCGTCAGCTCCATTTCCAACATTCCAGGATCTACCTCATATTTTTTCAGAATCTGTAAATATTTTTCTGCTGCCTGTTCATTCATACAGTGAAGTGCCGATACATTCACAGAGATTGGAACCAACTTTCTTCCTTCTCTTTGATTTTTTTGAATGAATGACGCTACTTCTTCAAAAATATAATAATCCAGTTCTGCAATCCGGCCATTTTTTTCATACAGAGGAATGAAGAAATCAGGTCTCAACATTGTTCCATCCGGTCTGATCCATCTTACCAGAGCCTCTGCTCCCACAATCCGATAATCATCCAGAGCAATCTTGGGTTGAAAATATACCTGGAATTCTCTTTTTAACAGTGCATCATCCAGGCCATTCATAATCTCATTCTCCAGATGCTGTTGCTTTCTCAGTCTCTCATCATAAACAACCACACATTCCCCATTATTGCTGTTAATCTGCTTTCTTGCATAATTCGCCGCATCAATGGCACTGGACACTCCCGGACAATCCGTCCGAATCTTATATACTCCGGTACGAATGATCATATTAGACTGCGGAAAGCGAAGATTCATTCTTCGTACAAATTCCCTGTTAATTCGTTTAATGATCTCGCAGGTCTCCCCTTCACCATATTTGCAGGGCATAAGCAAAAGAAACTGATCCGATACAATCCTGGTAAAACAACTCTCCATTCCTTCCGGCATCATCTCAATGATATACTTGCTAAATGCCTTCAGTAGCTGATCTCCCGTCAGATATCCATATTTCTGATTGAAGTATTTAAATCCCCGAAAATCCGTGTAGATCATCAAATGATCCTTTGCATATCCTTCCTTCATCAGATATTCTACTTCTTCTTTAAATCTGGAAAAAGACAGCAGACCGGTCAGTGGATCCGTCTTTACCCGTTCTTCCAGGCTCGCAATCTTTTGCAATATTTCCCGGTTCATCAAAGCATCTCTTTTGTCTTTCTGTTCCATAATTTCTCCTGTGTGATCCCCATTTTTGTCCAGTATCGCTGTCCTGTTACCACATTCCCACATTTTTGTCACATTATATCACAAAAGGAGGCACCAGTACAGGTACCTCCTACATTTTACTTTTCGATTCTTTTTCGAATATAATCCTCCAGGATATCAATCGTAGTCTCAATTCCAAGCTTACTGCTGTTGATACTCAGATCGTAGTTTCTGGAATCTCCCCACTTCCCCCGGCAAAAGTGATTATGGTAAGTCTTTCTCTTTCGGTCATGATGTGCAATACTCTCTTCTGCCTGTATTCTGTCCACCTGCTCCCGTTCCATAATACGTTTTACTTTTTCTTCCATGTCTCCCAGCACGAAGATACTTACCAGACCTTTATATTCTTTCAAAATATGCTCTGAACATCTTCCTACGATCACAAAAGATTCTCCCTCTGACGCTTTCTTCTTCAGATACTCAAACTGCATATTCGCCAGGTTCTCCTGCGGAGAATTACTGAATCCATTTACTGTTCTGGAAAAAAACGGAATCTTTGGCAACTCATCAAATCGTTCCAACGTTTTCACATCCACTTTTTTCCCGGCAGCGATCTCACCGATCAGATGATAATCATAAAACGGAATGCCAAATCTCTTCGCCAGTTCTTCTGCAATCACATGACCGCCGCTTCCATATTCTCGTCCTACCGAAATAATCAGCTGATTTTTCTCACCCATCTTACCGTCCCCCTTTTTTACTTAACAATATCTTACCCAGATTCCGATCGTTGCCACAACCATAACGATAATGGTTGCCGGAACTGCGCTCTTACAATATTTGCCCCATCCAATGATATGACCTTCTTTGGCTACCACAGACATACCTACTACATTGGCAGATGCACCAATCGGAGTTGCACTTCCACCGATATCGGTACCCATAGACAAGCCCCATGCCAGTGTGGAAATATCAATACCATTGACAGCTGCCAGACTCTGGATTACCGGCACCATCGTTGCAGCAAATGGTATATTGTCCACAAATGCGCTGGCCAGTGCAGATACCCATATGATGATTGCCACCATTATGTACAGATTACCGCCACTGATCTTCTCGATCACGCCTGCGATCAATTCCAGAATATGGGTCTGTTCCAGACCTCCGACTACGACGAACAGTCCAATAAAGAATAACAACGTTTTATAATCTACTCCCTTAATGACATTCTTCATGTTCTTTCCAGATGTCAGAAGGGTAACTGCTGCGATTCCTACTCCGATGGTAGCCACCGTCAGACCTGTCTGTGCATGTGTTACCAGAAGTACCACTGCTGCCAGGAAAATCACCGTACTGATTGCAAATCCTTTCTTGTCTTTGATTGCAGATTTTGGATCCGGATAGTCCTTTTTGGTCATCTGCTTTCCAGCTGTGGACAGCTCTTTTCGGAAAACAAAATAATAATAAATAATCACCAGGATCAGGGAAATTCCTGCCAGTACACCGGTATTCGTAATAAAATCAGCAAAGGTAAGCTGCAGGGAAGTGCCTACGATAATGTTTGGCGGATCTCCACACATCGTTGCTGATCCTCCCAGATTCGCACAGAAAATCTCTGCCAGAACCATCGGAACCGGATCAAATTCCAGAAGCTGGGATAATTCCAGCGTCACTGCTGCCAGAAACAGAATTACAGTAATACTGTCAATAAACATGGCCAGTACTGCTGACATAATCATAAACGTAATAAAAATTGGAATGACCTGATATTTTACCGCTTTCGCAATGGACATGCAGAGCCAGCGGAAAAATCCTGCTGCTGCCATTCCTTCCACCATAATCATCATACCTGCCACAAAAATGATCGTAGCCCAGTTGATTCCTCCCGTGCTTTCTGAAGATTCCCCGGAAACAATCCAGAAATTTTTTGTAAAAATCTCTGCCACATTCAATGTATCCAGAGCCGCAGATGCGCTGTGCATACAGACTCCAAAGACCAGAATCAGGGTCAGTAGGGCGCATCCCAGTGTGATGACGTGTCGTTCGAATTTCTCCATGATAATCAAAAGAAACATCACCAGAAAAATTGTTACTGCTGCGATTTGTGCTGCCATTTTTTTCTCCTCCTGTATTTTTTTCATAACGACGTAATTATACTCCGTCCTTGTATTCATTTCAATACAGGAGTTGAATTTTTGTATTTCTTTTAGCACAATCTGTATGAAAGAGAAGAACTTCTATATTCTTCATCTGCCATCATCTTTTCTCTGAGTATATCACTTTTTTCTTTCTTCGTAAACTCGATCCCGCCCAGTTTCCTTACCGGCATAATTCCCATCAGAGAGTTTGTCACAAAACATTCTTCAAAACATTCCAGTTCATCCGGTGTTATGACAGCCTCTTTCGCCTCTCCCTGCTCCAGCAGATACTCCCTTACAATTCCAGGCAGAAGTCCGCAGGATAACTTCGGTGTCAGCACCTCCCCTTTTTTCACAAAAAAGATATTGCTGACCGCCCCCTCTGCGATTTCTCCCTTTGTATTCAGGAAAATACATTCCTGCATTCCCCTGGCTGCTGCTGCCCTTTTTTCCAGAATACAGTCACCATAATTCATCGTCTTGTGATACACCAGCGGTGATGTCTCATTTCTTCTGACTTCGCTGAACTCCATCGTGAATCCCTGCTCATACATCTCAGGTGTATAGTGATTTTCCCGTATCTGAAACAATACATTTTTCTCAGAAAGCATGATCTTCAGTCCTCCATGTCTGAGATCAGCATTTTCTTCATGCAGGAATGCTTCTACCGTCTTGCCGGTAATCCCCCGTTCCTCCAGATCGCCCAGTCCCAGGAAATCCGCCGCACGTTTCAGTCTTCTCAAATGCCGTTCCAGAAAAATCGGTTTTTTCTCTTCTATCGCAATTGTCTCAAACGCTCCCAGCCCAAACTGAAATCCTGTGTCCAATTGTATTTCCATTATCTTAATGCCTCCAATAATGCTTTTGCCTTCTGAAGTGTCTCTTCATACTCAAACTCCAGATCAGATTCAGCCGTAATTCCACCACCTGCTCCCAGATAGTATTTACCATCTTTATGAACCGCTGTACGGATGACAATATTAAAATCGCAGGCTCCATCCAGTGTCAGATAACCAATGGAGCCGGTATAGAGATTTCGCTTTCCATGTTCCAGTTCATCAATAATCTCCATCGCACGATATTTGGGTGCTCCGGTAATCGATCCTCCCGGAAATGTAGCTTCCAGAAGATCACAGACATTTTTTCCATCCTGCAATTCACCTTCTATATCTGAAACCAGGTGAAAAACGGTTGCGTACTCTTCTACAGTAAACAATTCTGTAACCTTCACACTGCCCGGCTTACATACCCGGTTCAGATCATTTCGTTCCAGATCTACGATCATCAGCAATTCGCTTTGATCCTTCCCGGAGTTCTGCAGTTCTTCCCGCATCTTCTGATCTTCTTCCGGTGTCGCACCTCTTTTTCTGGTTCCCTTAATTGGTCTGGTATTCACTTTATAATCCTTCATTTTCAGAAAACGTTCCGGCGATGCACATACAATCTGGTATTCCCCATAATCCAGATATCCGCCAAAAGGAGATGGATTTGCTTCCCTCAGATCATAGAATACATCCAGCGGAGCCTTCTGACTCTCAATCGTCAGCTGCTGTGTCATATTGGCAATATAAATATCCCCTTCTATGATATATTCTATCATATCTGCCACCGCCTGCTTATATTCTTCTTTCTCAAAATTCGGAAATACTGCAATTTCATTTTTTTCCGGATATCCTGCTTCCCGTTCTGCTATCTTCTTGTTTCTGATGCGGTTACAGATCTCTTCTGTCTCTTTTATCAGTTTTTCTGCACTTTCCGTGATACCATTTGCTATCAGATAGATTTCTTTTTTCTGACAGTCCTCCACAAGAAAGCTGTCATAAAAAGTGAGTACTGCTTCTGGAATCGATACAATATCCTGGTTTGCAGATGTTACCTGCTGGCGTTCTCTCCCATAATCGTAGGAAAAATAGCCGATTGCACCGGAAACAACAGGCAGTCCCGTGTCATTTTTATCTACATGACTGTTTAAATAGCTCCGCAGATACTCTTCGAACGTAGTCTCCTTCTGTGGAACTCCGTTTATCGTAAACCGTTCTCCATCCCTGATCAGCTTCTGATACGGCTTTCTCCCAATAATGGAATACCGTCCCAGCTGATTCACCAGTGAAGAATCCAGAAATACACAATCCGTTTCTTTCTGAAAATACCGAAACAATTCCGCTGCCGGAAGATATTCTTCCAGTTTTTTCACAATACGCTTCGTACTGCCCGTCTGCTTTTTCCATTCTTCTGCCAGACGGCAAAAATTCTCCAGCAATTCATGGCCATATTCTGTTAATACTGCCTCTGGATGAAACTGTACTCCATATAATGGTCTGGTTTTATGAGAAATCGCCATCACTGCCCCATCTTCTGCCATGGCATCAATCTGATACTCTTTTGGAATACTGTCTTTTTCTACAATCAGAGAATGATATCTGGTTACCCGAAAATGCTCCGGCAGTCCTGCAAAAAGTCCGGTTCCGTTATGATGAATCTCAGTCACCTTTCCATGCATTGGTTTTTTTCCTTTTTTCACAGTCGCACCACAACTGTGTCCCAGTACCTGATGTCCCAGACAGACTCCCAGAATCGGGATTTCTCCCTGAAAGCGCTCCGCTGCCTCCATACAGAGCTTTGCATCCCAGGGACGCTTCGGTCCCGGAGACAGCACAATTCCTTCCGGATGCATCCGTTCGATCTCATCCAGGGTAATCTCATCACACCGCTTTACCAGAATCTCCCGCCCCAGTTCCTGAAAATAGGCTTTCAGATTGTATACAAAAGAATCATAATTATCAATCATCAAATACATATGTCTGCTCCTTTTCGACAACCTGTACAATACAAAAAGGGATAACGAATGGCATGCCAAAAAGCATGCACAGTCGTTATCCCAAATGGTCCGTAATCTGTGTCTGAATTTTGCACTATCGTAACATATCCTTTTCTCTCCGTCAACACCAAAAATTAAATTAGCTTATGCAAAAGTTCCGTTTGCTTTCCCTCCTGTCCGTCACTATACTAAAGCTATAATATGAAGCTCAAAGGAGGATCTGTTTCATGCATTCATCCGATTTTTCTATTCGTCCCTGCACACTGCAGGAACTGGATGCTATTATGGAGCTGCAGGATCGCATCTGTGCAGCGATTACTCAGCCTGACCTGTTTGCATCTACCTGCCGGGAAGAAAATGCCTCCTACCTGGTCACACCGAATGTGATCTATGGCGTTTTTAAGCAGGAGCGACTGATTGCTTATGCGTCTCTGGCCTTTCCAAAAGAAGCCTCTGACAATCTTGGATGGGATCTCGGCTGGAATTCCACACAGATCCGGCATTGTGCCAAGCTGGATACCATCGTGGTTGACCCGGATTTTCGAGGTCTTGGCCTGCAGCGCACTTTAATTGACCGCTGTATCTCTCATACACTGAAGCAGGATCCTGACAGTATCCTGCTCACCACTGTTTCCCCTTCCAATCTCTTTAGTCTTCGCAATGTACAAAACGAAGGCTTTCAGATTCTGAAGCGTATGCTGAAATATGGTGGAAAAGAGCGCTATGTCCTGGGCTACTGCCTATCCGGACAGTTTCCGGCTGTACAGTAATCCAGGACATCACAAAACGATACCGCGTCTATTTTATATATTCTTTCTCTGTTTCTACTTCATAAGAGGCAAATCCCTGCGTCTCAGACTCTATCTCACCAGACTGGTTATCGTACGGGTCGATTGGCATGAATCTCTTTTTGACCGCAAACTCCTGCTGAAACTCATGGTTTGCTGTCATACGATACGGATCCAGATTTCCAAAATAAAACCTTCTGCGATTTTCATCTCCGGATGCAAAGGCAGAACCTCCAAAAGATGGATCCGCATAAAGCCATCCGTATGGCTCCACGTAAAACATGGCCCAGTCATGTGGACCTACATAGGCCGGGTTGGCATAAAGACCAGACTGCCAGCCGGCAGGTACTCCGCTGATACGGCACAGCGTAATAAACAACAACGCCTGCACTCCGCAGTCTCCCCTTAAATTTCTGGCACAATACTGAGGGATATCCGGGATCAAAGAGTACGCTTTCATGTAAGAATACTGCACATGTTCCGTAATATAATCATAGATTCTGCGCGCAATCTCCAATGGCCTCTTTTCTTCACCTACGATCTCCTTTGCCAGTGCTTTCAGATAAGGGCTAAAGCGAATGTGTGGATACTGTTCTTTTAAAAAGTCCGTCTGTTCTTCCTCTGAGATTTTCCAGTCCGTCCCCTCCCGAAGAGAAACATTCGACACTGCTTCATTTTCTTTCCACAGATCAATATATGCTGCCCGTACCTTCATCTGATATTCCACAAAAAATGTACGATTTTCTTCCAGTGTATCTTCGATGCAAATAGACCGATACCGGGAACGTGCATCATCCACCGTTACCTTTTTGCCCGGTGTATAATTCAGGATCTGAATTTCATCGGTCTGATACCACTTAGCCGGAAGAGGCAAATGCACTTTCACTTTCATACCCGGCTGGAATACCTCATCCTTCAGCCGAATCGAAGTCCGCAGATGAATCTGTTCTGTCACTTCTTTCTTTTCCTGTATCTCTTTCACTTTTTCCAGAAGCAATTTTTTATCCTCGGTCAGTTTTTCCATCAGTCCTGCCCGTTCCCGAATATCATCATCTTTATCTAAGATATTCCGAAGCAGATTGTGAATATAATGCTTCTCCCCATGGATATAAATCCATTCTGCAAGATTTTGATTTTCCAGTTTTTTCAGATCTTCTGAGGAAAAATCCGGGATCTTTTCCTGAAACAGCTGTAATATCTCCTGTTCTGTATACGGAAATTCTCGTGGCAGTTCTTCCAAAATGTACTGTTCATACTGAAGTCTGGTCTTCATTGCTTCACTGATCGGCTTTTTCATCCATCGGCCGATGGCATCCTGGGCTTCTTCCAGTGCTCCGGCCAGCTTATACTGCTGTACCTCTTCCGGCAGCTCCAGCGCCAGTGACTCTAATTCTTTTGTTTGAAATTCTCTCATACAAATATGCTCCCACATTCTGTTATATTTTCAGCCAGATCTGGTCGATAATCCGGGTCTGACTTTTTCAGGCTGTTGATGGTGACATACGGGGTCTGGTAATATCCGGTTGCATGAATATACTTTCCCTCCCCCAGATACATAGCCACATGACCCGGGAAAAACAGAAGATCTCCCTTTTTCAACTGTTCTACCAGAATTCTTTTCACCGGATACGCCTCTTTGATATCTGCATCCCGATAAATCAGAATGCCCTGATCCAGATAACTCATAAACACCAGCCCGGAACAGTCGATGCCCTGGGAGGATTTGCCGCCCCAGCGATACTGTGTGCCAAGAAATTCTCTGGCACTGTCCTCCAGTCGTTCCCGAATCACTTCCTCATCTGCTAAACCATCGTGATAGACTGGCTTCTCCCAGTTTTGGAAATAATCAGCATTTTTTTCTTCTGTCAACAGATAGCCATCATGGTCCATTCTCCTTTTCAGATTCTGAGTATGTATATAGCCTTCCCGCCCGGATGCACTGCGTACTTTGCTCCAGCCTTCTGCCACTTCTCTTTCCAGCAGTTCTACAATACTGTTCTTCAATAACAGTTCCAGCGGAAGTCCCTGCACCTTCGGCTGGTCGAGAAGATCTGCTTCACCGGTCTGAATTCTCAAAAAGCGCTCTTTGTCCTGCCTCTGCTCCAGTTCTTTTCTTGTCACACGACGGAAATCCCGTTGATCCACATAACCGGTATACCCATAATGTGTCTCTACTTTTACAAAATCTTTTGCAGGATTCTCCTGCAGAATCCGAATCGCCCATCCTGCAAAAATCTCATCTTCGATTCCTGTTCTGTTCCTGCCATCGGATTCTTCCATTCCACTTCGCAGATAAGTATGCTCTGCTGTAATTACTCCTAGTTGTTTTTCCATGCCCTGTCCTCATCTTCTATCTGTTCCGGCTCACTTATATCTTTACAAACTCCACCGGAACATGGGAGATTCCAATTCCCGGATCTTCCGGCATTCTGATCTTCGGTCCTAAAAACTTTGGGCCCCCTCTGTATGGATCTTCTCTGCAAAGAGACGGTCCGTCCAGATCTGCCATAGTAACAATAGACCTGCCTGCCGCCAGGTGTGCTCCGGCACTGACGGATACTTTACTTTCCAGCATACATCCAATCATACAGGAAATGCCATGTTCTTCTGCTGCATCACAGATGCGGACTGCTTCATGGATTCCTCCGGTCTTCATCAGCTTAATATTGATCAGATCTGCTCCATGTTCCTCCATAATACGAACTGCATCTTCGTAAGAGAATACACTCTCATCGGCCAGTATTTTCGTCTCCACACTGGCTGTCACATACTGCATCCCTTTAAAATCGTGATAAGATACCGGCTGTTCCACCAGTTCGATTCCAAGATCTTCTTTTTCCATGGCGCGTATGGTGGAAACCGCTTCTTCTCTGGTCCATCCCTGATTGGCATCTACGCGGATCACAACATCCTTTCCTACTGCCTTTCGAATCTCACGAATACGTTCCACATCTTTTTCTCCGCCTTTTCCCACTTTTACCTTCAATATCCGAAAGCCCTGCTCTATGGCTGAGATACTGTCACGTACCATTTCCTCTGTGTCATTTACACTAATCGTCAGATCTGTTTCCAGCTCTGTCTTTACTTTATCCGATTTTCCATCTCCCAGCAAGCGGAATAATGGTTTTTTCTGCAATTTTGCATACAGATCGTATAATGCAATATCTACAGCAGCCTTGGCGCTGGTATTTTTGGCAATGCAGTGTTCCATTTTTTCCATCACAGACGACAAATCTTCCAGATCCATGCCTTTGATTGCCGGTGCAATATAATAACGGATAGCTGCCTCTATAGATTCTTTCGTATCTCCGGTGATTACTGCGGTAGGTGGCGCTTCACCAAATCCTTCCGTCCCATCATCTGCTGTAATCTTTACAATCAGGTCGTTGACACTGTCCACTGTTCGCAATGCTGTCTTAAATGGGGTCACCAATGGAATACTGATATATCCGATGGCAATTTCCTGTATCTTCATGAATCTTTCCTTCTTTCTGTTTCTATTTAAAAATACAGTGAAGCCATGGCCACGGAAATTCCGCGGTCATGGCTCGCTGCACATATTTATGACTCTGGCATTATTATAACGCTTTTAAGTAGGTAAATACAAAGTTTCCGCAGGAGTATACCAGTCCATCGTAATTAGTATCATCAAACAGATAGCTGCTCATAGAATGCAGAATGACAGATACCGGAAGGTCTTTTGCCAGAATGGCATCACATTCCTTATATGCTTCCCACTGTGCATCCTGAGTGTCTGCACTGATGGCTGTCTCGTATGCCTTATCATATTCATCACTCTGATAGAAAGAGTTGGCATCACCGGTGTTGATAAAGGTTCCATACATATTGGACAGATCTGTATAATCCATGAACCATCCATAATATGCCAGATCATAGTCGCCAGACCTTCTTGCTGCTGAGAAGTTCTCTACTTTTTCCACTGTAATAGAATCAATACCAAGGATTTCTTTCCAGTCATTGACGATGGATTCTGCGATTTCCTTACGGCTGTCATTGTTGACGATATAAGTCAGTGCCGGGAAGCCTTCTCCATTTTCATATCCTGCTTCTGCAAGCAGCTGCTTTGCTGTTTCACAGTTATCTTCGTAAGCATCCACATCTTCCCATGGATCACAATAATCTACAAAATCAGTACCTTCTTCATTGGTATAACCTCTGCCAACCAGTGTCACACCAACTTCATCATTTAATCCACGGATATTGATGATACGTTCTCTGTCAATTGTAAGAGACAGTGCCTCTCTGACCTTCTCATCCTTCAGAACATCGTTTCCCTTGTCTCCAAGATTGAACATAACACAATAATTGTTATTTCCTGCTGTATACACCAGACCGTTACCGTCCATACGAGGTTTTTCTTCATCCGGGCAAAGATCTGAGTATACATATTCTCCGCTTTCAAAGGAAGCCAGGGCAGAACTTTCTTCGGTAATCAGTTCCCAGTTGATGGTTCCCACATCAATGTTATCCGCATCATAATAATCATCCCGAAGCTTCATCACAACTTCTGATTCATGTGCCCAGTCAGTCATTTCATAAGGTCCATTGTATACCGCTTTATCCGGATCTGTTGCATAAGCATCACCGTATTCTTCCACATAATCCTGTCTTGCCGGATAGGTAGATGGGAAAGCCAGAATCGATGGCAGATATCCACATGGCTGTTTCAAATGAATCACCAGTGTCTTGTCATCAGTTGCTTCGTAGCTTTCAGCAACATCTGATAACAGAGTACAGTAATCTCCGCCCTGAGCTGCCAGATTATCAAAGGCAAAAACAAAATCGCCTGCCGTAACCGGCTGTCCGTCTGACCAGGTGATATCATCTCTTAAAGTGAAAGTCCATGTCAGTTTATCATCGCTTTCTTCCACCGATGCTGCCTGTCCAAGTACAACTTCCCCATTGGCATCCAGCTTGTAAAGTCCCTCATACAGATGACGCAGTGCCGACAGACCATTTAAGAATCCACTGGTAGCCGTATTTAACTGCATGGAATCCTCGCCACCACCAGTTACGGAAATCTCCAGTTTTTCTGCATCTGCGGCAGATACACCGGATGAAAGTGCCATTGTCGTAAGTCCCAGTACTGCTGCGGCCAGAGCCATTTTGTTTCGTCTTTTCATTATTCTTCCTCCTTTTTTCATGCAGGTTTTCGCATTTTCTATATAAATCCATTTTCGGATATATATCTACTTTTTCATCTTTGGATCCAGTGCATCTCTCAGACCGTCTCCAAACAGGTTAAATGATAAAATAATCAAACTGATCAATACCGCAGGGAAAATAACACGGTATGGATACGTTGTAATTCCGTTCAGCGCCTCTGAGGTCAGTGATCCCAGACTGGCCATAGGTGCGGATACCCCAATACCCAGATAGCTCAAAAAGGCTTCCGTAAAGATCGCTGATGGAATCTGGAGCATCACCGTTGCAATCAGCTGTCCGATACAGTTCGGCAGGAGATGCTCCCGTATCATGGTTGCTTTTCCGCATCCAAGTGCCTCTGCTGCTGTCACAAAATCCATCGTCTTCAACTGCAGGATCTGTCCTCGTACAATACGGGCCATTCCCACCCAGTACAGGCAGCCGTATACAATAAAGATTGCAATCAGACCGGAACCGATCTTCTGAAGTCCATGAAACATCGGGACAGTGTCAATCAGTGTCTGCAATGGTTCACTGATGACCATTTTAATCACGACAATCAGCAGAATCTCCGGTACGGAATAGATAATATCGACTACACGCATCATAATGATATCTGTCTTACCGCCGATCAGACCGGAAATAGCTCCATAGATGCTTCCTACAATCATGACAATGACTGCTGACACCAGACCAACAATCATCGAGATCCGGGTTCCGATCATACAGCGAACCAGGATATCTCTTCCCAGACGGTCAGTACCAAAAGGATGAGTCAGACATGGCCACAGTGCCTCATCTCCTCTTACCTGCTGATCATAAGAATATGGAGAAAGCATGGGACCGATAAAAGCAAATACAAACATCAGCACAATCATCACCAGTGCTGCCATTGCGATCTTATTGGATTTCAGACGAATCCAGCTGGCCTTCCAGTATCCGATTTCTTCTGTATCCAGTTTTTCTTCTTTAAAGTAATCTGCATCCAGCGGTGCAAAATCTTCCGGTGAAATTTTATTTTGTAAGGTTAATATATTCTTCATGACTTCTTCCTTTAATCTAACTGTATTCTCGGGTCTACGATTTTATACAGAATATCGCACACCAGATTCATCACAACGATCAGCGCTGAGTAAAAGATCGTGACGCCCATAATCATGGTATAATCACGGCTGCTGATGGAACTTACAAAATAACGTCCCAGCCCAGGTACACTGAATACACTCTCCGCCACAAATCCGCCTGTCAGAATCGATGCAGTCAGTGGTCCCAGATAGGTAATCACCGGGATCAGGGAGTTTTTCAGTGCATGTATAAACACTACGACAAACTCTGACATACCCTTCGCCCGCTCTGTTCTTAAGTAATCCTGGTTCATAACTTCCAGGATACTGGCTCTGGTCAGTCTGGTCAGATACGAAGTGGGATAAATCGCCAGCGTAATCATCGGCATAATCCATCCACCAGGCTTGTTATAATTCACCGGCAAAATCCTACAGTTTACAGCCAGGATCATCATCAGTGCCGATGCGATGACATAACCCGGCATGGATATTCCAATCGAGGATAACACCCGGATGATCGCATCTGGCAGTTTATCTTTACAAAGCCCTGCCACACATCCAAGGATAATCCCACAGATCACAGCCAGGATCAGTGCTCTGACTCCCAGTCCCATCGATACGGTAAAAGATTCTGCAATGATATCTTTTACTGCTCTTCCTTTCTGAAGAACATAACTGGTACCCATGTCTCCATGAAGAAGATTTTCCAGATATTTTCCGTACTGTACATAAACCGGCTGATCCAGCCCATATTTCGCAATTAAGATTGCTCTGTTCTCTTCTGATGCTTTTTCTGACATAAACGGATCTCCCGGCATCAGATTCATTAAAAAGTATGTAATCGTTATGATCGCAAACAGACTGACCGCAGCCAGTAAAATACGTTTGATCATATATCTCCAGGTCTGCATTTTTCGCTCTCCTTTTTAATTGATGTGATGACATGCTGTCAAATGTCCCGGTGCTGCTTCTCTCAGGAGTGGCATACTCTGTGCACAGGTCTCATCTGCTCTCGGACATCTGGTGCGAAATGGACATCCGGACGGTGGATTTAACGGACTTGGTATTTCTCCGTCCAGTTTCATACGTTTCCTTGCTGCACTTAGATCCGGATCCGCAATCGGAATCGCAGACAACAGCATCTGTGTATAAGGATGGAGCGGAGACCTGTATAATTCCTCGCCATCTGTCAGTTCTACCAGATGACCCAGATACATAACACCAATCCGGTCACTGATATGCTTCACAATAGCAAGATCGTGGGCAATAAACAGATAGGTCAGCTGTCTTGTTTCCTGCAGTTCTTCCAGCATGTTAATGATCTGCGCCTGAATGGATACATCCAGTGCGGAAACCGGTTCATCGCATACAATGAATCCCGGATTCACCGCCAGTGCTCTGGCAATTCCGATACGCTGTCGCTGTCCACCTGAGAATTCATGAGGAAACCGGTTGTAAAACTGTGTATTCAGTCCCACCAGGTTCATCAGTTCCAGAATCCGTTCTTTCCGCTCTGCTTTGCTGCTACAGAGATTCTGAAGATCCATAGCCTCTCCAATCAGATCAGATACTGTTTTTCTTGGATCCAGAGATGCATACGGATCCTGAAATACGATCTGCATCCTGGTACGATATTCTTTCATGTTTTTTCCCATAATCGATGTTCCATCATAAAGAATATCTCCCGCTGTCGGTTCTTCCAGTCTGAGAATACTTTTTCCCAGTGTAGATTTTCCACATCCGCTTTCCCCTACAATTCCAAGAGTTTCTCCCTTTCGAATGAAAAAGCTGACATCATCCACCGCCTTTAGCTCTGTTTTCTTTACAAACCCGGTTCGCACCGGATAATATTTTTTCAGATTTTTTACTTCCAGTAATTTTTTTCTGTTTTCCATCTGCTGCCACCATTACCTTTTCTGTTCTTCCATCTCATGCCTGACGACCTGCCAGCAAGATACCTTATGGGTATCATCCAGCTCACACATCGGTGCTTCTTCCTTTACACAGATCTGCATGGCACAGCCACATCTCGGGGCAAATGCACATCCCGGCCTTACATGACTCATATCTGGTGGATTTCCTTTAATCGGTTTTAGTTTCTCGCTTTTTTTCTGATCCAGCTTCGGAACTGAGGACAAAAGTCCTTCTGTATAAGGATGCTTTCTCTCGTAAAAAACCTGGCGGCTGGTTCCCTCTTCTACCACTTTTCCTGCATACATAACCATGATGTTATCACAGATATCTGAAACCACGCCCAGATCATGGGTAATAAAAATAATCGCCATTCCCAGCTTTTCTTTCAGTTCCTTCAGCAGCTCTACAATCTGTGCCTGAATCGTAACATCCAGCGCTGTGGTAGGCTCATCTGCAATCAAAAGTTCTGGATCACAGGACAGTGCCATGGCAATCATCACACGCTGCCTCATACCTCCGGAGAACTCATATGGATATTGTTTTACTCTTCGTTCCGGCTGATTGATACCAACCAGTGTCAGCAGTTCCAGCATTCTTTTTTTCCTTGCCTGCGCATCCAGACTGGTATGCTTTTTCAGGGATTCATTTAACTGATATTCTACGGTAAACAGTGGATCCAGGGATGTCATGGGATCCTGAAAGATCATGGCAATTTTATTTCCCCGAAGCTCCTGCAGCTCCTTCCTGGACATTTTCAGAATGTCTTTTCCGTGAAATAAAATCTCTCCGCTTTTTACTTTTCCCGTATCCGGCGTCAATCTTAGAATTCCATGACTGGATACGGATTTTCCACTTCCGGATTCTCCGACAATACCGAGGACTTCTCCCTTGTGCAGCGTATAACTGATACCTCGTACTGCCTGTACCTCTCCGGATTTGTTGTAAAACGAAATTGCCAGATTCTTTATCTGCAGCAATTCTTCCTGTTTTTCTGTTCCCATACTGCCTCCAATGTCTTCTATCCTATTCTCTTTTTTGAAAACTAAAAAAAGACGCAGATATCGGCTTTCCTCGACACCTGCGTCTTCTCACTTTTTTCTTTGGTTTTATTTTCCCTATACTAATCCCGATCTTTGGATCTGTCAAGCACTTTTTATCCTCTCATAAACCGGCTCAGGAAATCCTTCGTCTTTATACTCTGAGGGTCTGTAAAGATCTGATGCGGTGTACCCTCTTCTTCTATGACACCGTCAGACATATAGACAACATGGTTGGATACATCTCTGGCAAATGCCATCTCATGGGTCACGATAATCATGGTCAGTCCTTCTTTTGCCAGCTGCTGCATAACATCCAGCACCTCTCCTACCATCTGTGGATCCAGTGCCGAAGTCGGCTCATCAAATAACAGAACCTCCGGTTCCATAGCAAGTGCACGGGCAATGGCCACACGCTGCTTCTGTCCACCCGAGAGCTGCCGTGGTCTGGCATTGATATAAGGCGCCATTCCCACCTTTTCCAGGTAAGAAAGGGCACTGGTCTTTGCTGCATCTTTCTCTTTTTTCATGACTTTTGTCTGTCCGATCATACAGTTCTGGAGCACTGTCATATTGTTGAACAGATTAAAACTCTGGAATACCATTCCGACTTTTGCCCGGTATCCGGCTGCATCCGTATGTCCGTCTGCAATGTTCTTCCCATGATAGAGAATCTCTCCGGTTGTCGGTGTCTCCAGCAGATTCATACAACGCAGAAGGGTGGACTTTCCAGATCCTGATGCACCGATGATACAGGTCACATCTCCTGTAGACACAGAAAAATCAATGTCCCGCAGAACCACATGTTTTCCGAAGGACTTGCTTAAATGATTTACTTTGATTACCTCTTCGCTCATTCGTCCTTCTCCTCCTTCTTGCTATAGCTGTACAATCCGCTGGTATGCGCCAGTGTATCAGATGTGGCAAGATCATAATTGTCATTTCCATCCATCTTCTTTTCCCAGTGGCGTAAAATCCGTGAACAGGTAAAGGTCAATACAAAATAGATCACCATGGCGATCGCAAAGGATTCAAAGTAGGTATACAATGCACCTGCCACGCTCTTAGTTGCATAAAATAACTCTACAATACCGATCACAGACAGGACACAGGTATCCTTGATATTGATAATCAGGTTGTTGCCGATCTGTGGCATAATATTTCGCAGGGCCTGCGGCAGGATCACATACAGCATTGTCTGAAAATGGGTCATGCCAATCGCTTTCGCCCCTTCTGTCTGCCCCTCATCAATAGACAGGATTCCACCACGAACTGTTTCTGCCATGTAGGCACCAGTATTGATAGAAACAATGAAAAATGCCGCAAACCACATAGACATATTAATGCCAAATACAGCGGATGATCCAAAATAAATGAACATCGCCTGTGCCATCATAGGAGTCCCACGAAATACTTCTACATACACGTTCAAAATAAACTTAATGATTCCCAAGATTCCTTTTTTCCAGACAGCATCAGACTTACTCACCGGAATCGTCTGGACAATACCCACTGCAAACCCGATCACGCACCCAATGAAGGTGCTGACCAGGGCAATAATCATGGTATTTAATGCTCCCATGGCATAGGAGCTTCCTCTCGTCTGAAGCAGATAAACGACTCTGCCCCAAAAATCCTGTGGCATACTAACACGCTCCTTTATTCTGCGTCAGACAGTGGCTGAACAGCGATTGCTTCGTTCATCATCTCTTCATAGTCATCGGCTGTCATTTTTTCCAGTACACCATTGATGGCGTCCTTCAGTTCGGTATTGCCTTTCTGAAGAGAAATGCCGATATTGATATCTTCATCAGATACTTCAAATGGATCATCAGAATCTGCGAAATCCAGTAACTTGAAGTCCGGATATGCTACGCAGGCTGCCAGACCGGTTGGCTGGTCTGTCACTACGATATCACATTTATCTGCTTCCAGAGCAACCAACATAGCCGGAGCAGATTCCTGTGCAGGCAGAATGTTGGCATCTTCGATCTGTGGCAGACAATTATCATACCAGATGGTGTTCAGCTGGGAAGTACAGGTTGCACCTGCCAGATCCGCTACACCCTTTGCATCTGCATACTTGCTGTCTGACTTGGTCAGCGTAATAATGGATGCATAATAATATGGATCTGTAAAGTCTACCATTTCCTGACGTTCTGCAGTAATAGACTGACCTGCAATCACACAGTCCACATTACCGGATACTACAGCAGGTACCAGAGAATCCCAGTCCATCTTTACAATTTCCAGATTATATCCCAGTTCATCGCAAATATGCTTTGCCATCATGACATCATATCCATAAGCGTATTCTGTACTGTCAGCGATCTGAACAGCTCCGTTCTCGTCTGTTGGCTGCGTCCAGTTGTATGGAGCATATCCACATTCCATTGCTACCTTTAATGTTTTTCCTTCTTCTGCAAATACGCTGTTACCCATTGCCATCACCATGGCGGTTGCACACATCACACCTGCTGCTGTTTTTACACTTTTGTTCATTTTTCCTCTCTCCTCTTTTTCTTAAAAAATAGAAAAGGACAAAGTTAACTCGTTATCGAGAGCGCCTTTGTCCTCTAATGTTCTATACTATAGCATATTCTTTTTTAAATTACAACTGCTGTTGCAGTATTTTCGTAACCGCTGATGATATTTACCAGCCCAATCAATGTCCAGGAGCACATCTCCATGATCCAGCGGCAGTCATCTGTCAGATTCCTGCGGCGCTGCAAATAACTCTGATGCATTTTTTCGATATAGTCAAACAGCTGCGCCGATGTATGAATCTGATTCTGCTTCTTCTGCTGATTTTCAAAAATCTCTATTGCTTCCTCTGTCTGAATTCTGGCACGAAGTTCATGCTTCATGTCCCTTTCATACAGGCAATGATCCTTCAGATTTCCATCAAATGTGGTATTATGCGGAAATGTAAAATAATCTGCCAGATAATGCATCACCACACCCAGTCGACAGAACAGTGTCCGTTCCTTACAGGCATGTTCTCTTGCCTCTGACAGCAGCCTTGCAATTCTTCTCTTCAGTTCCAAATAAGAGGAATCAAACTCATGTGGATCCGTAATCATCTTCGGCGTCAAATCCGGTAATATGGATCCAAAATAAAATGCCTTCCAGTGCTTCTGCATATTCGCATCATCCATCTCCCGTATCAGGAAGCCTGCCAATGCTATATGTGATTTTTTACGCATGCTCTATCCTCCAACAAATGAGCCGGACTGTCTCTGATCACAGATCTTGTGTTCCCGGCTGCACTTCCCTGCCTCTTAAACAACTTCGACCACAGTTTACAGCTTTTTCTTCTGTTATGCAAGTGTTAAATTTTAAAAATTCTGTGAACATCCATTCAGAATGTCCACAGAATTTGCATCTTTTTATTTTTTTGTATATCCCAGATCCGGATTCTCATAGTCTCCACGGGCTTTTTTCTTTTCTACATATGGTCCCCATACGTTTGCTTCATCCTTGATACCAACCGTTGCCGGATCAAATAATGGATCCAGTCCGGCCTTTTTCTGGTTCTCATAGTCCCTGATGATCCTGATGACCTGCGGTGTCAGAAGCAGAATACTGAAGGTATTGACCCAAAGCATACATCCTACCCCGATGTCACCCATTGGCCAGATCGTATCCCCATCAATCAGAATTCCGAAGAGACAGAAAATCAGGAATAAAATACGTACTACAGTAACTACTGCTTTATTCTCCCCCCACAGATACTTACAGGTGGATTCCAGCTGGTAAGAATAAGACAGCATGGTGGTAAAAATAAAAATAAACAACATAACAGCCAGGAACATGGCCCCAAATTTTCCTACCGATACTCTCAGTGCTTCCTGCATGAAGGAAATACCGTACTGAATGCCAGGTGCCTTTTCTACCAGAAGCACTGCTCCTGCTCCATCTGCAGCGACATTGTAGGTTCCTGCCAGAAGAATACAAAATCCGGTACAGGTACATACCAGCAAGGTATCAATATAAACAGAGAGACCCTGTACCAGTCCCTGTTTCACCGGATGGGAAGTGTCCGTAGTTGCAGAAATCAATGGGCTCATTCCGTTTCCTGCATCGTTAGAGAAAAATCCTCTTTTGATTCCCCATGCCACAGCAGATCCAACGATTCCGCCAAATACGGCATCTTTTCCAAATGCACTTGCAAAAATACTGCCAAACATCGGTAAAATCTGATCATAATTCAGAATAAAAATTACAATCGTGATCAGGAAATACACTCCGCACATAATCGGTGCCAGAATCTCCGCTACCTGTCCGATTCGCTTGATTCCTCCCATCGTTACCACACCAACAATGATCACCATGGCAATTCCAACTACGATAAACGGAATTCCAAATGCACCTTTAATTGCCGTAGCTGCTGTCTGTGTCTGCATAGCCGGCAGGAGAAATCCTGGTCCTATGAAAACTGCGATACAAAACAGTACTGCCAGCACTTTTCCAAACTTTTTATTTTTGATACCGTTTGACATATAATAGGCCGGGCCTCCAGTCAGCTCGCCTAAGTTTCTGGTCTTATAAGCCTGTCCCAGAATACATTCTACAATACCGGTAGATGCTCCCAGGATAGCCGTAACCCACATCCAGAATAATGCACCAGGACCGCCCATAAATACAGCAGTTGCAGTTCCTGCAATATTACCTGTACCGACACGACCTCCTACCGTTGTTGCAAACGCCTGAAAAGCTGACAGTCCGGTATCTTTCTTATTATCACCCTTTTCCATCAAACATTTTATCATATCTTTGCATCTGCGTACCTGAATACCACGCAGGCGAATCGTGAACCAGATCGCCGCACACATCAGAAACACACACATCACCGGGTGCCAGATGATGTCATTGACTGCATTCATAACTGTTACAAATAGTTCCATACATTTTCCCTTTCGTTCTCATATCCTTAAATTTGCCATGAACTTTCTCTTTTCTATGTCTGCTAATTCCAGTAATCTGTCTTCTGTTTCAGATCAATGTTCCTGCTATAGAAAACAGGGTTCTTTTTCTGTTTTACCTGTCTTTCATAATCTTTTAACGCTTTCAGAACCGTATTCGATAAAATCAAAATCACCGGAATGTTAATCAGCGCCATCACGCCCATAAGCACATCAGAGATATGCCACAGCAGTGTCATCTCCATTCCTGCCCCCAGGAAAACAGCCAGTGCTGAAACAATTCGAAATCCAGTCATGAATTTCTGATCCGGCTGCTTCTTGTGGATATATGTCAGCAGGTTATCACAGTAGAAGCAATTTCCCAGCAATGTCGTAAAAGCAAATAATACCATGGCAATCATGATAAAGTACGGGCCAAAGGATCCCATTGTCTTATGAAGAGCTGCCTGTACCCATGGCGCTCCCTGTAATTCCTTTGCCGGTGCCACGCCAGATACCAGACACATCATCGCCGTCGCTGTGCACAATAATAAGGTATCAATAAAGACTGATAACATCTGTACCAATCCCTGCTTCACTGGATGACTGACTACAGCGGAAGCTGCCGCATTAGGAGCAGAACCAATCCCCGCTTCATTAGAATACAGCCCCCGCCGGATTCCCTGCATCATAGCAGACCCTGCAAATCCGGCAAAAATTGCCTTAAAATTGAATGCCTCTTCAAAGATCTGTACCAGAACTGCCGGAAGCTGGCTAATATTCAGCACTACCACCGCCAATGATACCAGGATATAGATAATTCCCATAAATGGTACCAGCGTGGATGTCACTTTTACAATTCTGTGACCGCCGCCCAGCAGACACCATCCGGTCACCAGAGCCAGAATTCCACCAATCATCCAGGGAGTAACATCTGCATTATAAAAAGACATTCCTGCAAAGGTAGACTGCAAATTATAAGATGCCAGCATATTAAATCCAAAGGCATAAGTCAGAATCATGGCAATACAAAAAGCGATTGCCAGCCCTCTGCTATGCAAAGCCGCTTCTATATAATAAGCCGGACCACCGTAACACTCTCCATCCTTTCCTTTTTTCTTATAGATCTGCGCCAGGGTACTCTCTGCCAGTGCAGATGCACTGCCGATGATGGCAATCACCCACATCCAGAATACCGAACCTACACCACCGATGCAGACCGCAGATGACACCCCCACAATATTCCCGGTACCTACACGGGATGCGGTAGACACCATCAGAGCCTGAAAGGATGATACACTTTCTTCTCCTTCTGGCTTCTCCATCACGGCTTTGCAGGCGTTCTTGAATAAACGCACCTGTGGGAATCTGGTTCGGATCGTAAAATAAATACCCGAGCCAATTAATATCACAAGCAGCAGTTTACTATATAGAAACGTGTTGATTGCATCAATGACCGTTTCGAACATAAATCCTCCTTTTTGTAAATAACAAGTTCACAACCGGTATCTGTTTCAAATTTTGCTGAAACACGCAAATATGTACCATCATACCTTATTTTGGTGTTTTTGAAAAGAGGTTAATTTTTCATGCTCTGGTTCATCCGTCAATTCCCAGTCCTTTTCCAACCATTTCAAACTCATCCAAATAGATGCAGTGCCTGATCGTATTCTCCTGTATTCCCTTTTTGCATTTCGCATAATCCATCCAGATTACTTCGGATACTTCTTCTTCCTGAAGGGTAAGTTTTGTGATATCAATTGCTTCTATATATAAGTAAACTTTACTCAGCTGGTTATCCCTAAATGGCCTGCCATAAAATTCTCCTTCGAATTTCTTTTGATGAAATCCCAGCTCCTTTAATTTACCTGGATCCAGTGTCAGTCCCAGTTCCTCTTTTGCCTCCCGCATGGCGCTTGGCAGAAAATCATCTCCGGTACTGATATGTCCTGCAGATGAAATATCCAGACAGTCCGGGCTGGAATCCTTGTGATGACTTCTCCTCTGCAGAAGAATGTCATAGCCACTTTCCGCATTTGGTCTGGCAATCCAGATATGCACCGTTGCATGAAGCGATCCATCCAGATGAGCTACGCCCCGTTCCCGTACAATACCTGACTTTGTTCCGTCTTCATTTAAAATATCAAACAGCTCCAGTTCTTTTCCATTCAACACGGCCTGTTTTAGTGTCCCTTCTATATTATAGATCAGTTTCAGAGAGAAAAACGGTGTTTCTTCTGTCAACAGACGGAAGAAAATCCGGTCGCCTTCCCAGAGATTCAGGCTCCAGATCTCGTCTTTCTTCACCCATTCCAGATCACCTTCCGTACAGGTAACTGGTGTGCCATCCCATTTGTCTGCGGTATACAGATGCATGTATTCTACCGTATCCTCTCCATATACAAACGTTACAATTCCCCGAAAACGCCATGACCGCAAAGTATAACCTGTCTCCTCTTTCACTTCACGAAGAAGGCAGTCTTCCGGACTCTCTCCATATTCAAACTTGCCACCAACGCCAATCCATTTATCTTTATTTTCATCCTGCTCCTTCTTCGTGCGGTGAAGCATCAGGTACTGTTCTTCTGTTTCCAGATAACAAAGTGTGGTTAATTTTATCATTTTCATCTACCTCTCTATGCTTTCTGCTGATTATTCTACCACATCCGGGCTCTTGCATATAGCATAAAGATGAAAACACAACGAAAAGCAGATGTTGCCACCTGCTTTTTTGTGTTACGCTTTCTTCAGTTCACTTACTTTTTTCACCAGCCAGTATCCAAGCGCTCCCGCTGCCAGTCCTGCTACCACTCCTCCCAGTACATCTGTTGGATAATGCACATACAGATACAGCCGGGAAAAGGCAATCAGAACAGCCAGTCCCAGTGACGATATCCAGATTTTCTTTTCTCCTGCCAGGTAAAGTGCCATCACAGAAGCAAAGGATGCTGCTGTATGTCCAGACGGAAAAGAAAAATCAGTCGGTCTTTTTACCAGTAGCTCAATTCCTGTCCTTACGTCAAATGGTCGAATTCTATGCACCAGTGGCTTTAAAATACCATTGCAAATCACCAGATCCACCAGCAGTGCTGCCATCAAAATCACACCAGACTTTCTGGTCTTTGGCAAAACCAGCAAGACAATGCAAAGTAAAATCCAGATGATTCCTGCATCTCCCAGTCTGGTAATCCCACACATCATGGCATCCAGAACAGGGGTATGTATCGTTTGCAATGCATCAAATATTTGAAGTTCCATTCCTATTCTCCTTTTCCGGATTTTTGATAAATCTTTACCAGGAGCGGTGTTTCCACAAGTAACATGGCAATCCAGCCTGCCAGATAAGAGTATGGCAATGCTTCAATACCAAAATTCCATAACAGAATCATCGGTGCTGCCGCAATTACACGCACGCCCATATTGGTAAAGCTGCTCATCAGTGTCACCTTCAGATCTCCGATACCACGGAAGAATCCCTGAATAGCATTAGTCAATGCCGGCAAAATATACATCACTGCAATCAGATGAAGATAGATCACACCATGTCCGATTACTTCTTCATCCTTGACAAACAGGGTCATCAATGGTCTGGCCAATAGCAGACAGATCAGCATCACGACCACGCCGTAAATGATCTCCAGAATCACACCACATCGGAAGCCTTCTTTCATGCGGTCTGTCTTCCCTGCTCCTTTATTCTGCGCCATCAGTGCCGTCATAGCATGTGCGATATTCTGCTCTGGTGTAATGGCAAAGTCATCAATACGATTTACAACTGCAAAAGCTGCCGCTACCGATACACCCATGGTATTCACCAGTGCCTGTATGGCAATCTTCCCCATCTGCACTGTAGCCTGCTGCATGGCAGAAGCCCAGCCATAGGCAATGGTCTTCTTCAAAAGACTGGTATCAAAGACCAGCCACTTCTTTCCCAGACGAAGAATCGGTACTTTTTTCTGTATGTAAATAATGCAAAACAGACAACAAAGCGCTTCACTCAGCACTGTGGAAACGGCACATCCGTTGCTTCCGGCTTTTAATACGATAACAAAGAACAGGTCTCCAAAGATATTCAGCACCGCACTGATAATCAGAAAATACAACGGTGATGCACTATCTCCCAGCGCTCTCAGGGTACTGGAAAAGAAATTGTACAGAAACGTAAAGATCAGTCCCAGGAAAATAATCCGCAGATACTGTCTCGTCATATTCATAATGGACGGATCTACCTGAAGCAGATGCAGAATCGGTGTGGCACAAATCACACACAATAATGTCAAAATAAATGAAAAAATCATACCCGACAGCATCGTGGTACTGATCTGCCTGTGCAGTGTCTTGTAATCCTTTGCTCCGTACTGAATTCCCATCAGGATACTGGCTCCCATACACAACCCATTCAAAAACAATATCATCAGCGTACTGATTGGGTTACAAATACCAACCGCTGCCAGTGCTTCCTTACCCACGAACCGGCCTACAATAATACTGTCCACCGCATTATAGGTCAGCTGAAACAGATTGCCCAGGACAAGCGGTACGGTAAAATTCACCAGAATCGGCATAATCTTTCCGGTAGTTAAATCTTTTGTCATAATTCTTCACTCCAAAAATCTTAATCTCGATCCTTTATTTTACTACAAAATCATGCCAATGCAATCTTTTTTTCACCTGAAGTATGTTTGTGTCCGTCATCCATGCCATATACAGTCCTAAATCCGTTGTAGAAGCCATGCCCCGCTACAGATTTGGCTCATTTGCATGATTCCTCGCCGGCTGCATTCTGATAAATCAGCTGTTATTATCGAATTAAAACAGGGCTTCTGTTACACGCTTTTAATGATTGCCACATCCATGCTCGCCGCAGGTATGCTCATGTCCTTCCCCGTGATGATTACATACGGTATCTGGATCATATAATAAGTTTCCTTCAATCAAGGCTTTGACCGCTTCATCTGCATTTCCGCTTACCCCCGGATACAGTTCAATTCCCTGCTGTGCCAGCGCAGTTCTTGCGCCGCCACCGATACCACCACAGATCAATACATTCACGGAATAATTTTTCAGGAATCCTGCCAGTGCACCATGTCCCTGTCCATTGGTATCATATACTTCTGATTTTACTATTTTGCCATCCTCCACCTCATAGATCTTAAAATATTCACTGTGTCCAAAATGCTGAAATACCTGTCCATTTTCATAAGTTACTGCGATTACCATCTTTTGCTTCCTCCATTCTTCGCTCATTCTTCCAAGACATCGGTTTCCTGCTGTCATCCTGCGTCTGCAGCATTCCAGATTACCGGGGCAGAACTCATAGTTTCCGCCTTCTATCCGCAATTCCTTTCCTGTCACCAGGCACTCTGCCAGCTTCTTCCGTGCTCTTGCATACATCAGTGTCACACTGGTTCGATCCATATTGATCTGCTCTGCACATTCTTCCTGCGTAATTCCTTCGTAGTCAATCAGCCGGATACATTCAAATTCATCCAGGCTCATGACAACACGCTCCTGGTTCTGTTCATACGAACCGGCAGAAAAACTGCAATACTTTGGTCTGCCACAAATGCGTCTTTTCTTTGTTGGTCTCGCCATATGAATCTCTCCTTTATGTTTTTCACATATGTTAATAACAGTATAGCACACTTTCCAGACATTGCAAGATGGAAAAACAGCCATCTAAAGACGACTATTACCCTGTACCAGATTATACGAACCTCCAATGCTGTATTCCCCACTGGTCTTTCCCAGTTCCGCTGATGTTCTGTGAGATATGGAAATCACGGTGCGATGCTCTGCTGCACGCCGAAGTGCCTGCAATACCATTTTTTCTGTTTCCGTATCCAGATTTGCGGTAATCTCATCCAATAACAACAGTGAGGGCTGTGCCACTACTGCTCTGGCTATGGACAGCAGCTGCCACTGTCCCTGGGAGAATATTTCTGGGGTACATATCGTATCATATCCATGCTCCAATTTTTCTATAGCTTCCTGCAGCCCAGTCAGTTCTGCTGCTTTTCTGATCTGTATCTCTGTAATCCGTTCATCAAACAAGGTAATCTGATCTCGGACTGTTCCTGGCACCATGTGAAAGGTTTGCTCTACATAACCAAACAGCCTGCGCCGTTCTTCTGCACTGATCTGCACTGCTGGAATCCCATGAATCAAGACCTTTCCTTTCTGAGGCTCATACAAGCCCAGCAGAAGCTTTAAGACCGTACTTTTTCCTGCACCCGTCCTGCCGGAAAGTGTGACCTGTTCTCCATCCATAACCTGAAAGTTCCTATGTTCCAGTACCACATGTTCCTCATATCCAAATGTCACATTTCGAAATTCCACGAACGGTACCTCTGTCTTTGTCTCCCCTGCCATACACTTTGGATAGGTCTTCTTTTCTTCCAGTACAAAGAATTCATTGATTCGGTGAATCCCTGCCATTGCAGACTGAATCGTCTGAATCTCCATTCCCAGACTCTCCACCGGGCCAAAAATCTGGGAAATATAATTGATGACAGCTACCGCTGTTCCGGCAGACATCCCAAACAGTGTCAGGATCTGTCCATTGCCAGAAGCAGATAGCAGCATTACAACTGCTACAACCACGGCATTCAAGATCAGAATCACCGGTGAATAAATGGCATCGTAAAAGTTCGTTTTTTCCATGGCCTGATAACTTTCCCCAATATACTGATCGTATTTTTCTTCCATATAAGATTCTTTCCCCAGACAATGAATCGTTCGGATGTTGTGCAGTGTTTCCGGTACATGCGCCGATACCTTTCCTACGGCCTGCCGGTTTTCAATCTGAGCCTTCAGCATCTTTTTTTGTACCTGTCTGGTAAAACCAAACAGAAATGGCATCAATAGAAGCAAAATCAGTGACAGTCCTCTGTTTCGGAACCAGATCACTGCCAGAATACTGACAATCTTACAGGCGTCTGCAAACATACTGATGATTCCGGATGTAAACAGATTCTCCACCGTATCCACATCTCCAACAAATCTGGATACCAGCGTTCCCGGTTCTTGTCGGTTCACCTGATCAGCAGATAACCTGCCAAGTTTCTCCATCAGACTGCTGCGCAGTGCATGGGTGATCTTCTGTCCAAATACAATCAGCAATCCCTCTCTTGCAGATTCCATTAATCCAGTCAGCACCAGCATACCAAAATACAGTAAAATCAATACACTTCCTGCTTCTTTTCCTTCTGTCAACCGGTCAACGATCTGAGCCAGAATCAGCGGAGGCACCAGGGCAATCAGTACAGCTCCCACTACTGTACAGACGATGGCCCCAGACAACCATTTTCTTCTTTTTATGGTATCCCATATCACATTTTTTACCTGTCTGTCACGCTTCATGTTCCCTGGCTCCTTTCTGCTCTGCAAATAGCTTCGCATATTCCGGCACCTGTTCCATTAATGTTTCATGATTCGAAACAGTGGTTTTTCCATCTTTCATCCAGATTACCTGATCCATCTCCGGAAAAAGATACAGCCGATGAGAAATCAGCAATACGATGGATTCTTTGCTGATCTGTTTCAGGTTCTCAAAAATTTCTTTTTCTGTATTTTGATCCAACGCTGAAAATGGATCATCCAGGATCAGTAAAGGTCTCCTGTGACACAAGGTTCTGGCAAGTGCCAGTCTCTGTGCCTGTCCACCGGACAACCGAACACCACCGTTTCCTGCCAGTGTCTGTAAACCATCCTCCATTTCAGACACGTCCCTGTCCAGACAGACCATTTGAAGATATCTTTCCACATCTGCAGAATCTCCCATCAGGATGTTATTCTCAATGGTATCATTGAATAACTCTGGATCATGTCCCAGATAACCAATACTTTGCGTTCGCTCAGAAGCTGTTTTCTCCCTTAATTCTTCTCCGTTTAACAGAATCCGTCCTTCATACGGATACTCACACAGGAATACCTTTCCCAGTGTGGATTTTCCGCAGGCTACTGATCCGGTAATACCAATGATCTGACCCTGGTTTGCACTAAAAGAGACATCTCTTAGTACTGTCTTCCCATCCGGATAGGAAAAGCTAAGATTGTCTACTTTCAGATCACATGCTTTTGATCCACTCCCCTCTGACTGTATCTCCTTCTGCTTCATCAACGGACGGATTCGTTTCCAGGAAACTTCCGCCTTATGGACTGCATTAAACAGCTTAGCTGCACTGGAGGATTTTACCGACAGCTTCACAAAGCATGCCAGGAATGTGGTAAATGCCGCAATATCCCAGGTGCTCCATCCACTTCCCAGCACATTTTTCTGTCCAAAATATAAAATAAACAGCACCCCTGCCATAGAAATAATCCGGTACACCGGAGGCATCACCGCATTCCAGATGTTGGCTTTTACCGCAGATTGTTCATAATCCGAAAGATTCTTTTCGTAAGCTTCCTGCCGTTCCTCTTCCCGTCCAAATACCCGATAGGTAATGGCATTCTGTGCCCGGTCCAGCGTAGCCGTACTTAAAACGCCTGACTGTACTTTATATGCAGCCCCGGTTTTCTGTACTACACGTTTCATCTTCTCTGCAATAGTATAAGAAACCGGTGGAAAAATCATGCAAAGAAGTGCCAGCCGCCAGTCATACCACAGCAGCATACCTGCATAAGCCACAAGTGCCACACCAGTATCAAAGATCTCGGTTGTAAATTTACGCATTCCTTCCACGCAGTCATCCACATCCAGAATGGCTTTGGTCATCACATCTCCCTCGCCTTCTTTTCTAAGGCTGGCTCTGCTTTTATTTAACAGACTGCCGTAGAGGATCTGTTTCATTCTCCGGTTCACATTATTGGCAAACCGTCTCACATAAAAACGCTTAATATATCTGAATACCTGTACCACTGTAATGGCAATGATGTAGCTCAGCACCAATATCAGCATATCCGTAAACTGACTGCGCCCCTGTAAAATATTTACCAGACACCCTGTCATCTGCCCCTCAAACCAGGGACCTGCCAGCAACCCCAGATTGTAAATCAATCCGGAAATCGTAACGATTAAAAGTACCTTCCATTCCATTTGAAAATAAGAGAGGACACGATCCAGCTGAAATCGCTTATTTTTCATCGGAATCACCTTTTTCTACCAGGCGTCTTGTCACATCCATGATATGCTCCTTTTCCACTGTTTCTGCCTGTCATAGCAAAAAATAGTTGTACATTCATTTAGATGATAGTACAACTACTTTTTTTCTGTCAAACATTTTATTATCGGCTTACAGAAGAGTCAATGTCAGCATGCCCCGAACAATATTATCATCCAAAGGTAGCACCAGTTGCTTTGATGAACTTCTCGATCGAATGATATCCTTTAAATTAGATATAACATCAGTCTTTCCCTCTGCAGATCATTGCATAATTCACAGGATCCCCTGCTCACATCATACACATGCACAATTTGTCTCAGTTCGGGATCTTCCGTGAACTGGCTGACAATATCTGGATATTCTGCCAGTTTTTCCGGTACAAAATGCAGTGTCTTTTCGTTGGAAAATACGGCTGTATATAATATTTCTGCCTCTACCAGATCCTGAAAGATATGGCTTCCATAGGAAAGCTCCGGGTTATATCCTGCCTTTTTCTCTTCGATCTCACAGATCGCTTCAAATTCACTGATATCCGCAAATGTAGTCGGTACCCCAAGTTCCGGCGAAGAAGTACCTATCCGTCCGGGAACCATCAAAAGCATATGCTTATTCTGCCCCTTATTTTTCCAGTTCATCGCTCCGATCAAACGTGCCACATTTGTCTTTTTTGCATATGGCATATGATAATATGCAATCGGATCCACCAGAACAATTATATCCATTTTTACATTTCTGGATAATCCCATGGAAGAATGTACATTCTCCAAAATAATATTTTCTTCTGGAATATGTTCTGGAATCTTCACTTTTCCGGTATCCTTAAATACCTGAAGTGGACGGCACTGCAGCAGATTTATGGAATATTCTCCTGTTTCCGAGAGGTTCACGGTAAACTCAATGTCTACCGGATATTCGTATTCCTTCTGGATGAGCTGCATAATTGCCTGTATCTGCTTCATTAATATCTCATTTTTCACGATACCACTACAGGAAATAAAACGAACTGACCGGTTGATTCCCCTCTCCCGGAAGGATCTTTCCACTTCAAAATCATGATCTAACAAAATATTACCCAGATATCCCGGAAGTAACGGCTCGATCTGCTGCAGATCCAATTGTCTCACACAGTGCATGGTGGTATCCACCGCCTCTATATTCCTCTGAGAAAACTGATGTTTTTCTGCAACAGTGGTACAGCTTGTTGCCTGTGGCATATCCAGGCTGACCAGACGTGGATAAGACCCTTCCGTACGGTCTACTGCCGATGTTCCAAGTCCCATTACCAGGCGCAGCATTCCTGCCTTTGGATCAATCTGCTCCAGAAATTTATATGGACTATAGGAATATCCCACTCCTGCCGCACATGGCATATAATATGAACCATAGTAAGAACCAGACACCCTCTGCACCAGAAGCGCCATTTGTTCATCCCGTTTATCCAGTCCTCTTCGCTTTCGGTAATCCAGCGCAGACAGACTCATAGAACTGGCATAGACAGTCTTTATCGCATTTTCAAACTCCAAAAGGCGTTCTTCCAGCGTTCCTCGGTTGGCACAAAAAACAGACTCATACTTACCTGCAAACGCATTGCCAAACCCATCCTCCAGAATACTGCTGGAACGCACAATAAAGGGATCCTGCCCATAATATTCCAGAATATGCAGGAACTGATTTTTCATCTCTTCTGAAAATGCGCCCTCCTTCAGACGCTGTGCAAATTCCTCTGCCAGTGAAAAATATTCTTTTTCCTCTCTCTGACGGATGCGGATATCCCAGAATCCATTGTCTACGATATAGGTATAATACACATCGGATCCTATGAAAAAAGAATCATGCGGCTCCAGCACCTCCTCAATGTCTGGTGCCAGATTGCGTACAATTGCTCTGGAAAGCAGCATACCGCAGGCTTTTCCACCGATCATGCCTGTTCCGATCATATGATTGCGAACACGGAAATAATCTTCCGGCGTAAAATGTTTTTTCACCATACGCCGCATCTTTTCATCCCTGGTCATCATAATATCGCACATAGTATTGCAGGCATCGTCTGTATTCATATGGTTGTCATATAGCATTTTCGCCGTATTAAAAAAACGATTCCAGGAATCGGTAAACTGTTCTTCCCCCGGTCTCTGAAACTTGCCAAGTACCTGATAAAACCGACTGGACTGTACACCGTCCAGAATCGGCTTAAATGTCCCTGCTTCTCTGTTATAAATATGTGGCAGGAACATGGTTTCAGAATCACGGTTCCACACCTTTGCCGGACGGACATATATATTTTTTCGATCCGAATACACATCCAGAAATAGCTGCGTGGTATTTAATATCTTTTTCACAGCATGAAAGGAATGCTTTCCCCTGATGATCGGGAAAAATGCAACCGTATCCAAAGTAAACAGAAACGGACAGGTCACACGGAAAAAATTCCCCATCATCAGATCTGTGGCCCAGGCCGTCTGAAGCTCCGACAGACAGTCAAACACATAGAATACATCAAAGCCCTCTTTTTCAATGATCTTATGTATTTTCACTGTGAAATCCTCAAATCGATGCGATAACGGAATCTCTATCCTTTCAACCTGTGGGCAGTCTTTTACCAGCGGTTCATGACTGGCAAATCGAAAGTATATGATCCGCCGTTCATCTTGAATTGCCTGCTCTACGTATGGTTCACAGAAATACCGGAATTCCTGAAGATTCGAAACTCTCCAGACTACATTATCACCAAGCCGGATAGCATCCAGCGCCTGATCCATGCCCGGAATTCCTGAACAGATTCTTTCAAAAGCTGCCATATCTTCCCCCATTTTATATGTAAAAAAATAAGGCACACAGACATCTTCGGTCCATGTGCCACGTTGCACCTGTATTTACTTGGAAATATTATAAAAAGAATCGTATATAAAGTCAAGCCAGACTTACCTTATTTTGTATACACTGTTTTTCCCTTTGCTATAACCTCTGTGATCTGTAGCTTCTGATCCAGAATGCACAGATCAGCATCCTTTCCTTCTTCTATCTTTCCTTTTCCCTTCAGATTCAGGTTCTCTGCAGGGTTGGATGTAATAGCGGAAAGTGCTATTTCCAGAGGAATATCTGTCCGCTCTACGCATTCTTTCACCTCTTTTAACAGACAGCTGGACTGTCCTACGCCCATTCCAAGGAATTCTCCCTGTTTGTTGTAAATCGGCAGACTTCCCTGTCCATCTGATGAGATGGTGATGCGGTTTGGATTCACGCCTGCATCTAACATCCGTTTCATACCATTGCAGACCCGAACTTCATCGCAAATCGTTTCCCAGTAATCAATGTCTTCATTTCCGGTAAAATCCACAGCCCCACCTTTCAAAGCATACGTGATAGCTTTACGGAACAGCATTTCATTCCGGTTGACATGGGTTGGAAGGAACTGGGATGCAGGTATCTCCGTCTCATCAATCACCCGTTCAATGAGATCCATACATCTCAGGCTATCACCCAAATGCACGTTGATGATTCCTGCTTTCCCGGAAAGCACACCGCCCAGTCTGGTATCTGCCGCCACACGGGCAAATTCTTCAAAGGTTGGCTGAGAGGATCGATGATCAGAAATGGCAATCTCTCCTGTTCCAATGATTTCCTGAATCATCATAATATCTTTTGTAATACTATCTGTTAGTGTACGCACTGGAATCTGATAACTTCCCGTATAACAGTAAGCTGTCATGCCCTGTTCATTTAATCCCTTTGTTTTTGCTACAAGGGCACACATATCACGCCCAATTCCATCCGTTCCCAGACAGCCCACTACGGTAGTTACCCCAAACTTCGTCAACCCTTCCATGGTAGCCTCAGGGGTTCGATTGGCAAATCCACCTTCACCACCGCCTCCCAGCACATGAACATGGCAGTCTATAAATCCCGGTGTCAGGATTTTTCCCGTTCCGTCCACTATTTCCAGTTCAGGAAATAATGTAACATCCTGTATAGTGCCTGCGTCTGTAATTTTTACAATCTTGTCATTAACCGTAAGTACATCTTTTTGCCCCAAATGCTGTGGTGCATATACGTCAATATTTTGAATGAATTTCATCATGCTTCTGCTCTGCCCTCATTTTTAGAAACCGATTCCTACTGCAATCAATATGGTAACAACCGCACCGATCATTAAGACACCAAGGAACTTCCACATAAATTTGATCCAGTTGGACCATTCGATCTTGGCAATCGCCAGTGAACCGATCAGGCAGCCTGATGTTGGAACAATTAAATTCGTAAATGCATCCCCAAGCTGGAAAGCCAGTACAGAAGTCTGACGGGTTACACCCAGCAGATCTGCCAGCGGTGCCATAATCGGCATAGTGATTGCCGCCTGTCCGGAACCAGATACTACGAAGAAATTAAATACTGACTGGAACAGATACATCAGCACAGCTGCCACTGCACCCGATACTCCTGCCAGTGCCTGTGAAATATTGTACATAATCGTATTGATGACTGTCGGTGTCGTCGGATCAGAACCGCCAAGCACCTGCATAATCCCCTGTGCCATGGCTACTACCAGGGCCGCACCGATCAGATCCTTTGCTCCATCTTTAAAGGAAGAGGCGATATCATTCATCTTCATATCATTTAAGTGGAAGATGATACCAATGACGCCTGCTGCCACACCCATCACAAAGAATTGAGTAGCAATCTCTGGCATATAGTATCCTTTTGTCATAACTCCCCAGACTACCCAGATTATGGTAACCGCCAATGTCAGTAATACTAAAATATGTCCGATACCAAAACTATGACCTTCGTCAATACCGGTCTTTTCATTCTGATCACGGAAATACTGATCACTTTCGTATGCAACTGAAATCTTCGGATTCTTTTTTACTTTGGATGCATAGAACATGGTCATTCCACAGCCCAGTGCAGTAAATACCACCCACATCACCATTCGGAATCCTGCTCCGGAGAATACATCAATACCGGCAATTCCCTGTGCAATTCCTACGGAAAACGGATTCATCCAGGATGCTCCGAAGCCAATCTGAGTAGCCACATAAGTTACCAGTACGGCAATGACCGTATCATATCCTACTGCTACAAACAATGGGCAGAGAATCATAGTAAACGGAAGTGCCTCCTCTCCCATTCCAAACACTGCCCCTCCTAAGGAAAACAATGCAAAAAGTACCGGAATCAGCAGTTTTTCTGCGCCCTTCGCTTTACGAATCAGTCCAATCAGCCCTGCTTCAATAGCACCGGTTCGGATCATGATGCCAAATGCACCGCCTACTACCAGCAGAAATGCTATAATCTCTATTGCAGAACTGCTGACAATTCCATTATACATGTAATTAAAGAAACCTGTTTCACCATCACCACTGAATAAAGCCACACCCTCTGTTACCGGCTTTCCTTCATCATCCGTCAGATACTGGAAACTTCCATCTTTGATTACCGTACGGGTCTTTTCAGTCCCGTTAATCGTGTACGAGATATCTGTTGTCTCGTAATAGCCCTTTGGAACAAGGAATGTCATAACCGCTGCAATAACCACTACAAAAAAGATAATAATGTAGGTATCCGGTACTTTAAATCCCTTGTTGAACAATTTCAGGCCTTCTCCTTTGTTTTTGCTCATAATCTTAAATCTCCTTCATTTTTATATAACACGCAAGGAACAGTGTAACATAGAACTGTAAATAAAGTAACCAGAAAATGCGAAAAAATGGGGATTTTCTAAAAATAATATTGCTATCACAGGAAACATATGTTAAAATGACAGCCGAACTGGTTCGGAAACCTCCCAGTATAAAAAACTAGGCAAAGTAAAAATAGAAAAATCAGGCTGCTCTGGCAGTCTTTTATGGTTACTTTTGTTTATGAGGTTATACCATAGAATGCACGCTCCGTGAACATTCTATGATCATGAACAAAAGCTTTTTTATTTTTACACGCAAGAAAGGATGAACATGAATAAAAGAAAAGTAATCATTGACTGTGATCCGGGCATTGATGACAGTCTCGCCATCATGCTGGCACTGAAATCTCCAGAGATCGAGGTCGTGGGAATCACTGTGGTCTGTGGCAATTCTCCCGTAGAGATGGGATTTGAAAATGCCAAAAAAATTCTAAAACAGATGAACCGACTGGATGTACCGGTGTTCATCGGTGAAAGTACCCCGTTAAAACGGGACTATGTAAATGCCCTGGATACCCATGGGGAAGATGGATTAGGAGAAAGCTTTCTGCCAGAAGTTCCAGGCTTCCATCAGGATAGGAGTGCTGTAGACTTTCTGGCTGATATTTTGAAAAAAGAATCCATCTCTGTGATTGCACTGGCTCCAATGACGAATCTGGCCAGACTGATTCAAAAGGACAAAGATGCATTTGCCAATATTGATATGTTTGTTTCCATGGGTGGTACTTTTAAAAGCCATGGTAACTGCTCTCCTGTGGCAGAATATAATTATTGGTGCGATCCGGATGCTGCAGCCCTTGTATATCATACGATGCACGAGCTGGGTAAAACCATCCATATGGTGGGTCTGGATGTGACAAGAAAGATTGTCCTGACACCTACTCTTCTGGAATATATCTGCCGTCTGGATCAAGAAACTGGTTCATTCATACGCAAGATCACAAAGTTCTACTTTGACTTCCACTGGGAATGGGAACATATCATTGGCTGTGTCATCAATGACCCTCTGGCGGTTGCTTATTTTCTAAATCCATCTATCTGTCAGGGATTTAACTCTTATGTACAGATCGAGACCGAAGGGATCTCCCTTGGTCAGTCCGTAGTAGATGCCATGAACTTCTATCGGAAAACACCGAATACCAAAGTGCTGACAGAAGTGGATGTATACTCTTTCTTCCAGACATTCCTGTCAAGGATTCTGGATTTGGAACCGGAAAAACTGGATATTTTACAGGATTTGATCTAAGGAGGCGTGTGAATTATGAAAACATCAAAAATGACAACATATAAGATCTGCATGATCGCTTTTGCTATTTGTATCAACTTTGTAGGCGGACAGATTGCTTTGCTTCTGAGACTCCCGATTTATCTGGACAGCATCGGTACCGTCTTCGTAGCTTCTACACTGGGTCCGTTTTACGGTATGCTGCCAAATCTGCTCAGTGGCCTGTTGATGGGTATGACCGTAGACGTCTATTCTCTGTATTATGCACCGGTCGGTATTGTACTTGGTTTTGTCACCGGTCTGGTATTTAAAAAATGGCAGCCGAAAAAATGGGGCATCCTTCCGGCAGCCCTGCTGATTACCCTGCCACCTACCATTATCAGTTCCTGCATTACCGCATTCTTATTCGGTGGTATTACTTCTTCCGGATCTACCATCCTGGTACAGATTCTGGCAAGAACACCGCTTGGTATGGTGGGAAGCTGCTTCGTAGTTCAGTTTATTACTGATTATATTGACCGTGTTTTATGCCTTGCAGTATCTGCAGTTCTGATCACTGCACTGCGAAAAAATATGAAAGGGATTTTTGCAAAATGAACATATTAATTACAGGTACCAGCTCAGGAATCGGAAAGGGCTGCGCAGAATATTTTCTGAAAGAAGGGCATCTGGTATATGGATTTGACAAAGATACTTCTACAATTTCACATCCTGCTTATACCCACTTCTGTCTGGACATACGGGATAAATCTGCCTACCCAAAGCTTTCTCCTGTGGATATCGTAATTAATAATGCCGGTGTGCAGGATGGCGATGATATTGATGTAAATCTGAAGGGAACCATTTCTATTACAGAACATTATGCCATCCATCCGGCAATCCATTCCGTGATCATGATCGGTTCTGCCAGCGGACATACCGGTTCTGAATTCCCAGAATACGCAGCCAGCAAAGGCGGCGTTCTCGCTTACACAAAGAACGTCGCCATGCGCATTGCTCCTTATCAGGCCACCTGCAACAGCCTGGACTTCGGTGGCGTCTTAACCGAGCTAAACCGCCCGGTGATGGAAGACCAAAAGCTCTGGAATCAAATCATGGAGCTCACCCCGCTGAAGCGTTGGATGACCGTGGAAGAAGCCGCACAGTGGATCTACTTCATGGCAGTAACCAACCGCTTCTGCACCGGGCAGAATATCCTGATCGATGGACTGGAAGCTGGGAACTGCAACTTCATCTGGCCGGAATAACGTTAAAAAGATGAACCATACTGCGTTCTCACAGTGTGGTTCATCTTTTTTCTCTCAAATGTTTCCATCCAAAATATTTTTTTCCCACTCAGCTTCTTTGAATCCCGTCAGGACACAGTTTTCTTTGACAACCAGCGGACGCTTCACCAGCATTCCATTGGTCGCAAGTAGCTTCAACTGTTCCTCTTCGCTCATAGTCGGCAACTTATCTTTTAACTGAAGTTCCTTGTATACCATTCCACTGGTGTTGAAAAACTTCTTAAGTGGAAGTCCGCTTCTCTCATGCCAGTCTTTCAGTTCCTCATAAGTTGGATTTTCTTCCACAATATGACGGTCTGTATATAAAATCTGATGCACATCCAGCCACTTTTTCGCTTTCTGGCATGTGGAACATTTTGGGTATTCTAAAAATAACATCATTTTGTCCTCCTGTTTTGCTTTTATGTCAAAATTGTATCACCACCTGGATGTAAATTCCAATGTTTTTGTAAGGAAATCCATCCGTGCATTCCGTCCTGGTTCTTTATTTTTCCACGTTCGCCTTTGTCTCAATATATTGGCTGCCTTTTGGTTCTCCAACATAGCCGTTTTGGATAAGTGCATTTTCTCTGATCGCTTCCGTATAAATTTCACGCATGGTTGCTATCTCAAATGCTCCGGCATGCACATCAAACGCATCCTCAGGCATTTTGCTGATCTGAAACATTTCCTCAAATGGCATATCAGTAAGTTTCAAAATATAATCTTCTTCACCGGAAAACCATGCTCCTTCAGCTCATATTCATATTCCATCCAGTAAGCCTGCGTCTTTGCGTCTGGCTATAACTATCTGCGATTGTCTATTTCTTCGCAAATCCTTTCAATAAAATCATTGCTTCTCGAATCAAATAACCCATTTTTTCATTTCGTGAATCCAATTCACAACGAATTTCGCATTGCAAAGTTCAGCATATACTTTCTGTCCATAATCAACATTTTTTTCTGATACCAGCAATACTTTAACTTGCCTCGGAGCTAACCATACCGGAAATTTTCCGGCAAAATGTTCTGTTAATATCCCAATAAATCGTTCAAGTGATCCAAAACAAACACGATGTATCATAATTGGGCGTTGCTTTTCACCATTTTCATCAATATATTCTAATCTAAAATTCAATGGCATGCGCTCTAACTGCTCATCGAAATACTTTTCCGTCAGATACGTTCCTCGCTTCAGCCGTTCATCATCCAGCACCCAACCTTTGATGGTATAGTCCTTTGCGATCTGATTTACCCATTTACGAAACTGTACCGCACGCTCGGAATTGACCTTGAAGCCTACGGCAATGATCATTTGAAGGTTATAGTGCTTGATATCGCATGTGACCTGACGAGAACCTTCGGTTTGAACTATCCGGAAATTCCGGATAGTTGAATCTTCCTCAAGCTCTGAATCAGAATAAATCTTCTTGATATGCTCATTGATTGTACGAACATCCACATCATACAAAGTGGCCATCATCTTCTGTGTCAGCCATATATTTTCATCCTCATAGCGCATCTCTATGCTGTCCTGCTGATCACCTACAGAGGCAACATAGGTCAGATATTCCGCTGCGCTTGAGCGGATGGTTATCTCATTTTTTTCTTTGCCAAATAGAATGCCTCCCTTCTTCATATCACTAGCTCCAGCCATTCTTTTTAAATCAGATACACGAATATCACGTTTCGTGATGGATTCCAAGTTTCAATCCATTACATCAGAGGTTCCCATTGCCTTGGTAATTACAATTTTGGAAGCTGTGTACTCTTTTTTTCTTGCCAAAATATCCATTACCAGTAGAATGCTTATCAAACAATTCTTGAAAATGGCGATAGTTCTTCGAATAGTTATCTTTCGCATTCTCATCGGCTTTTCCGGTTTCCAAGATTGAACGCAAGATTTCATTTCCTTCATTATTCACAACACGTAAGGTCAAAAGAATATTTTTGAAATCTACCGTTCCGGTCAGCTTATTGGTTCTCCAGATGGTAGGTTCAATCTTTTCATTTCGTCGTATAGTTCAAATGCTCTGTAGTTCTTCTGTTCCTACACTGAGTTTTACACGGGTATCTGGCTTTGCATTTCGGTTGCCTAAGAGGCACACAGTCTCAACGGTACTTTCATTGTCCCAACATAGTTCCTGTGTCTCCCTGTCTCCGAAATACACTGGAAAACGGAACTTTATGTGCTTCAGGAATCTGCCATCTGGCTGCTCCTGCTCGTAAATGTCCACCTGTTCCACAAAGTTGTTAAGAAATTCTTTCTTTTCCAAGTCGGTGAACTTATCATATAGTTTATCAAAATATAAAAGAAATTGATAGACGTTTTCTTCTGATATTTTCCGTTGCTGAATATTCAGCAGGCGATTCTTTACTTCCTCTATACTGTTCTCCACGCCTTCAATCTCATCATACAAACGGTATAACCT
>Ga0129317_1000348_pt1 | contig 51603 bp, 52 predicted proteins | sample Cm1ome_FD_94430 | JGI IMG/M metagenome (GOLD analysis project Ga0129317, IMG submission 94430) | Eastern black-and-white colobus group fecal microbial communities from Wisconsin, USA - Cm1105 metagenome | ecosystem: Host-associated > Mammals > Digestive system > Large intestine > Fecal | place... | reverse complement strand
GAGGAACAGTATCTTGCAAATCTTGAAAGGAACATCATGGAAGTTGCGAGTTAGTTAAAGCTATCCACAAACAGAAGAAAATTGGTTACATTTAATTTGTACTTTTTCTTGACATAGGACCAAAGTCCCTCCTGCAAACTCCACAAAGTGACCGATCTCATGATACACAGTACTGCTCATCCGCCGAAGGGTGATGGTTCTCTTGGAGGCATTGAAACAGCCTGCATACGAAACCTTGGGATCTACCACGATCTTTCCTCCCATCTTATCCCATGCGCTTAACACTCTGGCATCACACAAGGGGGCCACAGAGCGGATCCCATAGGTGCCTGCCTGGGCATCGGAAGAAACAGCGGTTCCTGTCTGGGAAGCGGTGCCGGAAGATGCCGTTTTCAATGTCTGGGTTGTGGTGATCGTTGTGGTAACCACCTTTGTATGGATCTTCTTGATATTAGAATTTTTCTTCACCGTAGTCTTAACCGTTGTGACGATTTCCTTCTTTGTACTGATCTTCTGGCTTTTTGTTTTCTTGGTGCTGCTGGAATTTTTCCTGCTCTTCTTTGTCGTGGTCTGACTCTTTTTTGCCTTTTGTTTCGTCTTTACTGTCTTGGTGGAATTTCTGGTCTGTACCTTTCTGGTAGTTTTGCTGCCGGATGCCAGGGGAACCTCATCCTCTGTCACGCTGGCAATATCCGGATCCACAAAAGTGACCAGTTCAGGAATATCCTTTTTCTGTGTCTGCTGGTAAACAGCTATCCCCGTTCCTGCCACCACTGCCGCCAAAACCAGACAGCCTGCTTTTTTTAATATCCCTTTGTGTTCCTGGAAAAATCTTTTTTTCATAATCTGCTCCTTGTTCCCTGAAAACAGTCCCTGCTCCGGGCTTCCGTATAAAAATAAAACCGTTTATATCTTGCGATATACACGGCTGCCATTCAAAATAAACAGGATGATACTTACACGGATGATAACATATGGCAACCGGCTGTCATAGTAAATCTACTTTAGACCCTTAGCTTTGCGTCCCTGGGTTTCCCACAGGTTTGCCCTTTTTCACACTTACATATATTTATTATATGAAGACATATTCCAGTTGTCAACTAAAACCGTTCCCGTTTTTCCATATTTTTGCTGTTCTCTTTCCGCAGCCCCTGCCCAATCGATATCAAAAGATTTTTCCTTTCCTTCTTCTGCAGGTACCTGTGCTTTCAAAACAGCCCTTTTCAGGGCAGCTGCACTACAGCCGCCTTGAAAGCATCTCTGGATTGGAGGCATAGGCCAAAGCCACCTTTCGCTGGATCTTCCCCTCCCGGTACAGCTTTAACAGACAGGAATCCCCTGACATCATCTCCGGTCTGGAAGAAGAATACAGCATTCCATCAATCTGAAAACTTTTGTTCTCCCGAATCATATTTCGTATAGCCGGGTTCACAGTCATCACCTCAAACATGGGAATCCATTTTCCATCCACCCCAGGCACCAGCTGCTGGCTCACTACTGCCTGAAGCACCATGGAAAGCTGTACTGCAATCTGCCTCTGCTGATTTGCAGGAAATACGTCAATAATACGGTCAATGGTATTGGCGGCCCCCATCGTGTGCAGGGTGGAAAATACCAGATGTCCGGTCTCCGCCGCTGTCATAGCCACCTGAATGGTCTCATAATCCCTCATCTCCCCCAGCAGGATCACATCCGGACTCTGACGCATAGCTGCCCGCAATGCTTTAAGATAGCTCTCCGTATCTGAGTGTACTTCTCGCTGGGACACAATACTCTTTTTATGAGAGTGAAGAAACTCCAACGGATCTTCAAGGGTGATGATATGCTGCTCTTTGGTTCGATTGATATAATCGATCATGCAGGCAAGCGTAGTGGATTTTCCGCTCCCGGCTGCTCCGGTTACCAAAACCATCCCTTTGCCAAAATCCCCCATTTTTGTAATGTTCTCCGGAATCCCCAGTTGGGAAGCGTCCGGCAGCTGAAAAGCTATAATCCGAATCACAGCCGCCAAAGAGCCTCTCTGTTTAAAGGTACTGACCCGGAAGCGGGCTAATCCTGCCAAAGCAAAAGAAAAATCGTCATCTCCGGTTTCCAGCAGTTTTTTCTCATCCCGGTTCCCTGCCAGTGCATATATTTCTTCCATATACCGAACCAGATGTTCTGGCCGCAGCCGCTCCTCTCCGTAGCTGACGATCTTTTGATCCGCCTTATAAGAAATAGGACGGCCGGCCACAAGAAAGATATCCGAAGCTCCCATCCTGGTCATCTCTTCTAAAATTTCCTTTATCTCCATGTCTCTTCCTCCCCCTCCGATACACCATATAACTCCCGCGTCTGCTTATTTTCCCATTCTCCTGTGTATTCCAGTTTCCACTGATCCAGTTTCCACCATTTCTCCCCCTTCATTTCAGGAAAAACTCTAAGCCGGACCTGAAGCTCCTGATCTTCTGCCACTGGAATCTGCCAGCTAAAACAGTCCTCCTCAAAGGTAAGCCCCAGTTTCCCGGCCACCTCTTCCGCAGTACAAAAATCTGCCGCTCCCTTTTCCAGACCTTCCTCCCCCGGCTGCATCACTTCTTCCGCTGCTTCCGAAGGGTTCTCCCCTCTCTCCTCCCACGCGCTTTCCATAGCAGTCAGCACTTGGGCCAGCAGCTCCTGAACCCTCGTTTCCGCCTCATAGTAGGCAGTAGTATGATCTGCCAGCTTCCATGACAGCTGTCTTTGTGCACTGGCAGATGCCAGAGACAGCATGGCAAACACCACCAGGGAAAGCATCGCAAATATGAGGATCAGGGAAGCCGTCCCTGTGTTGAGCACTGTTTTATTCTTCTTTTTCATTCGTAAACCTCCGGAACAAAGGCTGTGGAAAGACTGTAGATCTCCTGTCCCTCCAGCCTGGCACAGTCAATGGTAACAGCCGTCAAACGAGATTCCTTCTTTACCGAAACAGAAGCCTGATAATCTGCTGTTTCCCGTCCGCAGACGTCTCCCTTCCGGTCATAATAAAAAAGATACTCTTTCCCGGTTCCTCCCGGAGCTTCTTCAGCCAAACCTTCCAGAGCTCCTGCCTTCAGCAGCTGCACCAGGTTTTCGGCTGTACCTACAGCCGCTTTCAGATCTTCGGCCTCCCTGCTTATATCGGAAGCTTTTACAAACATCTGCAGACAGCAGGCTGCTCCTATGGAAAAAAACAGTATCGCCAAAATCAGCTCCATCATAAATAAACCGGTTCTGGAGTGAAAACGTCTGGAATCCCCCGGCTCCTGCCTGTTCACCTGTCTCCTCATTCTGCATCTATCCTCCATCTGTGTTTCAACTCCTCCGCTTCTGCAAACCGCCTCACAGTACCGGACACCTAAAATATCTTACCGCCTTCTCTCCCTGATCGTCCGTCACTGAGATCTTCAGCAGTCCAGGCTCTGTCTCCTCTGTCCGAAAGGACTGAAGCTCTGCGATCCTGGCTCCGGTATGGGGCAGAGGTTCCCTTCCTTTCTCCAGCAGGGCCTCCTTCAAAACGCCATCCTCTACATAAATCCAGATCACATAGTCTCCTGCCTCTGTATCCTCCGCTAGCAGAAGCTCACCGTTTTCTCCCAAAGTGATGGCTTCCCTGGAACCGCACCCCCGAAGCTTCTCCGTCACATATGACAAAACAGTACTTCCATCCATCTGATTTGTTTTCTCTCCGATCCGGCTATACACCCCTGCCCCCATAAGCACCAGGAGCAGGGCACAGACTGTAAATACTGCTAATACCAGCAGCACAAAGGCCATGTCCATGGAATGTTCCTTTTTCCCCACCTGCAGCCTCCTATCTTCCTCTTTGGATCACCGTGATATCCGGCGGCAGATTTTCTCCCACTGCCTCAAAATCCACTAAAAACAGGTTTTCATCCCAGCAGATCCCGTAATGTTCTTTCAAATAAGAAAGTTCCTCCGGATATGCTCCTTCCAGAGCATAGCACATGGCAGCGCTCTGTTCCAGAACCTGCTGTAAATTTTCTTTCTCTTTCTGTTTCGCATCCTTCCCGGTAACTGTGACTCCCCACACCACTGTGCAAAAAAAGGCTGCCCCAAATCCTGCCGACACCAATAACCCGCTGGGAGTAAATTTTCTGTTCCCTGGATCCTGAAACCGATTTTTCATTCGCTCCTCCTCCGTAAATCCCGATGATCTGATCAAAGCAGCTCCTTATCTCATTCCTCCGCTATCCAATTTGGGCCATGAGCCCCATCAGCGGCAGCATCACAGACAGCAGGATCAGCCCCACCAGCACTGCCAGGATCATCACCACTGTAGGCTCTATCAGGCTGACCTTTCTCCAGATACTCTCAGAAGCTTCTCTCTGACATTGGTTGGCAATCTCCTCCATCACCTGATCTAAAGTCCCTGTCCTTTGTCCAATCCGGATCATCCGGTTATGTATACTCTCAAACAAGTCCGACTGAACCACTGCCTCCTGGAAAAACACCCCTGATCCCATCTGTTCTATGCAGCCTTCTATCGCCCTGTTCATCCCGGGATCTGCCACCAGCTTCTCCATCATTTCCATGCAGCGCTGAGGATCCAGACCGCTGCGCAGACCCATGCTCATACCATAAGCCAGACGATACTGCGCTGTTTTTCGGGAAAAAGCTCTTGTAAAACGGCTGTTTTGCAGCCATCTTTTCCCTGCAGCCTGTCCCGCCTTTGTTTTGCACAGCCACAGGCCGCCCCCTAAAACCAGACCCGCCAGCAACACAAAAATCCACAAATAACGATCCAGGAATTGCCCTGCTCTCAGTACAGCTCCTGCCGGACCGTTCATCTGCACCCCCAGAGACAAGAATACATTCTGGAAAACAGGCATTACTTTGATCATCAATACCAGCAGTACTCCCAGCATCATAATCAGCATGAACAGCGGATAGGTAACTCCATGGCGCACAGTCAGATACAGCTCCTCCTCCTGCGTATAATACCCTGCCAGCTCCTCCATCACCTGATCCAGCCTTCCGGAAAATTCCCCAAGAGAAACCATCTCACAGGCATACTCCGGAAATACGTCTGTCTTTTCCATTGCCATACAGAGGCTCCCCCCAAGTTCCATCTCCCTATAAATTTCTTCCAGTACTGCTTTTCCCTCCGGATTTTTCTGTTCCTCCATCATCATGGTGATCCCTTCAAAGGCAGAGATCCCGGAATGAAGGATCAGTGCCATCTGAGAACAGAACAGCACCAGTTCCTCACAGTTCAGTTTCTTTTTTCCCTGCTTCTTCATCTGCTTCCCTCTTCCTAACGTACATAACATACAATATAATTCGTGGAATCCTTCGCGGTCTCTTGTACCTCCCGGCTTCCTGATGAGGCCGCCACTGTGGGATCCATCATCTGCCAGTCCGTTCCGTTAAATTCGATCACCCGGTCGATCCAGCCGGTCTCATCCAGGTACACACTGATCCATGCGTGATAAATATCTCCGGTAAGATAGCCGATGTTCAGTTTGGAAGGTATCCCCTGACTGCGCAGCATAGCAGTCATCATGGCCGCATAGTCAAAACAGATCCCCTTTTTTGTCCTCAGCGTCTCATCAATATCCGGAAGATAGCCGGTACTTACATTCACCGCCTTATCATAATCATAGCAAATATTCTCCGTAACCCATCGGTAAATTTTCTGTACCTTTTCCAATCCCTCTGTCAGTCCCTCCGTCAGTTCCATTCCAAAGATTACTGCCTGACTCTCCAGCGTAAAATTCACATACTGATTGCTGCAAAGGTAAGGGCCAAACTCATTTTCTAATTCCAGCTCCAGCATCTGAGAAAGAACGGGAGAATACTGTTCTCCGCCCACATTTTCATAAGCGCACAGATAATATTCTCCATCTCCGCAGGTGAGGGGGATCGTCACATACTCCTGTGAAGGCTCCATAAAATACTTGTACTCTGTCTGATCCGGCCCGATCAACTGCACAAACAGCTTGGGGGCATCTCCGGTGTAGCGCACCATCAGATACCCCTGATCCAGATTGGAAATATCGGCTGACAGGTTTTCCGTTTCAATGGTATTTTTGCCATCTGCCCTGGGAATCACTACCTGCCGCTCTCCTCCCGCCGGAGAACCAAAGCCGCCGCATCCGGTAAGAAAAAGCAGGAATACCAGCAGTCCCATCCATCCTAACCGTTTCCATTTCCCTCTATTCTTTTTCATATCCTTCCACGTCCAGTTCATCTCCAGCCATCTTCAGAATATCCCGAATTTCCTCCACCGGCATCTCCAGATAAGCAGACAGCTCCTCTAACGATACCTTGTGTTCCAGTTCCTCCTCCAGATTATGGATCGCCTGGCTTAAATGATTCACCCTTTTAACGATCCCTTCTCCCAGATTTTTTTCTTCCCGCCGCTCCTTCAGAACCTTCTCCAGATGACTGTTCACCCGGTTGAGCAGCTGCGCCTGGCTGGCCGCCAGACTGTCCATAAGCTCCAGCTCCTCCAAGGCCAGCAAAAGCCCCATGTTTCCCTCCTGTATCAGATCCTCCGCAGACAGCTCATTTCCCTCATACTCACCAGCCATTGCGCAGATCACAGGAAGATACGCTTCTGCCAGACGGTTTTTAGAAAGGCGGTCTCCTGCTGCAGCCTTCCGAAACAGTTCCAGCTCCTGGTCCGGTTCTAAAGAAACGATTTTCTCCAATTCATCCAGATAAACCTCCATCGCAGAGGTCTGTTCCTTCTCGGGGAGATCGGTTCCTTCTTCCGTCTCTTCTGTTTCCCCCATCTCTCCGAAAAGACTGCTCTTTTTCTCCTGTTTCCAGCCCTCCACCTGAATCTTCTGGCTCTCCAGATATTCATAGATCATCTCCATCTGTTCCCCGGCCAGCTGGGCACTGGCAAAGAAATCATCAATCTGATCTACCGTAAGACGGCCCCCTTTGGCATCCGCCAATTCTTTGATCTCGCTGAGCATTTCCCGGAAAATAATTTTCTGTTCCATTTCTATCCATCCTGTCCTTTATTTTTTATTCACTCTTCTCTGATGTGTAATCCTCAGTCTCCTGATCCTGCATCTCCTTAAAATAATCCAACGCTCTCTGAAGAACAAGATCTTCCTCCTTGTCCCGGAGCTCTTCTTCCGTTTCCGGCTGTTCCACCTCCAGATCCGGAGTGATTCCCTTACCGTCAATGTCTTGTTCCCCGGCTGTATAATATTTCTCTGTAGTAAATTTCAGCGCTGAGCCGTCCTGGAACAGGTAAGTTCTCTGCACTACCCCTTTGCCGAAGGTCTGCGTTCCAATAATGGGCCCCAGCTCATAGTCCTGAATCGCACCGGCAAACAGCTCCGAAGCACTGGCGCTGTTTCCGTTCACCAAAACAGCCAGCGGTCCGTCATAAATCTGCTCCTCGTCAGAAGTATACTCCTCCCGCTTTCCATTTTTCTCCTCTGTAAATACAATGGGTCCCTTCGGAAGCAGATCATCCAGAATCTGGCACACAGAATCTAAAATCCCTCCCGGGTTATCCCGAACATCCACCACCAGCTTTTCCATGCCCTGTCCTTCCAGTTCCTCCAGAGCCGTCCGGAACTGCTCTACGGTTACCTTGTCAAACTCTGCGATCTTTACATAACCTACCTGTTTCTCCAAAAGCTCCCACTTTACAGTGGGAATCTCCACCTGATCCAGAGAAACAGTAAAGGTTTTTCTCTCCCCATCCCGCAGGATCTGAATTTCCACCTGCTCCTTCTGCCGCTTCACCAAAGCTGCCAAACTGGACAGATCCATATCCTCCACGCTCTCCCCTGCAACTGTAAGGAATACATCATCCACCTGCAGCCCCGCCTCCCAGGCAGGACTGCCCTCATAGACTCCGGCGATCCGTATCTGACCGGTTTGAGGATCCTGAAGCATAGTGATCCCAATGCCGTAGTATTCCCCCTCATTGATCTGGGTAATCTCCTCTACCTCCTCCGGAGTGTAGTAGCTGGCATAAGGATCCTTCAATCCTACTGCCAATCCCTTAAACATCATGGACACCAGAAAATCCCCGTCCACCTCATACAGATAATCTGACTCCGCCTGCTCGCTGATCTGCTGCAGTTTTCTCTGTACCGCCAGATCGGTGATCGCCTCTGCCCCCTCTCTGCTTCCTCCCATATTCACCGTTCCATGGGAGACAAAAAAGGTACCCAGAGCCAGCACGCCGCACAGAAGCATGCCGAAAAGCGTTCCCTTAAAAAACTCGGTATTCTTTCTCCGCTCCTCCTTTTTTTCCAGCGCTTCTTTTTTTCTCAGAGCTTCTCCAGTTTCCAGCTCCCCTGTTTCCCCGCTGGAATCTATCCTGTCATTTTTCTCCGTCATCCAGACACCTCCCCAATATACTGAGCCGCCTTGCCCAGGTCTTTTCTTCTATGAAAGCTCCTGTCTTTATACTTCGGTATAAGAAAGAAAATGGGACCGGCACAAAGCACAAGGCTTTCTGCTCACAGCCCCATATCTGTTTCCTCTGTAGTTCCTGTCCTGCTCCTAGTAATCCTGTCCTTCCATATATTTCATATATTTTACCACCATCAGAGCAATCTTAAACGTAATGGCATCTTCAAACACCCGCAAATCCAGACCTGTAGATTTTTGGAGCTTATCCAGCCGGTATACCAAGGTATTCCTGTGAATGTAAAGCTGCCGGGAAGTCTCCGACACATTCAGACTGTTTTCAAAGAATTTGTTGATGGTCGTCAGGGTTTCCTCATCAAAATCATCCGGGGATTTTCCCTCAAAAATCTCTTTAATAAACATTTTGCACAGGGGAATGGGAAGCTGATAGATCAGACGGCCGATCCCCAGGGAGCTGTAGGCGATGATCTGACGTTCTCCGAAGAAAATCTTACCTACATTCAAAGCCATTCTGGCTTCTTTGTAAGAGCGGGATACCTCTTTGATCTCTCCTACAATGGTACCGTAAGCGATCAGGGCGTCCTGGCGCTTCTCTTCCGGCAAAGACTCCAGAATCATGGCAGCCACCGCATTCATCTCCGGATAACCCTCTCTGTCGTTTAACTCCTTTACCACAATGATGCTCTTCTCATCCACTGCTGTAATAAAATCATTTCCCTTACTGTTAAACAGGCTGCGCACTGTTTCCAGGGAGCTGTTCTCTTTCTCATGGCAGACCTCCAGGATAAATACTACCCGCCTTGCGTCCGCATCAATGTGAAGCTTTTTGGCCCGATTGTAGATATCCACAAGCAAAAGGTTATCCAACAGCAGATTCTTAATGAAATTATCTTTATCAAAACGCTCTTTGTAAGCCACCAGAAGATTCTGGATCTGGAAAGCTGCCATCTTACCTACCATGTAGGAATCATCACTGCTTCCATTGACGATCAGGATGTATTCAAGCTGATTTTCATCCAGGACCTTCAAAAACTGGTATCCGGAAATCACCTGGCTGTCCGCCGGGGATCCCACAAAACTGAGCACCGATTCCCGAAAGCTTTCCGCTCCCTCGATGGTCGATGCCAATAAAATTCCTTCCGTATCCATTATGCACATATCGACTCTGCTGATCGCCTTTAACCCGTCCAGAGTGGACTGTAAAACCTGATTAGATATCACAGAAGCATCCTCCTTTGCATTCACTTCACTATCGAAAAACATACTAGCATTATTGTAATATATTTTCCAAAAAAAATCAATCATTATTGTGAACTTTGCACTAAACCATTTTTTCACAATTCTGCTGTTCTTTCTTTCTTTTTTCCATTCCCTTTTTTCGTTTGTTCACAATTTGTTCATAACTATTTCAATTTCTTTTTAAATATGCATCATTATTTTTTCATTTCTTCTTTTTATAATGTAGTTGTTTCATAAGAGTATCTTACTACTCCTTTTCAAATAAACTTTTTCATAATATACCCGGCGGTATTCTCCGACTGCCGGGTATCCTCCCGTTTCTGAGGAGGATTAGTGGTACTTGAAACAACACATATTAAGGGGCTGCCGCATAAAAGCGGCAGCCCCTTCCCGTTTCCGTTATTTCTGTGTTTCTTCTATATTATATGTATTGCCCGGATCTAAATTACAGCTGCAAACCGGCAGCCTCCCCTTCGCTAAACTTCAAACAGCAGATCGCCATAGGAAGGCATCGGCCACATATCCTTATCCACGATCATTTCCAGACGATCCACAGGCTTGCGCAGCTCCTCCATCGCAGTCATCACCACATCATGATAATAAACCGCCTGTTCTCTCCCGCTCTCCATGGCAGAAGCAGCATCCGCTGCATCGGTCAGTTTTTCCAGCGCCAGCTTTGCATCTGAGAGAAGATCACTGCTCTCCGCCAAAAGCTCACTCTGCACCGGAGTATCCACCCCGGCCGCCTTCACAGCCAGAACTGTCTCCGCCAGATTCTTCGTATACTTGATCACAGCAGGAATGATCTGCTTGCTTGCCATGTCAATAGCTGTGCGGGCTTCAATGTTAATGGCTTTGGCATAGCTTTCGTATTTGATCTCCACTCTGGATTCCAACTCTGCCCGGGTAAAAACCCCGAATTTCCCGAACAGCTCCACAGATCGGTCTGCGATCAGCCAGGGGATGGCATCCACCATGGATCTGATATTGGGAAGTCCTCTTCGCTCTGCCTCCTGCACCCACTCCTGGGAATAGCCGTTGCCATTAAAGATAATTCGCTCATGCTCTGTGAGATACTTTTTGATCAGATCATGCACAGCCTCTTCAAAGTTTTCTGCCTTCTCCAACTCATCGCAGGCTTCACAGAATGCTTCTGCCACAATCGTATTCAGCACAATGTTTGGGGAAGCCACGGAATCTCTGGATCCCACCATACGGAATTCAAATTTATTTCCAGTAAAGGCAAAGGGTGAGGTACGGTTCCGGTCTGTGGCATCCCTAAACACATCCGGCAGTGTCTTTACGCCTGTCTGCAGCACACCTCCCGCCTTGCTTCTGGTGGCAATTCCGGTGGAGATCAGCTGGGTCACCACATCCTCCAGCTGCTCTCCCAAAAATACGGAAATGATGGCAGGCGGCGCCTCATTTGCTCCCAGACGGTGATCATTGCCCGGATCAGAAGCCGACTCCCGCAGCAGTCCTGCATGGATGTCCACAGCCTTTAAGATGCAGGCCAGCACCAGAAGAAACTGCACATTTTCATGAGGTGTCTTTCCAGGATCCAGCATATTGATGCCGTCATCTGTTGTAATCGACCAGTTGTTATGCTTTCCGGAGCCGTTGACTCCCTCAAAGGGCTTCTCGTGAAGCAGGCATTTTAGGCCATGGGCTCTTGCCACCCGGCGCAGCGTCTGCATTACAATCTGATTGTGATCCACTGCTACATTGGCTTTTGCGTAAATAGGCGCCAGCTCATGCTGGGCAGGGGCCACCTCATTGTGCTGAGTCTTGGCAGACACCCCCAGTTTCCACAGCTCCTCATTCACATCTTTCATAAATCCCGCCACTCTCTGACGGATGGTGCCAAAGTAATGATCATCCAGTTCCTGCCCCTTTGGCGGCATAGCACCGAATAATGTACGTCCTGTGTAGATCAGATCCTTCCGCTCTTTATATTTCTGATTATCCACCAGAAAATACTCCTGTTCTGCTCCCACAGAAGGAGTTACCTTCTTGGATGTGGTATTCCCAAACAAACGCAGCAGACGCAGCGCCTGGATGTTAATGGCTTCCATGGATCGTAGAAGAGGGGTTTTCTGATCCAGCGCCTCCCCGGTATAAGAACAAAAGGCAGTGGGAATACAGAGTATCGCTCCCGCTGCATCTTTTCTGACAAAGGCCGACGAGGTGCAGTCCCAGGCCGTATAGCCTCTGGCCTCAAAGGTAGCCCGAAGGCCGCCGGAAGGAAAGGAAGAAGCATCCGGTTCACCCTTGATCAGCTCTTTGCCGGAAAACTCCATCAGGATGGTTCCATCTGCCCTTGGAGCTGTAATAAAGGAATCATGCTTTTCTGCTGTGACGCCAGTGAGGGGCTGGAACCAATGAGTATAATGCGTAGCGCCTTTTTCTATGGCCCACTGCTTCATGGCTTCCGCTACTACTTCCGCCACAATCGGATCCAGCTCTTTTCCCTCATCAATGGTTTTGTGCAGCTCTTTGTAAATCTTTTTGGGCAGACGGTCCTGCATCACCTTGTCGCTGAATACATTTTCTCCGAAAATATCTGCTACATTAAAGTATTCACTCATACCGTTTCTTCCTTTCCGATTATCAAAACAGGGCATTCCAACAGCTTTTGTGGAACGCCCTATATTTTCTTACCGAAAACAGATTACACCGGATCACCTGAAATTGCAAGTATTTTTTCCATTACCGGACAGAAAATTTATAACAGGTGGTGGTCTCATACTTCTCCCCTGCCCGAAGGATCGGCTTTGCAAAACCCAGCTGATTGATGGAATTGGGATAATACTGGGTTTCCAGACAGAAGCCCCACCGTTTGTCATAGGAAGCCCCCGCTTTTCCCTTCTGAGGCATAATAAAATTGCCTGCATAAAGCTGGACACCCGGAAGATCGGTAAAGGCCTCCAGACAGATCCCCGTTCTTGGGCTGTAGGCTTCTGCAAACTTCATAACTGCGCCTTTATCCTTTTTCAAAACAAAGTTGTGGTCATACCCTCCCACCAGTTTCAGCTGCTCAAAATCGGCATCGATATCTCTTCCAATAGGTTTTGCCGTGGTAAAATCCATGGGAGTCCCTGCCACCGGAGCGATCTCTCCTGTGGGTATTGCCTTGGAATCCCTCACCGGCGTGTAATACTTGGCACTCATCCTCAGCTCCTGATCCAGTACATCTCCGGAATCATGGCCTGCCAGATTAAAATATACATGGTTTGTCAGATTAGCCACTGTATCCTCATCACAGACTCCCCGATAACGCAAAAACAGCTCATTTTCCTCTGTGAGCAGATAGGTGATGGAAACCTGGAAATTTCCGGGATATCCCTGCTCCCCATCCTCATCCTCCAGACTGAAGCGCAGGCTGTTTTCAGTCACCTCCGCCATCTTCCAGCGGCGCCTGTCAAACCCATTGTTTCCGCTGTGAAGATTATTTTCATTATCATTCTGATCCAGCTGATACGTTCTTCCATTCAGGGTAAAGCGCCCCTGATCGATCCGGTTTCCACTGCGTCCGATTACTGCGCCGAAATAGCAGGTGTTTTTATAATACCCCTCTGGATCATCATAGCCCAGCACCACATCCCGCAGTATCTCATTCTTATCCTGCAGCATTACAGACACCAGGGTGGCCCCCAGATCTGTCACCTTCACGCTCATTCCCTTTGTATTCGTCAGCGTATACAACGTCAGCTCCTGCCCATCTAAGGTCTTTCCAAAACTGTTCTTGGTCACTGCCATATTTCAAATCCCCTTTCTTGCTTTTCTGATTTCCGTTCTGTGCCTTTAGTTTATCACATGCCCGCCCTGAGGGCTACAAAAAAATCACAGCTCTTCCATGTTTTTCTGTCATCGAAGCGCATTGACTTCCCTTCCTATATAATGGTATGCTGTAGCTGTTCAGAGTCAATCCGTCTCTCACACAGCAGACTTTAAATGCCGGTACCTTTACCTCCGGTGGCAAAGTCTTATCAGACGGATCTTCCAGAGAGTATATCCCTTCTCTTGAAGGTGGTCTCTGATCAGTCACAAAACAGCAGCTTAGGCCCCTAGGCTGCATAACAGGAGGTTTCTATGACACTGACTCAGCTTCGCTACGCCATCACTGTGGCCGGCTCCGCTTCTATGAATGAGGCTGCAAGAAGGCTCTTTATCTCCCAGCCCAGCCTCTCCTCCGCCGTCAAGGAGCTGGAGGAAGAAATCGGCATCACCATCTTCCACCGCACCAACCGGGGAATTTTGGTGACACCGGAGGGAGAGGAATTTTTAGGGCATGCCCGGCAGATGATGGAGCAGTATGAATTAATCGAATCCAAATATATTACAAAAGAACAGCCCAAAAAAAAATTTGGGGTGTCCATGCAGCATTATACCTTTGCAGTCAATGCCTTTGTGGAAATGGTAAAACAATTCGGTATGGATGAATACGAGTTTGCCGTCCGTGAGACAAGGACCTATGATGTGATCGAGGATGTGAAAAATTATAAAAGTGAAATCGGGATCCTTTACGTCAATGATTTCAACCGCAATGCCCTCACCAAACTTTTCCACGAAAGCAATCTGGAATTTCACGAACTCCTAAGCTGCAACATCTATGTGTATATGTGGAAGGGACATCCCTTGGCAGGAAGAGAGGAGATCGCGCTGGAAGAATTAAGCGACTATCCCTGCCTGTCCTTTGAGCAGGGACAAAACAACTCCTTCTATTTTGCAGAAGAATTTCTAAGCACCTATGAATACAAACGGCTGATCCGGGCCAATGACCGGGCCACACTCCTGAACCTCATGGTAGGCTTAAATGCCTACACACTTTGCTGCGGCATTATCTGTGAAAACTTAAACGGTATGGATTACTGTGCCGTAAAGTTAAGATCGGATGAAGTGATTACCATTGGCTATCTGGTTCGAAAAGGCAGTACCATCAGCCCCCTTGGTCAGAAATACCTGGAGGAAATCCGAAAATACGAAAACGCTGTTTCTTAAAAAAAATACCCATCCGGCATAGGATTTGTTATAGTTTATATCTATAACCAGGTGTATTTTTTTGGAATTGGCAATTCTCATGCAAACGTGCTATAGTACTACTTGCTGAAAGAACTGTACAGACAAATGCTGAAACAGGGGATTGAAAACCGATTTCCCCGGATGCCTGACAGTTTTTCGCAAAAAGTAACTTCAGGGCTTCAGCCCTGGCAGAAAGGAATTTTATGTCAGAAATAAGAATCGAGAACCTCTCCAAAAGCTTTCTGGGAAAAGACGGAACGGTGGAGGCTCTGAAAAATGTCAGCTTAACCATTGGCTCCGGTGACATCTACGGGATCATCGGAATGTCAGGAGCCGGAAAAAGCACCCTGGTGCGGTGTATGAATTTTCTGGAGACCCCTTCCGAGGGTAAGGTCTTAATCAACGGAAAGGCTCTGGGAGATCTTTCGGAAAAAGAGCTTCGCCGTCAGCGCCAGGATATTGGAATGATCTTCCAGCACTTTAATCTGCTGATGCAGAAATCTGTTCTGGAAAATGTCTGTTTTCCTTTGTACATACAGGGAAAAAACAAAAAGGAGGCGAGAGCCAGAGCTCTGGAGCTTTTGGAGATCGTAGGTCTTGCGGAAAAACAGAACGCTTATCCGGCCCAGCTTTCCGGAGGCCAAAAACAACGGGTAGCCATTGCAAGAGCGCTGGCCTCTGATCCGAAAATCCTCCTGTGCGATGAGGCCACCAGTGCTCTGGATCCCCAGACCACAGCCTCTATTCTGGAACTTTTAAAAGATATCAACCAGCGCTTTTCCATCACCATTGTGATCATCACCCATCAGATGGCTGTAGTCCGGGAAATCTGTTCCCATGTTGCCATCCTAAGCGGCGGTCAGGTGGCAGAGCAGGGACTCGTATCAGAAATTTTTGAGCATCCCAGATCTGCTGCTGCCAAGGAGATCATTCTTCGGGACTCCGGAGAAAGCCTGGGCAAAAAGCCGGAAGGGATTCGCTCTAAGATCAAAAGCGGAGAAAAAATCCGAATCGTGTTCTCTGAAAACTCTGCCTTTGAGCCTGTGATCGCCAACCTGGTACTCACCTTCCGGGAACCGGTGAATATCTTAAAGGCGGACACTAAAAATGTGGGAGGCGTAGCCAAAGGTGAGATGATCCTGGAATTTATCAAAGACAGCGCCAATGTGGCTGCCATGAAACAATATCTGGCTGACCGTGGTCTGGCCATTGAGGAGGTGACGGAAGATGTTTAGTCCGGAAGTAATAGATATGATCATCAAGGGGATCGGTGAAACCTTATACATGACCCTTGGTTCCTCCTTCCTGGGATATCTCTTCGGTCTTCCCATGGGAATTCTTCTCACCATCTCTGCAAAGGACGGTTTAAAACCCAATGGGATCCTGTACAAGATCCTGGATGTGATCGCCAATATTGTCCGCAGCATCCCCTTCCTGATCCTGCTGATCCTGGTGATCCCCCTGTCCCGCGTGCTGGTGGGAAAAGGCTACGGCCCCAATGCAGCTATCGTTTCTCTGACCCTGGCTGCCATTCCCTTCATTGCACGTATGGTAGAATCCTCATTAAAAGAGGTGGATGAAGGAGTCATTGAGGCTGCCCGCTCCATGGGCGCCGGTACTTTCACCATTATATGGAAGGTTCTGCTGGTGGAAGCCCGCACCTCCCTGATCGTTAATGCCACCATTGCTCTGGGAACCATCTTAGGCTACACCGCCATGGCCGGCGCCCTGGGGGCCGGAGGGCTGGGAGATATCGCAGTCCGCTACGGCTACCACCGCTATGAGCCCCCCATCCTGTTCGTCACTGTGGTTCTTCTGGTGGTGCTCTTCCAGCTTTTCCAGACCGCAGGCATGGCTCTTGCAAAAAGAGTGGATAAAAGAAAGGCATAGCCTCCTCACGGCTTGTTCTCTATGGGGCGCCCCCCAGGATTTTGTCTGGGGCAGCCTGAATGGGCTTCTTCCTGCTTTTAACACCTATAAGAAACGGGAAATGACAGCGTCAGTATGCCGGGATCTATTTCCTGCTGACACTGATTTCAAAATAACTAACTGAAACGGAGGAATTGATTATGAAAAAATTTACTGCTGCACTTGTTACATCTGCCCTGGTGCTGGGAACCTTATCTCCCGCCGCCTTTGCCGATGAGGATACCACCATCACCGTGGCCGCTTCTGCCACACCCCATGCGGAGATCCTGGAACAGGCAAAGCCGCTTCTGGAAGAGCAGGGCTACACTCTGGATATCAAAATCTTCGATGACTATATCATCCCCAACGAAGTGGTGGAAAGCGGAGAATTTGACGCCAACTACTTCCAGCACATTCCCTACCTGGAGAGCTTCAACGAAGAGCGGGGCACTCATCTGGTAAATGCCGGAGGCATCCATTATGAACCCTTCGGGATCTATCCTGGACAGAAGGATAATCTGGAAGATCTGGCTGATGGAGATACCATTGCAGTTCCCAACGACACCACCAATGAGGCAAGAGCCTTGCTTCTGCTTCAGGACAACGGCATTATCACCTTAAAGGAGGATGCAGGTCTGGAAGCCACCATCAATGATATCGAATCCAAAAATATAGATGTGGAGATCGTAGAACTGGCCGCTGAACAGGTGGCAAGAATGGCTCCGGATGTTTCCTTCATCGTACTCAACGGAAACTATGCTCTGCAGGCAGGCTTTTCTGTTGCCAACGATGCATTAGCCTATGAAAAATCTGATTCTGAGGCAGCTCAGACTTATGTAAATGTTATTGCTGTAAAAGAGGGAAATGAGGAAAGCGACAAGATCAAAGCTCTGGTAGATACCTTAAAATCAGACGATCTTAAGAACTACATCAACGATACCTACGACGGAGCTGTAATTCCCTTTGAGGAATAAAGAAATGCTTCTCTGAATCTGATACGAAAATCACAGAGCATATTTTTCCACAGAAAAATATCTTAGAAAAAACCAGCGCAAAGCAGAGGAACGGTTATTCTGCTTTGCGCCTTTTTTATTTGACAGGAGATCCCTGTCAGATAAAAAGCACTCTGTGCAGGATCCACTGCGGCAGACAGGAAAGAGGTCACCGGTGTGACACGACCCAGTCAAAGAAGCCTGCGAACAGACTTCTTTTTTATTGGCTGTATGCTAGCAATCCAAAATGGAAATCGCTAAAAATGATTGACATCCTTCCGGAAAAGTGCTATCGTTGTCTTTGTTTTTATAGTTCTAATATTGAACTAATCAGAATGAAACTGATTAGAAAGACTGTGAGGTACTGCTTATGTTTGTAGGAAAACGTATTTTCTGTCGCTTGTTTCAGACCGGTTTTCGTGCAGTCATTCCCTTTCTGCCCTACCGGAAGCCACAAATCCTTCAGGGCTTTTTAAGTCTGCCTGCTCTGCTGAAAGAAAAAAAGATCTCTTCTCTGCTTATCGTTACAGACAGAGGGATAAAAAAGCCGGGCTTCTGGCCCCTCTCTGTGAACTTTTGGATTGGGAAGGGATCTCCTATTGGATCTATGACCGCACCATCCAAAATCCCACGGTGCACAATGTGGAGGAGGCAAGAGAACTGTATCTGGCTCATGACTGCCAGGGGATCATCGCTCTTGGCGGCGGCTCTTCCATTGACTGTGCCAAAGCCTGCGGCGCCAGAATCGTGAAACCGGATCAGTCTCTGGCAAAAATGAAAGGATTGCTGAAAATCCATAAAAAACTGCCTCCCCTGATCGCCATCCCCACCACCGCCGGTACCGGAAGCGAGACCACTCTGGCCGCTGTGATCACAGATGATAAGAGCCACCATAAATACCCGATCAATGATTTTTGTCTGATCCCGGGCTACGCCCTGTTGGATCCCAGGATCACCTGCTCTCTTCCCCCATCCCTCACTGCCTCCACCGGTATGGATGCCCTGACCCATGCAGTGGAATCTTATATCGGCCGTTCCACCACCAGGCAGACCCGGAAGGATGCCCTGGAAGCGGTTTCTCTGATCTTTAAAAATCTGCCCAGAGCTTACGAAAACGGAAGCGATCTGGAGGCGCGGAAGGAAATGCTGAAGGCATCTTATTTAGCCGGCAGTGCGTTTACTGTGTCCTATGTCGGATATGTACACGCAGTGGCCCACTCCCTGGGCGGCCGCTACGGAACGCCTCACGGACTGGCTAATGCCATCCTCCTTCCCTATGTGCTGGAAGCCTACGGTTCCTCCGCCCACAAAAAATTACACCATCTGGCAATCGCCGCAGGACTCTGCGATTCCACTCTCTCCCACCGGGAGGGCGCAGAACTGTTTATCCTGGCTGTACGAAACATGAAAGAAACCTTTCAGCTTCAGGATTCTTCCATTCAGGTAAAAGAAAAGGACATCCCCAGGCTGGCCTACTTTGCAGCAAAGGAAGCCAATCCTCTCTACCCTGTACCAAAACTTTTCAGTCGGAAACAGCTGGAACAGTTTTACCGTCCCTTTGTAAAAAATAACTAACGGCAGCAAAAATCCAAAAACCAATTTGTCTCAGACTCAAAAAACAGGAAAGGAGCTCCTTCCATGAACGAACTGGAAATTACTTCCATTATAAAAAAGCAGCGAAACTATTTTGCCTCCGGCGCCACACTTCCCGTCAGGGCAAGACTGAATGCCTTAAAAAAACTAAAGGCCTGCATTCTTTGCCATGAAAAAGAAATCCACCGTGCACTTCATGAGGACTTGGGAAAAAGCAATATGGAAAGCTATATGTGTGAAACCGGCATGGTGCTCTCTGAGCTCACCTTCATGATCCGGCATCTGCCCTCCTATGCCAGAGAACATCGGGTAACCACCCCTCTGGCCCAGTATGTATCCAGAAGCTATCAAAAACCTTCCCCCTACGGCGCGGTCCTGATCATGAGTCCCTGGAACTATCCCTTTATGCTCACGCTTGAACCGCTCATTGATGCCATCGCCGCTGGAAATACAGCCCTGGTAAAACCCAGCGCCTACTCTCCCGCCACCAGTGCTGTTATTAAAAAACTACTGGCAGAATGCTTTCCGGAAAATTGCGTTGCCGTAATCTCCGGAGGCCGCCAGGAAAATCAGTTTCTTTTGCGTCAAAAATTTGATTATATTTTCTTTACCGGGAGTCAGGCGGTGGGAAAAGAAGTGCTTCGCCATGCGGCAGAGCATCTTACCCCGGTCACCCTGGAACTGGGCGGCAAAAGTCCCTGCATTGTAGACGAAACCGCCAACCTGAAGTTGGCTGCAAGACGCATCGTATTTGGAAAATTTTTAAACTGCGGTCAGACCTGTGTGGCACCGGACTATATCTACTGCGACTGTAAAGTCAAAGACGCCCTGACAGAGGAGCTGAAAAAGGAAATCCGCCGTCAGTTCGGCCCCTCACCTTTGAAAAACAAGTGCTATGGAAACATCATTAACCAAAAGCATTTCCATCGTTTAAAAGAGCTTCTGGATCCCGAAACGGTCACTTACGGTGGCAGTTTTGATGAAAAAACGCTGAAAATCGAACCAACGCTTCTGGAACATCAGACTTTTGAAAGCCCTCTCATGCAGCAGGAGATTTTCGGCCCCCTGCTTCCCATCCTTACCTTCCAGAATCTTTCTGAGGCGGCGGCAAAGGTGGAAAGCCTTCCTCATCCCCTGGCTCTGTATCTGTTTACCTCCAGCAGGGAAAACGCTGACTTTATCACCAGCCGCTGCCGTTTCGGAGGAGGCTGTATCAATGACACCATCATCCATCTGGCCACCAGCCATATGGGATTCGGCGGTTTCGGAGAAAGCGGCATGGGCGCCTATCACGGCAAAGCCGGTTTTGATACCTTCACCCACTACAAGAGTATAGTAGACAAAAAAACCTTCCTGGATCTGCCCATGCGCTATCAGCCCTACGGAAAGCTGAAAGAAAAGCTGGTTCGGATGTTCCTAAAATAAACCTTCCACAGGCTTCACCGGTATTTCGATTTGGGTAATATACTCTTCCATATTGTCAATGATCAATTCATTGATCCCTGTTTCATAGGCATAACCCTGCAAAGACAGTCCTTGCTTTTTCGCATAAGCAAGGATTTCTTTGTATCGGTCCGGAATTCCGTCCCAGCTCCCCTTACAGAAAGCTCTCAAATAGGTTCCTGCCGGTTGCAGGTGAAGCCCTTTGGGTGAAACCGGATCAGGCATTTCAATATACAAAGCAGTATATTCGTTGTATCTCCCCTGCAGCAGATGCTCCACGGGAATCATGGATCCATAAGAGGCATCATGGAGACGGCGAAGCTGATATTTCTTTGTCTCAGCGATCACCCGTTCAATTTCCTGCTCAAAAGTTTCCTGCCCATTCACCTGCACAGCCACCAGATAACGCTCCGGTTTTTCAATCAGACAAACAGAAGACAGATCCAGAGAACGCAGTGTTTCCATATCCTGCTGATGATTGGATAAAATCTTCTGTATCGATTTCAAATGGGTGATCTTCTGATCCAGCTCCTTGATCTTTTCCTGCAGAAGCTCATCAAAGCGGTCTATGGTGCGATGCTCCATAAACTGCTTAATCTCCTCCAGGGATACATTCAGCTCCCGCAGCATTAGAATCGTTTCCAGCGTTGAGCTCTGCTGATAGCTGTAGTAACGATATCCGTTTTCTTTAATACAGGCAGGCTTCAGCAAACCGATCTCATCATACCACATTAGGGTTTTTTTATTGATCTCATGAAGAGCTGCAAACTGTCCGATGGTAAAAAGCTGATTCCTTTCTTTCAACATTTTCAAATCCCCCCTTGACTGTACTGTTACTGTACGGTTTATTATATGCAATGTACAAAAGAATAACAAGGAGGAGTTTTATTAATGTCAAGTGAAAACGCATACAACAAACCGGTTTCCCTGGGAAATGTTCTGAAGTTTTCCATTCCCACCATTGTCATGACTGTATTTATGTCCTTTTATACCATGGTGGATGGGCTGTTCGTATCCAACCTGATCGGAACAGATGCCTTATCCGCAGTCAATCTCACAGCCCCCATCATTTCCTTAGTCACCGCCGTCTCCACCATGCTGGCCACTGGAGGGAGTGCAGTCATTATGCGAAAAATGGGCGAACAGAAGATCCGGGAAGCCAACCAGGATTTTACCTTTTTGATCGGTATTAATATCCTGACAGGACTGCTGATGTCCTGCCTAGGCTACTGGATGATGGATGACATTTTCAGAAGCATGCATCTGTCTTCCGCTGTATTTGGCTATTGCCATGCCTACTTAAGCCGTTATCTGATTTTTACTGTTCCCATTCTTTTGATGAACAACTTTACTCTGTACATGATCGCCGCCGGAAAATCTGCCCTCTCTATGATCTGTTCCATTGCAGGCGGCGTACTGAACATGGTTCTTGACTATGTTCTGATCGATGTATGTTCCATGGGAATCGCCGGTGCAGCCATTGCCACTGGCCTGGGCTATTCTGTAACAGCCCTTGTGGGTATGGTGATCTTTTTTAACAAAAACAGCCTGCTCCATTTTGTAAAGCCGGTGTGCAGGATCCGGACCCTGATCCACGCTGCCGCAAACGGAAGCTCAGAAATGGCAACTGCACTGGTAACCGGCATTGTCACCATGATGTTCAACTGGACCATGTTAAAATATGTGGGAGAAAACGGAGTGGCAGCTATCACGATTATCATGTATGTACTGATGTTCGCCACCTCCCTCTACACCGGCTATTCCTACGGTGTTGCCCCGATGATCAGCTTTTATTACGGGGAACAGAACCATGCCAAATTAAAAAAACTGATCCGCATGAGCTTAAAGATTATTGGAACCATTGCAGTTGTCACGCTGTTTCTCTCCCTGGCTGTGACAGAGCCCCTGGTATCCGTTTTTGCCCGCCCGGACAACCCGGTATACGGTCTGGCAGTCACCGGAAACCGGATCTGTTCCTTTGCTCTGCTCTTTATCGGTTTTAACGTATTCGCCAGCGGTATGTTTACTGCCTTATCCAACGGACTGATTTCCGCTGTGCTGGCATTTTCCCGCTCTTTTGTATTCATGGTAATCGCCATGCTGCTCCTTCCCGCCTTCTTTGGCGTAACAGGCGTGTGGCGGGCCACCCCTGCGGCGGAGCTGGCCGCCATCGGTCTGTCCGCTGCGATGTACCTAAAATACAGGAAAAAATATGGCTACTAAATCCTGGCCAGAGTATTTCCCCCTGATGTCATTTGCCGAATAGCTCTACAGGTACACCCGTTTGGCCCATTGGTCGCAAAATATGCGCTGCAGGACGCACGAAAAAAGAGGCTCTGTATCAACCTGACTACAGAACCTCCTTTTTCTATTTTGTAACCATCTCTTCTCTGGAAACAGCCAGCTCCGGCTGTCCCAGTTCCCGGGGAAACGTTTCTTCCCATTCTCTGCCTGTTTCCTGTCTGTCGCTCTCCTCCTGAAGTTCTTCCGGATGCTCCGGTATCAGGATAGACAGAGCCTTAGGCAAATTCTCGATCACAGTATGAGAATGACTGCCTCCGTACTCCCCATCCCTGGTCCAGGGCACCTTCTCCTCGCAGAATACCTCCAGCCTTGAAGTCTTAAAGGAGATCACATAGGGATTTTTCTCCCCGGTCACCAGCGCATTGATGATCAGGGGCCACTCAATAAAATTCTCCGGCTTCCGTACCAAAGTAACCTCAAACATACCATCATTCAAGGTGACATTTTTCCCCGTGATTCCCTTAAAACCTCCCACAGAATTGGAATTGGTAATCATTCCGTAGAAAAACTCTCCGCTGCCGGAATATTCCGTACTCTCCATACGCATCCGCCAGCTTTTTACACTGGAGAGACTTTTTACCCCCTCCAGGATATAAGCCAAATGCCCCAGCATATTTTTCCAGTCCTGACTGGTCTTATAGGATACATCGGTAAATACACCAAAGGCTGCCACATAGACAAAATAATTCTCATTCAGCTTTCCCAGATCGCATTCGTAAGGCACACCATCGGTGATCACCTGTGCTGCCCTGCGCATCTGTCTTGGAATTCCCAGGCTTGCAGCAAAGTCATTTGTACTGCCAGCCGGGATATAGCCAAGAGGCATCTTAAGTCCCGCCAGCTGCATTCCTGTAACCACCTCATCCAACGTTCCATCACCGCCGCTGCACACTAAAAGATCAAATCCTTCCCCCTTATTTCTTACTACCTGGACTGCATCCTTTGCCTCCCTGGTAGGATGAATCACGATCTCATAATCCTGTTTTTCCAGCTCTTCCAAAATGTGAGACAACTGGCCTCGGATCTCTCCCTTTCCCGCTTTTGGATTATAAATAAACAGCAGTTTTTTCATACAAAACAACACCTCTATTTCTTTCTATGGCTGCTTTTGTTTTTCCTGTAATTTTTTCACCAGGAAGAAAGCCGCTGCTCCTGCGAACAGCCCCACAAAAAGCCCTCCCAGTACATCCGTGGGATAGTGAACTCCCACATACAGCCTGGACACTGCAATCAGTCCTGCCAGAACAAGCGCTGCCGCTCCCCACTTTTTCGGCAGTGTCTGATAGCAGGCAAGAGCTGCAGCAAAGGAAGCACAGGTGTGTCCGGACGGAAACGAAAAATCGTGCTCCGCCGGAACTATAGCCCGTATGGCATCCGTATAATCATAAGGCCGGATTCGTGCCACTGCATTTTTCAGCACCACATTTGTGATCAAAAATCCAATGAGCAGTGCAAAAAGTACGGTAACTCCAGCCTTTCTGGTACGGCGAAAGCAAAGCAGACCTATCCCAAGCGCAATCCAGAACCAGCCGCTGTTCCCTAAAAACGTAATCCCTTTCCAAAAACCGTCTAAAAAATCCACACGGAGATTCTCCTGTATCCACAAAAGGATCTCCACATCAAGCTGTTGAATCACCTCCAGCAAAAAACCCCTCCTATCTCCAGATCATGTGAGGCCCAATATCCTGCAGGCTTCTGGCCCCGCACATCTCCATCACATCTTTTAATTCATTTCCAATCTTTTCCACATAGCAGCGGATTCCCTCCTCCGCTCCACCGTAGATGGCCGTTACGAAGGGCCGGCAGATCAGACAGGCATCTGCTCCCAATGCCAGGGCCCGGAACACATCCAGCCCGCTGCGGATTCCTCCGTCCACCAGGATCTTCATCCCACTCTCTGCCCGTACTGCCTGAACAATAGCTGGAAGTACCTCTGCGGTGGAAGGACAGCCGTCCAGTACCCGCCCGCCGTGATTGCTCACCACGATACCGGCTGCACCTGCTTTCATAGCCTTCCTGGCTCCCTCCACTGTCATGATCCCTTTTACGATAAAGGGAATCCCTGCATCCCTAACGATCTCCGTCAGCTCCTCCACACTTTTTGCGCCGGCAGGAGGCGTCATATTTTTCAAAAATGGCAGACCTGCCGCATCCACGTCCATGGCAACTGCAGATGCTCCTGCCTTCTTTACCAACGCCATCTTTTCATCGATCACTTTTTTATTCCAGGGCTTGATCACCGGGATCCCGATCCCTCCGCTTTTCTCAATGGCTTTTGCTGCAGCAATGGTCTGATCCGGATTAACTCCGTCACCTGTAAATGCCATGATCCCGCTGGCTGCACAGGCAGTCACCATCACATCATTGTAGGTCATATCTGTGTACGCATCTCCGTAATGAAGCTGTACTGATCCCACCGGGCCCGCAAAAAAGGGATACTGGTACCTTCTGCCGAAAAATTCCAGAGCGGTATCCACCGTTCCGCCTTCCACCAGACAGTCCATATTTACCCGGATCTCCTGCCATGTTGCATAATTGCGGATAGCGGTATCTCCGGTTCCCTTGGCTCCCGGTCCCGGCATGGTATTGCCGCAGGCCCTGCCGTTGCACACATAACATCCCTTACAGTATTTACCCAGCCGCGACCGGGCGGCTTCCACTACTTCTCGGTAATCCATCTGTTTTTCCTCCTGAAACTGTGTTTTTCCTTTCTGTGACCAGCCATCCTTCTTCCCCGCTGCAGAACTACACATGAAGCAGCTGAGACGCAATGGTAAAGTAGATCACCATGGAACAGGCATCCAAAATGGTAGTCAGCATGGGAGAGGCCATAAGAGCCGGATCCAGATGCATCGCCTTGGCTGCCATGGGCAGTAATGCCCCCAGAGTCTTTGCCAGCACCACAGTGATCAGCATACTTAAAACCACGGTAATGTTCACCATCAGATTCTCTGGATACATAATCATCAGCCTCACAAAATTCACAATGGCCAGAATAGCTCCGCAGAGCACACCTACCCGGATCTCCTTCCACATCACCCGGAAAATATCCTTCAAAACGATCTCTCCGGTAGCCATACCGCGAATGATCAGGGTGCTGGCCTGGCTTCCCGAATTACCTCCGGTTCCCATGATCGTAGGAATAAAGCTCACCAACAACGGCACTGTGGCAAAGGCTGCTTCATAGTAACTCAGGATCAGTCCGGTAACCATACTGCTGATCATCAGCACCAGGAGCCAGACGATCCTGTTCTTCGCCAGAGAAAAAACGCTGGTCTTTAAGTAGGATTTTTCACTGGAAGCCATACCGGCCATTTTCTGGAAATCCTCCGTAGCCTCCTGTTCCATAACATCCACCACATCATCAATGGTGACAATACCCACCAGCCGGTTTTCCTTATCCACCACCGGCAGAGCCAGCAGACCGTATTTATTAAAAGTAGCTGCCACTTCCTCCTGGTCGTCTGTGGTAAGGGCGGAGAGAATATTGCCATCCATAATATCCTCTACCTTTGTCTCATAAGGATTCATCAAAAGATCCTTCAGCGTCACCACACCCAGAAGCTGGCGCTTGGGATTGATCACATAGCAGTTATAAATAGTCTCCTTGTCCACCCCGTTTTTCCGAATGTAGGCAAATGCCTCCTCCACCGTCATAGAGGGCCTTAAGGCCACATACTCTGCAGTCATGATCGTCCCGGCACTGTTGTCCGGATACTGCAGATACTGATTGATCAGCTGTCTGGTGGTGGGAGTGGCGATCTTTAAAATACGCTTCACCACAGAAGCCGGCAGTTCCTCCACCATATCCACGGCATCATCGATCGCCAGATCTTCAATAATGTGATGCAGTTCCGCATCCTCCAGACTGTTGATAATATGCTGCTGCTCTTCAATCTCCAGACAGGCAAACGCCTCTGTAGCCAGATCCTTGGGAAGCAGCCGGAAGGCCACCAGAGCCTGCTCCGGAGTCAGCATATTCAAGACTTCTGCGATATCCACCTCATTCATATCACAGAGTTCTGCTTTCAATCGCTTAAACTGTTTCTTATCTGCAAGGTCGGCCAGTTGATTCATCTCTTGTTCCGTCAAAGCCATTACTGTACCTCCTTCTCTCTCCCGCCCAGGCTCTCCGCCCAAGCATATCCTCTTCCATTTTAAACGTTTGCTCTCTCCCCGTCAACCTTATGAAACAGAAATTCCCAGCCATTTTGGACAAAAAAATGCCAACATTTTCTTCTCTGCGGGGAATCTCTGTCCGCTCAAAAAATAGTCTGAACCAGCACCATATAGCAGACGGTTCCTCCTGCGATGGACAAAAGCATCTGACGCTTCCACAAATGGAGTCCCACCACCAATGCAATGGAAATCAGCTCCGGCAATCCGTGATTTCCGGATAAGACCGTCACATGTTTCAGGCAGTACACCACCAGCAGTCCGAAGACCGCAGAGGGCAGCACCTTACCCAGATACTGAATAAACCTGGGCGTAGCCTTTCCTGCCGGAAACAGGAGAAAAGGGAGGGCCCTTGTAAGCACAGTGCCCAAAATCACCATCCCCACAGTCACTGCCTGCTGAAACAATGTCATTTTCATGAACCAGTCTCCTCCTTTCTGTCTCTCCCACCCTCTGTTTCAGCTCTTTCCTCCTTCTCCAGTCCTCTGCGCACTGCAGTAAGCGCCAGAAAAATTGTCCCCATGGCCGGAATCATAAACTGATCCGGCCCGAAGATAAACAGACACAGACAGGAAAGCCCCAATCCCAACAGAGAACTGATATGACAGTTTTCCTTGCTCCACTGTTCCAGAAAAATCACCACAAACATGGCTGTCATCACAAACTCCAGTCCCTCTGTATCAAATTGGATCAGCGCACCGAAAATGCCCCCCAGGGCTGCGCCAAATACCCAATAGCCATGATTCAGCAGGGTAACAAAAAAATAAAACCAGCCCGGATCCACCTCCTTGGGAATCTTTGCCGTATAATTGATGGAAAAGGTTTCATCGCACAGACCGAATATCAGATAAGGCTTTTTCCACCCCGCGCCCCGATATCGATCCAGCATGGAGATACCATAAAACAGATGGCGCGCATTTACCATCAAAGTGATCGCCAGTGCCTGCAATGGATGAAAGGTTCCCAAAAGCAGATTCACTGTTACGAACTCCACAGAACCTGCAAAAATCGTCATACTCATTAACAGGGGATACCAAAAAGAAAAGCCGGAAACGTTCATATAGATTCCATAAGTCAGACCAAGAAACCAAAATCCCGCAAAAATGGGAAGGGTATGGGGAAAGGCTGCCTGAAAAGCCTTCCATTTTATCCCCTTTTTACCGTTTTTTCTCTTTCCATACCTTCACCTCCTTCCTAACCTGCTCCGGCGAAGTCCTTACTTCCTCCTGTTTCGGAACCTGTCTAAGGGAACGCCAACAGAGCCAAAGCAGTTGGCACAAAAGAAAAATTTTGCTATAATAGACACCATGTACGACAACCATGAAACTGACACCAGAACACCAAAGAAAATCGTTCAGAAAGGACTTTACAATGAAACAGAAAATGAAACGTATTTTTGCCTGGATGGGGATCATCCTCCTGGGGCTGCTCTATCTTGTTACCTTTATCCTGGGTGTGGCAGGGAATGAATCCACTATGGGCTGGTTTATGGCCTCCCTGGCCTGCACTATCGTAGTGCCCTGCCTGATGTATCTGGTTCCCTGGCTGGCCAGGATCCTTGGCGGATCTTCCAAAGAAGACGAGAAAAAGCAGGATGGGAAGCAGGAAAACAAACGTTAGCCTACCCCCACCTGCTCCTCTGATTCTCTCCTACCTGTAGGATCCCTATCAGTATCCGTGTACAGGAGGACACCCGATTGCTCCTTGTACATGGATGCCAGGTTTTCCATTCTATAGAAGAATGTCAATTTTTATTTTAATAAGATTGTGGAAAAAAATTTCCTGTTTCCCCCATCAACTGATGTACTTACATCCTTTTCTTCCAAATCATAATAATATTTTCCGCTTTCAATATCCAGAGGCTGCACTTCTTTTTGCATTGCCTGCAATTTCCCCTTATTTGTAGTGCCATACAAAATTTTCATTACCTACTCCTGCAACATCAAAATCTTTTTCCTGTACGTTTCATCAATTTTTCTCTTTTCTGAAATTTCCGTTAAAGTACACCTCATAGGAAGGACTTTCGTAAATCTTACGGAAATTCCGCGCTTCCAGCTCCTTTTCATTTTCCTCATTTTTATTCAGCACCAGATAACGGCATTTTTTCTTACGAACCTTCTGGATCAGAGAATCATAGTCGTGCTCATCTGCATGGATCTCCTGAAACAGTTCGGAAGGATTGGCCTTGTTGGCCATGGTTCTTCCGTAAACCTGGCTGATGGATGCATCGTAAATACGGACATAGGTAGAAATCCCCGTAGGAGCTGCAATCTTTTTCTTCTGGATCTTATGCTCCCGGGCATGGTCATTGATGGCATCTGCCACCCAGATCATCTCTGTAGGCAGCTTGAAATTATTTTCTCTCCCGGTAAACCACTGATCAGTAAATACAAAACTGCCGTTCACTGCAATCAGAACCGCACATATCACCGTTACCAATACCTGTTTTCCTCTGCTCCGGAACCGGGGCACCAGCTCCACTGCCCCAAAGGAGACTAAAATTACGATGGGCAGCATCCAAAACACCCGCCAGTACACCAGCGCCCCGATCATCTTAATGAGCACCCAGGCGGTCACTGGACAAAAACACACCAGGATCACCAGAAGGCTGGGATACGCCAGTGTTTTCTTGAAATCCTTTTCTTTTTTACACACCAGGAGTACTGCCAGAATCGCTGCTAAAAACAGCCAGATCCAGCTGCCTCCAAAATAAGCCTTCCCGCTTTCCCAGATCGTTTTCCAGACATTTCCAATCCGTTCTGCCATTATGAAACCTCACATTTTTCATTTACTATCTGTCTATCCCTTCAGACCCTGTTTCTTCAGGCATCTGCTGTCGTACCATTAAGCGTACGCTTTTTACGCTTCTTTCATCTACCGCAGCAGCAGATAGATCACCGAGCAGACCAAGGCCGGCCAGGCCGCAGCCGCACTGAAAGCCAGATAACGCCATTGCTTTTTCACCCATGCAGCAGTAAGACCGCAGCAGCCAATAATCACAAGAGACAGAGCTGCCCCCATAGAGGTAAAGAGGCATCCGCTGCAGATGATACAGCTTAGGAGAAACCAGCTCGCTCTTCCTCCCTGCTCCCGGAATACATTCCAGGCCCCATAGAACAGAGCCGGCACTGCCACTCCCGCCAAAAGCGCTTTCCCCTGCCATCCCCGGATAAACAAAAACACACCGGAAGAATACTTGGAGTAAGCGGAAAAACTGAGAAGCACTACTGCAAACAACAGAAACAAAGACTGCTTCTGCTTATTCCCCGGATAGATTTTGGCCCCCAGAAGTGCATAACAAAGATAGGCCCACAGCACAGCCAGTCCGGGAAATGCCGTATGCGCCAGGATCGCCGGATGCATTCCGGTAAGCCTGGAAAGAGAAGCGATCATCAGCGGCCAGGCTGCCAGCACATACCGGGCAGGAGGGGCCTTATAAGCAGCTCCTGTCTCAGGGCTGTAAAAAAACAGACTGTCTGTCTCCACCGCTGTGGTGGAGGTAGCCAGATAAAAAGCATCGTCATCATCAATATGCTGACGCTCTGTGACATACACCGCCTGCAAAAGGATGCACACTGCAGCCACGGCCAGTATCGGCGTCATTTTTTTTCCTAACCCTGCCAACCAGCGCCGCTCTTCCCGAAAACTTTTCTTTTTCAGGATCACTGCCAGCGCCAGAAGCACAACAATGCCCGCCCAACTGCCGGTAAGTGCAGTGAGCGAGCATTTAAAAAATATCATAGGAAGCGCCAGAACCTCAAATAAGGCCAGCACTGTAAACAGCCCGTAAAAATAGGCTGCTGCCACATTCCCTTTGGTCTTTGGAGTTTTATCTGTCCAATAACAACCGATGATGGCTGGCAGTACTGCCAGCCAGATCATCAAAATTCCTGCTTTTATAATCATTCCTTCTGCTATACTCCTGCTTTTTTGGAAGAATTCCGGTAAATAATATCCTCTCTGCCAGGGCCATTGGAAACCATGGTGATGGGATATCCGATATGCGCTTCCACAAATTCCACATAATTGCGGCAATTCTCCGGCAAATCCTCATACGTTTTAATTCCCCGTATATCCTGCCTCCAGCCCGGAAGCTTCTCCAGCACCGGTTTTGCCTTGGCAAGCTTTGCCGTTGTTGGAAACTCTGTGGTGATCTCCCCATCAATCTCATAACCTACGCACACAGGAATCTCATCCAGGTAACCCAACACATCCAGCACTGTGAAAGCCACATCCGTAGTTCCCTGAAGACGGCAGCCGTATCTGGAAGCCACACAGTCAAACCACCCCATCCGTCTGGGACGTCCTGTGGTAGCTCCAAATTCTCCCCCATCTCCGCCCCTGCGGCGCAGTTCATCTGCTTCCTCTCCGAAAATCTCACTGACGAAAGCTCCTGCTCCCACTGCACTGGAGTAGGCCTTGCAGACTGTAACTATCTTCTTGATTTCATAGGGAGGGATCCCGGCTCCGATGGCTCCGTAAGCAGCCAGAGTAGAAGAGGAGGTAACCATAGGATAGATCCCGTGATCCGGATCTTTCAGGGTACCCAGCTGGCCCTCCAGCAAAATGGTCTTTCCCTCTTTTATGGCCGTATCCAGATAAGAGGACACATCACACACATAAGGCGCGATCATCTCTCTGTAGGAATGCAGTTCCTCCAGAAGCTCCTCCGGTCTGATGGGATCCTTATGATACAAATGCTCCAGAGTCACATTTTTAATCTCACAGATGCGCTCCGCCTTTTCTTTTAAAAGCTCCTCATCAAAAAGCTCGCTCACCTGGAAACCGATCTTGGCAAATTTATCGGAGTAAAAGGGAGCAATGCCGGACTTGGTGGAACCAAAGGACTTTCCGGCCAAACGCTCCTCCTCACACTGATCAAACAAAATATGGTAGGACATTACCATCTGAGCCCTGTCAGACACCAGAATCTTCGGTGCCGGAACGCCTCTGTCGATAATGCTCTGAAGCTCATGAAACAATACGGGAACATTCAACGCCACACCATTGCCGATGACACTGGTGGTATGACTGTAAAATACTCCTGAAGGCAGGGTATGCAGTGCAAACTTTCCATAATCATTGACTATGGTATGCCCTGCATTGGCTCCGCCCTGAAACCTTACGATAATGTCAGCCTCTTTGGCCAGCATATCTGTGATCTTGCCTTTTCCTTCGTCTCCCCAGTTTGCTCCTACTACTGCTTCTACCATCTGTTTGTCCTCCTATACGTTGATCTCAGCTTTTGCGCCAAGCAATTCCTTATGACTTTCCAACAGGGGCATCACTACCTCTTTCAGATAATGCTCCACCTGTATCGGGGACCGTCCGATGTAACGGGATGGTTCCATAGCTTCCTGCAGCTCCTCCAGACTTAAATTAAAAGCAGGATCCGCCGCGATCAGCTCCAACAGATTATTCTCTTTTCCTTCTTCTTTTACATTCCTTCCTGCCTCCATGGACAGAGTACGGATCTTTTCATGCAGCTCCTGACGGTCTCCGCCTGCTTTCACTGCATCCATCATGATATTCTCTGTTGCCATAAAGGGCAGCTCCGAACGCAATCGCTTCTCGATGACTTTAGGGTAAACCTTCAAACCGTCAGTCACATTCATACAGAGATCCAGAATGCCGTCTGTAGCTAAAAAGCCCTCTGCCACAGACAATCGTTTGTTGGCGGAATCATCCAGTGTACGCTCAAACCACTGTACCGCTGAGGTGATCGCCGGGTTTAAAGCATCCACCATTACATACCGGGCCAGAGATGCAATACGCTCACTGCGCATGGGATTCCTCTTGTAGGCCATGGCAGAAGAGCCGATCTGAGTCTTTTCAAAAGGCTCCTCCACTTCCTTTAAGTGCTGCAGCAGCCGGATATCGTTGGACATCTTGTGGGCGCTGGCCGCAATCCCTGCCAGCACATTGCAGACCCTGGTATCCACTTTTCTGGAATAGGTCTGACCGGACACCGGGTAGCACTCCTGAAATCCCATCTTTTCTGCAATCATAGGATCGATTCGATCGATTTTCTCCTGATCCCCGTCAAAGAGTTCTAAAAAGCTGGCCTGGGTTCCCGTAGTTCCCTTGGATCCCAGAAGCTTCAAGGTAGACATCACATATTCCAGATCCTCAAGATCCATCACAAACTCATTGATCCACAGCGTAGCTCTTTTCCCCACTGTAGTAGGCTGCGCCGGCTGAAAATGGGTAAATGCCAGGGTAGGCAGGTTTTTATACCGTTCTGCGAAATCCGCCAGATGGGCGATCACATTCACCAGTTTTCTGCGTATCAGCTTCAGCCCCTCGTTCATCACAATGATATCTGTATTGTCACCCACATAGCAGGAAGTGGCCCCCAGATGAATGATGGGCTTTGCCTTTGGACACTGAAGGCCGTAAGCGTATACATGGGACATCACATCATGACGCACCGCCTTTTCCCGCTCTCTTGCCACCTCATAATTGATGTCATCCTGATGAGCCTTCAGTTCTTCAATCTGCTCCTCTGTAATATCCAGCCCCAGCTCCCGCTCTGTCTCAGCCAGAGCGATCCAAAGCTTTCTCCAGGTGCGGAATTTCATATCCGGTGAAAAAATGTACTGCATCTCCCGGCTGGCATACCTTGCTGATAAGGGACTTTCATATCTGTCTGTACTCATGGCATTTCTCCTTATTTATCGTACTCACCCCGAATATCCTCTGTGGGAGGATCCAGGGGGTATTGACCGGTAAAGCAGCCTCTGCAGATAGGCAGATTGTCCACCAGCTGATCCAAACGGTTTTCTCTCAGATAGTCCAGACTGTCCGCTCCGATAATCTGACGGATCTCTTCAATGCTGTGCTTGTAGGCAATCAGCTGCTCCCTCACCGGAATATCGGTTCCAAAATAGCAGGGCCATAAAAATGGAGGGGAGCTGACCCGCATATGCACTTCCTTTGCCCCTGCATCTCGAAGCATACGCACGATCCGGTCACTTGTAGTTCCCCGGACGATAGAATCATCGATCATGATCACCCGTTTTCCCTTAACCGCTTCCTTCAGCACATTCAGCTTTACCTGAACGCTGCTCTCCCGACTGCTCTGCTTCGGTTTGATAAAGGTACGTCCCACATAACTGTTTTTCACAAAGGCAGTCCCATAGGGGATCCCGGACTCCTGGGAGTATCCTATGGCTGCCACATTGCCGGACTCCGGCACTCCTACCACCAGATCTGCCTCCACCGGCGAATCTATGGCCAGGTATTTTCCTGCCAGAATTCGGGATTGGTAGACACTGACTCCGTCTATCTGGCTGTCCGGACGTCCAAAATAAATATATTCAAAAATACATCTTCCGGTTTTCTTCCCATCCTCAGGCTTCAGGCACTGACTCTTGTCTGATGTGATCCCTGTTTTAGGAGAAATGGTCACAATCTCCCCAGGCTCCACGTCCCGGATAAACTCTGCCCCGATGGTGTCCAGAGCGCAGGACTCGGATGCCAGAATGTAGGCATTGTCCCGCTTACCGATGCACAGTGGCTTAAACCCGAAGGGGTCCCTTGCTCCGATCAGCTTTCTGGGAGACATCACGATCAGGGAATACGCTCCTTTGAGTTTTCCCATGGCAACTGCCACAGCCTCTTCCACAGTCTTTGTGTGCACTCTGGCTCTTGCGATATGGTAGGCAATCACCTCTGAATCAACCGTTGTCTGAAATATAGCGCCGTCATGGGCCAGCTCTCTTCTAAGCTCCGGAGCATTCAGCAAATTTCCGTTATGGGATAGCCCCAGAGTCCCCTTGATATAATTCAAAACCAGGGGCTGGGCATTCTCAATGGTGCTGTCTCCTGCTGTGGAATAACGCACATGTCCCACTCCGATATCTCCCTTCATGGAAGAGAGACCTTCCTCTGAGAACACCTCATTCACCAGGCCCATTCCCTTTGTGCTCAAGATTTTTCCCTTGGGTCCCTTTGTATCGCTCACTGCGATACCACAGCTTTCCTGTCCACGGTGCTGCAGTGCCAGCAGTCCATAATAAATAGAGGAAGCTACGTCCTCTCCGGAAAAATCATAGATTCCAAAGACACCGCACTCTTCCTTCAGCTTATCAGAACTGTCTTCCTGTACATGTATTCTTTCGTTCATTCTTACACCCTTCTCTTTCATAGATATGTGTGTGAGCTGCAAACAGGCCGTCACCGACCCGGAAAAATTATAACGTATTGTTTTTCATAATTCAAGTATCTTCCAAAATTTTATTTTCAGCATTTGGAGCTTCTTCGGTATTCCTCCTTCAGCTCCTCCAGAAGCTGATCCAGATTCTCCCTGGAAAGCCGCTGCATTTCCTGGGAGGTCTGGGCATCCCTGCACACTCTGGAATTATATTCCTGGATCCTGGATACCAGATAGGGATCTGTCTCCAGCTCTTCCAGCCGTTTCCGATACTCCTGCTCTGAAAGATAAAGGGGAAGTGCGCTCACATACTTTCTAAAAATTTCCTTGGTCTTTACCAGCTTCCATGCCCGGTAATAGCAGTTGGCCGCCTCCTTAAAATCAAACATTCTGGCATAGGCGCCTCCCAGATTGTTCCAGATCTCCGCATAAAACTGCGCTCCCAGACTGCCCGGGCTCCTCCGGTCCAAAATCCGGTAATACTCCTGCATGGCATTGCTGTACATCCCGCATTTTACCAGATAATCCCCCTTCAGCTTCTGCCGCACATCCTCCTGCTGCACCTCCAGTTTTCCGATCTTCTCTTGAAGCTCCCGCATCTGGGCAGTTGAAAGATATCCGATCTCCCGGAAAATGGGCAGCACAAAATAGCTGATTCCCTGCTGTTTCTCCAACTGCTCATACAGCTGGCGGTAAAGCTTTTTTAAACCAAGCTCGTCCCGGATCCAATCGCACAGAACCTCATTGACAATGGTCTCGTCAATCAGGCAGATATTCTCATACAGATAAAAGCATAGCTCCTCAATGGAATAAATATTGGTGCTGATACTCTCAATATAGTACGGTTTGGATGCCCTGGGTATCCTGCATAGATCAAAGCTCATTTTTGTCACTCCCCTGTTTCAAAATTGATTTCCCGTTTCCAGTGCATTCCGGAAGGGCGATAGAAGCCGCCAAAACCCATATCCTCCACCTCCACCACACACCGGGAGGCAGAGATAAAATATACCGTCATCTTCAGTCTGGTAGCCCGGTTGGGCCGATCCGGCATTCCCTTCAGCCGCAGCAGATGCTGCACCTCCTGGCCTCCTGCCATGGGCTTGGTGATAATGGCAATGGTATCCTCCCCGTCGGGGATAAACTCACATACATGGTGCGCCTCATACCAGTTCACTCCGGCTGTGATCAGGGGATAATAGACCTCTTTTCCCCGGATCCTCATGTTCATTCCCAAATTCTCATGGACAATGTCCGCACCCATAAACAGCAGCTCCGGCTGTTTCACCATCCCCACTCGCTCCATGGCTGCATAGCAGGCTCCCTTAGTGTAAAGATTCTTTCCCTGAAAAGCATGGCGGTGGTAGCACAGATACTGGAAAGAGCGCTCTGCCCAGGAACGGTCAAAATAGTCTCCCAAAAGATAACTGGTCACCACATTTCTCCGTTCAAAAGCCTTTTTCAAAAGCTCAAAAAACAGCCGGTCCCGCTCCTTATCCCAGGCAGCCTCCTCCCGTCCATCCCGCACCGTATCGTCCATCAGCTGAGATGCTGCCTGTTCCACAGTTACCAGTGCCGGTTTGGTACTTCTATCCACATGAAGCACATAGGCTACCATAGTCTGCTGCTGGTATTCCAAAAGCGCCACATCCCCATTCCAAAGCTCCCGCTTCTGGTTTACTGTATAATAGTAGAAGCTGGATTTGTAATCCTGGAGAAAAATATATTTTCTGGAAATGCCAAGCTGCTCCAGGGCGCCCGGAATCCGCTCATCTAAAGGAGCCTTCAATTTTGGCACTGTCACCATGATCCGAATATCGGAAGACTCCCCCGACTCCGGAAGCAGTTTCAGACACCGTGCAAAAAATCCTGTAAGATCCTCCAGAGGGCAGGAGACATCTGTGGCTGCCTGCCACTCTTTTTCCGTCACCGGCAGCAGATAGCTGTCTCCTTTTTCTCCTGCGCTCACTGTCACCGGCTCTTTCATGGAGCTGGTATAGCAGGTAAGCTGGCTGTAAGTCTCCCCAAACTGCAGTCCCAGAATCAACTCTTTTCTTTCCTGAATCATTTCCATCACGCTTTCTAAATCAAAGTAAAGATTTCCTTTGTCAAATATTCTAACTGGCTATAGCTGACAAGAGCCTCCCTGGCCTGATCTTCTTGTCCTTCTTTTCTGGCTTTTAAAGCCCGGTTTAACAAAGCGAACCTGCCATTTTCCTCCTCATCCAGAGCTCTTCCCTTCAAAATTCTGGTGTCCGAGGTCTTTCGGACTTCTTCCCCTTCTATTTCTTTTGTGAAGCACTCCACCTCTTCTCCTTCAAACAGGATAAACTCCTTCACATTAATCCCTTCAAAACAGTCCTTCATAGGCTCCTCCCGGAAAGGCTCCTGACTGCCTCTTGGCCGATAGTACAGCATCACCGTATGAGCCGGATCTGCAGCGACCTCAAAAAACACCTTATCCTCCAGCTGGTAGGGAAGCCTCAGTTTTTTCGGGAACATCTGATAAAAGGCAAACCGCATCCCCCTGGCATTGTACTCTGCCAGAAGCCTGGCCGCGCTCTCCTCCTGAACCTCATTCAGGGTCACCTGGCGGGAATAGAATCTTAACAGAGCCAGCTTGTTTACATCCTCCAGCTCACTGCCCTTGCGGTAGCTGTGTTCCAGGTAACCAAACAGCAGCTCATTCACCGGATAGTCTTTTACAAAATACTCATAGCATCTTAAGATCAGATACGCTCTGCAGATCTTTCTGCGCCCCAGCTTTCTTTGATAGGATGCAAACACCGGCTCCGTTCCTGAAGAGCCAGTCCTGGTAAACAAAAGAAGCGTCAGGATTTTTTCCTCCAGAACCATGGTATCCAGCTCAAACTGATGTCCCGTATTCCACAGCCGCTTCATCTCCTCTATGGGACCGTCATAGTACATCAGCAGATAGGTTAAAATATTGTCATCATATTTCCCGCTGTCATAGCACTGACAGCAGTAAGACAGCAGCACTGCATTTTCCTCATATTCCTTTGCCAGAACAGTCTGGCTGCAAATCCGCACCAAATGCTTCAGCGGAACGTGTTCCGAACCGTAGGTCTCCAGCAGCGCAAAGGCTTCCTCGTACATCCCCTCCTGGGTCAGTAAAGACAGCAGCGCCTTTTTGTCCGCTTTGACAAAGGCGGGATAAGAGATCTGCTTCAGATAACGGAACAGATCCTCCTGGGCCGGATGCTTCAGATAGTAATCCAGCACCTTCTTTCTGGCTGACTCCTGAAACTCCTCACTCAGGATTTCCATGCTGCAGGCTGATTTGTAATAAGGAAGAAGCTCCTCCGTGATCTCTCCCTTCTGTCCGCTGCACAGATGCAGCACAAGCCCCGGATGCTCCGGCACCAGTTCCCTGCAAAACTGAAGAAGCTTTGCTGAGCTGAACATCTGCTGTGCCAGATACAGAGAGGTGGAAGCATAACGGTTCCCTGCTCCGTCCAGCAGCAGGATCCTGGCATCCTCCGTATAGATCTGCACCTGGGCCTTCCCCTGGACAATGGGAACTACCTGCTCTCCCGTCATATTCCGATGCACTACTGCCACAGACTTCATATTAGGATTCTTGCAGGTCACCTCAAAAGTAAACAGCAGTTTCAAAAGTTTCTCCGCCAAAGACCGGGTAAGCATCTGGCGATCCAGATAAAGCTGATAGAGAACTGCCAGATTTTCATCCAGCCTTCCCATGCCCAGCTGTTCCAGCGCAAACTTCTGGGCAGCCTCTCTGGAACTTCGGAACACCTGAGGCACATTGTCCCGATTGTCTGAAATATTTCGGTAGATCCTTGCCCGCTTGTGATAATCCAGTGTATTGTTGTAAACAAAATACATACGGATGATCTGAGGCATCTGTTCTACCCCCTGCTGATCCATGGTTTCCATATAATATTCATAGAGTCCGGTAATCCGAAGATCCAAATGAACCCCCAGGGCATACCAGGTAAAAAATTCCTGTTCCTTTTTATCTCCTGCAATAGCAATCGTACAGATCGCCCGAACGATCTCCGGAGAACGGCTCACTTCATAGCAGGCTTTTAAAAGCTCATACAAAGCTTTGGAATACCCCCTGCTGTGCATGGCCAGATTCCCCACCTGATGAGCGATCTCCTCCGTCAGAATTCCCTGTCTTGCTCCAAAGGTAAGGATCTTCAGCTCAAAGGATTCCAAGCGCCTCAGCAGGAATGGATCTTTTTTGATGAGCTGAAATGCCTCCAGATATAAAATGGGGCTGCTGCAGCCAACCTTTACCTGCTCCTCGATCACTTCCAGCTTCGCCCCGTCATCCCGCATCAGACGTTCCTGTAGGTACAGCAGGATCCATTGCAGAACCCAGTTTTCCCGGTTCTGCAAAAAGAGCTGCTCAATCCGCGCCTCCACCTGATCCACATAGGAAACATCCCGCTGAAAAAAAGTGGAGATATACAGATAAAAGCCATAGCGGTCAGGAGTGTAAAGCCTGTCCGGACGCTGCTCGATTTCCTGTAGCAGCTTATACCCCTTCCCCCGCTTCTCATCTGCAAACAGCACCTGTACCAGGAACAGATCCGCATACACATCCGTCCCTCCGGCCCGTTTATAGCTGTTGATCACATTGGAGGAGCGATCGATCCATACCTGCATCTCCATGCGTTTCAACCGAAAATCGATGTAGAGATTTTCCAGCTTTTTCTGCATCATCTTCTGTACCCGGTGCTGCCGCCTGCTCTCGCTGTTCTCACGGCGCACTACTGTCACCTCAAAATCCAGCTCCTGATAACAGGTGATGATCTTGATCCGTCCGTAGTTACGTCCGGCATGGAGAAAATTGGAATCAATAATGTACTCCAGTTCATACTGATTTCCTGCAAATTCATCCGTAGTCACTACCTTTTTTTCCACCCGAAGGAACCGGGTATCCGATTGGATATCCAAACGTAAAAATCCCCAGCCGCTTTTCCGGATCCTCACGGTTTCCCGCACTGACTGATCCAGATCGTAATATTTTTCTTCTGTCTTTTCCATGGAAAGTTCCACCGGATCCTTCTGCCCGCAGCCGATGAGAAATTCTTCCATGCTCTGATAACTGAAATTCTGATTCTTTAAGGACTGGTAAAGGGTAAACTGTTTCGGTTCCTTTTTCTTAACTGCAGCCTGAAAGGCAGACGAAATAAACACCGGATAAGCTGCCTGAAAATCCGTCTGTGCAAATGCCCCTAAGCTCTCTGCATCCTGAGCCCGGGCATCCTCTGACAGATCCTTTTCCCTCAGGATCTCCACCCGGTAGGGAAGCTCATACTCTCCTAAATCTGTGCAGAAGGTAAACTTCCCCTCAGCCTCATCTCCGGGAAGGAGACCGTTGGTATCCATCTGATAAAAAATCTTATTCTCCGTTCCGTAAAACTCGCCCGGATCAAAGGTCATCCTGGGATTTGAGGAATACAAAAATCCCTTTACCTTCCGCTCCCTGGGGTGGGAGACCAGAAAGCTACCCAGGAGCACTTCTCCCTCCTTTGCCTTTAAATCCAGCCTTTGTTCTGAAAACTGCAAATGCTGTCCCTCATATTCAAATCTACTGTTTAACAGTTGTTCTATTCGCTTCTTCACCCTTATTCACCTGCCAGATTTTCCTCTGTACTTCCAAATCGAAAGGAGGCTGCGTAAAACATAGTGTTTTGCCACAGCCTCACAATTTTACTCCAGTATTTTTTTCAGTTCATCCATAAAGGTATTCACATCTTTGAATTCCCGATAAACTGAAGCAAAACGGACATAGGCCACTGCCTCAAGATCCTTCAGCCTGTCCATCACAATCTCCCCGATCACCTTGCTCTCAATCTCTTTGTCCTCTCTGTTGAAGATCTCTGTCTCCACAGAATCGATCATCTCATTGATCTTCTGAATCGGTATCGGTCGTTTATAACATGCGCGCAGCACTCCCGCCTCAATTTTGCTCCGGTCATACTGCTCTCTGGTACGATCCTTTTTGATCACCACCAGCGGTATGGTCTCCACCTTCTCATAGGTGGTAAAGCGCTTCCCACACTCATCACAGAGACGCCTTCTGCGGATAGCGCTGTTATCCTCCGCCGGTCTGGAATCCACCACTCTCGTGTTATCCTGACCGCAAAATGGACATTTCATGCTGACTGCCTCCTTATCTATCACAAATCTTCCAGTAGATAAAGTATAACGAATCTGGGGTTTGCTGTCAATGTATTTTAACAAAAGGGAGATCCCTGGCACTGTGCCGGACGGACATCGTCACCGCTCTCTGAATATACTATAACAGAGTATCTGCGGAGGTGGGTTATGCGCCTGTGTGAATTAAAACAAAAAGAAGTCATCAATATCTGCACCTGCCGTTCTTTGGGGTGCATCAGCGATCTGGAAATCGATGCCCAGTGCGGCACCATTCTTTCCCTGATTGTGCCTGGACCGGGAAAACTTTGCTGGTTTCTCGGCAGAGATACCGAATTTGTCATCCCCTGGGACTGCATTGAACAGATCGGCGCTGACATTATTCTGGTACGGATCAAAGAGGAGGAATGTAAGAAAAGCTGTCTGTGACGTTCGCTGTCAAGGGCCAATATTTTTTATATTTTTCTTCAAATCGTATATTTCCAAAGCAATCTGCGAATCATTTTATTAGAATACCGATACAGGAGGACTTGGATATGCCAGGAAATAAAGTGGAAATATGCGGGGTAAATACCTCAAAGCTTCCGGTACTTACCAGTGAAGAGAAAGAAACTTTATTTGAACGGATCAAAGCCGGCGATACTTACGCCAGAGAACTGTATATCAAAGGAAACTTGCGATTAGTTTTAAGTGTGATCAAGCGCTTTTCCGCCAGCAGCGAAAATGCGGATGACCTGTTTCAGATCGGCTGCATCGGACTGATGAAAGCCATTGACAATTTTGACACAGAGCTGGGAGTAAAATTCAGTACCTACGCGGTTCCCATGATCCTCGGAGAGATCCGGCGCTATCTGCGGGACAATAATTCCATCCGTGTATCCCGCTCTCTTCGGGATACCGCTTACAAGGCAATCTATGCCAAAGAAAACTATGTAAAAAAACATCTGAAGGAACCCACGCTCCATGAGATCGCGGAGGAAATCGGCATCCCAAAAGAAGAGATCGTCTTTGCCATGGATGCCATCCAAAGCCCTATCAGCCTCTACGACCCGGTGTACACAGAGGGAGGTGACACCCTTTATGTCATGGATCAGATCAGCGACAAAAAAAACAAGGAAGAAAACTGGGTAGAATCCATTGCTCTGGAGGAATCCATGAAACGTCTGGATGAACGGGAAAAACATATTGTGGAGCTGCGCTTTTTTGAAGGCCGCACCCAGATGGAAGTAGCCGGAGAGATCGGTATCTCCCAGGCCCAGGTCAGCCGTCTGGAAAAAAATGCCCTGCGCACGATGCGCCAGTACCTGAAGGCGGAATGACCGGCACCATTAAAAGGCCATCCTTTTTTCATGGGCCAGGCATTCCGGTTCTGAAGCAGACAGAACCATTGCATTATCTCCCCAGACAGTCCTTCAGCGCCTCTCTCCAGTCCGGCATCTGATATACCCCGGTAATTTCCATCATCAGATTTTTCAGCACCGTATACCGGGCTTTCATGTCCCGGGAGGAAGTAAGTACCGGAACCAGCTCCATGGTGGTGATGCCTGCATAGTCCAGAATAGAAAGAGCAAAGCCGTACCGGCTGCAGGATCCCTGGCAGGATGCGTGATAAATCCCTCTCTCTGAACTGTCGATCATCTGAATCACAAAATTCGCCAGCTCTGCAGCGCTGGTGGGGGTACTGATCTGGTCATTGGGCACACTCAAAAACTGCGTATCTTCCGCCATCTTCAAAATATAGGTAAGAAAATTGTCTCCCTTTTTGCCATAAACCCAGGAGCTTCTCACAATCAGGTGATCCGGATTTAAGCTCTGAACAAACCGCTCCCCTGCCAGCTTGGATTTTCCGTAATCTGTGGCAGGTACTGTGGTATCAAATTCTGTCAATTCCATAGAGACATCTCCTGCAAACACATCATCGGTGGAGAGCTGGATCATTCTGGCGCCTACCCTGGCGGAAGCTTCCGCCACGTTCCTGGCTCCCAGAGTGTTCACCTGGTAAAGGCGAATCGCCCCCTTCTCACCCATGGTCTCCTCGCGGAGACCGGCGCAGTTGATCACTGCATCCGGGCCAATTTTTTCCGCAAAGCTGCTCACTGCCTGGCGGTCTGCCACATCCACTTCCCGGTCTGTTTTCACCAGTTCATAGACATCCTTTGGCAAACGTTCACAGATCTCGCTGCCCAGGCTCCCATTTGCACCTGTCACCCAAACTATTTTTTTACTCATCTTCCAATCCTCCCTTCCGCTCCTCTGTCGGAGCGGTCTCCTGCCAACTTTCTTTTATCTTCCGACTTTTGTCTTCTGTTCTCTGTCAGCCGGTCTTTATCCGCTTCCCTCTATGGCCGGCTCGCTTCCCGGTCAGATACCTCTGCCCCTGCCATCACGCATTACAGGACATCACGGATCACCCGCTCTGCATTTTTATAAAAAATTTCCTCGATCTCTGCCCCGGAAAAGCCTGCTTTAGAAAGAGCCAGCTCCAGCTTTTCGTATTCCTGGGGTCCTGCAATCTCCAGCTTTCCGCTGATGCCGTCAAAATCACTGCCTAAAGCTGCGCACTCCCTTCCGCCAACCCTGCGGATATGGATAAGCTGGCGCACCAGATCCTCAATACGGTTCTCGCTGCTGCCTTGATAGAGAAACTTGGGGCAATGGTTCACACCCACAATGCCGCCCTTCTCCCCAAGCGCCCGGATCATCTCATCCGTCAGATTTCTGGGATGATTACAAAGAGCTCTGGCATTGGAATGGCTGGCTACAAAGGGCTTTTTACTCAGCTTCGCCACATCCCAAAAGCCTCCGTCTGACAGATGGCTCACATCAATGATGATCCCCAGACGGTTCAGCTCTCCGATGGCTTCCTTTCCAAAATCAGACAGACCCAGCTTCATCTTTACCGGATCTTTGCTGTTGGGATGACCAAAGCAGTTGGTATAATTCCAGGTAAGCCCCAAAAGCCGCACTCCTCTGTCATAATATTCCTTCAGCCGCTCCATCCGGCCCTGTACCTCTCTTCCATCCTCAATGGTCAAAAAAGCGCTGATCTTTCCCTGACGCCAGTTTTCTTCCATATCCTGAGCATTTCCTGCAAAGGCAATCTCATCCTCATGCTCCCCCAGGGTACGGTAAAAAATATCCGTTAGGATTTCTATATATCTGGTATCCCCCGGCATAAGCCAGCCCAGATACCGCTTCATCCGCATAGACTGCAGAAAGATCGCAAAAAACTGCGCCTTGGCCCCGCCCTGTTTCAGCCGTTTTACATCCAGCATGGCGGAGGGCAGATGATAAATCTGCTTCCTTCCCCGGAACCAGGCCTGCATCAGGGTATCACAGTGCCAGTCAATAAAGGGTATTCTGCCCGTTTCCATCTCATCCATCTTCTAATCCCTCCCGTTTCCTTCTGTCCCTTCCGTCAGCTTACTCCAAAGTCTTTCTTCCCAATCGAACTTCTTCAAAAAGATCCGCCATATCCTGACTCAGATTTTCAAAAAGATAGTGCTTCCCTCCCGGATTTTTCTGAAGATAGTCTCTCTGAATTTCCTGACAGGTCTCCTGGATCTCCTGATGCAGCCCCTTCGCAGAAAGCCGGGAAGCTCCCTGTCCCCAGATGATCACCTGCTCTGCCGCATCAGAAGTGGCCACTGTCACTTCATATTTTCGACCCATTTCATGAACCGTCTTTTCAATATACTGGTCTGCCGTCTCTGCCTCTTTCGTATAGACCACATAAATATTGTGGTACTTCTGTACTTCTCCAACGCCGCCTTCCACCTTATAGGCATCAAACACCAGGATCACCTGCATTTTTCGGTAACCCTGATAATTACACAGAATGTCCATCAGCTTGTTTCTGGCTCCCTCCAGATTGCTCTTGGCCAGATCTTTTAATTCCTCCCAGGCAAAAATGATATTATATCCGTCCACCAGAAGGTACTGCTCCTTCTTCTCTTTTTTTCTGGAACCGCTGCCTGCACTGGCACTGGAATCATAGGATCTCACCTGTCTGCTCCAGCCGCTTCGCTCCTGTTTAATGGAGCCAAACGTCCGCTGAAAAATCTCCATCAGCTCCTTGTCATCCTGCACATCCCCTCGAAATCCCCGGTAGGGTACCGGATTTTCCGCCTGGTCTTCCGCTGCTTCCGTTTCTTTTTGAAAAGCACTCATACTCTCCAGATGCATGTGATCCTCCACCTGATCCCAGGGAACCACAAATCCCGCTCCATGGGCACAGAATACAGAACCGCAGGGATTCTCTGTATCTCCATCCGGATCATATCCTCTGGCCGCTATCACTTCTTCCGCATTACGGCAGGGTTCATAGCCTTTCAGCGAACAGAACAGATGGCCGCATCCTTTTGTATAAGCTGTCACCTCTGTCTGATAGTCTCTCATAAAAGCCACAGGGGCGCTTCCTGTAAGTACTGCCAATCCGCCTTCCAGAAAAGGGCCGGAAAAACTGCCCTGCATCCTTTGGATATCAGACATGGCCCGTCCTACATTTTCTGCGGGTATCTCCAAACGGTATTCATACACCGGTTCCAGCAAAACGCTTTTCCCCTTCCGCAGTCCCTGGCGCACTGCCCGGTAGGTAGACTGGCGGAAATCTCCTCCTTCGGTGTGCTTTAAATGAGCCTTTCCTGCTACCAGAGTGATCTTCACATCCGTCAGCTCGGATCCTGTGAGCACCCCCATATGTTGTTTTTCCTCCAAATGAGTGAGGATCAGGCGCTGCCAGTTCAGATCCAGTTCATCTGTGCTCACAGAAGAAAAATACTGCATCCCGCTGCCTGGTTCTCCAGGCTCCAGAAGAAGATGCACCTCCGCATAATGGCGAAGAGGTTCAAAATGTCCCACCCCCTCCACCGGCTCTGCAATGGTTTCCTTATATACAATACTGCCTGCCCCAAAGTCTGCCCTGATCCCGAATCTCTCCCGGATCATGGTTTTTAAAATCTCGATCTGCACCTCACCCATGATCTGAGCGTGGATCTCCTGGGCCTTCTCATTCCACAGAAGATGCAGCTCCGGAACTTCCTCCTCCAGTTGCCGCAGCTTTAAGAATGCCTGATATACATCGCAGCCCTCCGGAAGCAGGATCCCATAGGTGAGCACCGGTTCCAGCACCGGGAGCACCAGACCTTTTTCCCTGCCCAGCCCCTGTCCGCACCTGGTTTTTGTCAATCCCGTCACCCCGCAAACCGTTCCTGCCGGGGCTTCTCGTACCAGCTCATACCCTGCTCCGGAATAAATTCGGATCTGATCCGCTTTCTCTTTCCAGATCTTCTCCCCCTCCGGATCCAAAAAGGTACCGGAGAGCTCCTGTTTTACCTTCAGGCACCCGCCTGTCACCTTCAGATAAGTCAGTCGGTTTCCCTGTGGATCTCTGGCGATCTTATAGATCCTGGCTCCAAACTCCTCCGGATAATCCGGTGCAGCCGTATACTGCTCCAGCCCCTCAAGCAGCTGATCCACTCCCTGGATCTTCAAAGCAGAGCCAAAATAGCAGGGAAACACTTTTCGCTCCCGGATCAGGCGAATACGCTCCTGCTGCTTTACAGTCCCGGTCTCTAAATATTCTTCCAGAACCGCCTCCTCACACACCGCCAAGCTCTCCAGAAACGCTTCATCCTCATCCCCTCCGAAATCCAGGCAATGTTCATCCAGTCGAGACTGAAGCTCTTTCAACAGCGCCTCCCGGTCCGTCCCCTCCTGATCCATTTTGTTGACAAACAGATAGACCGGTATCCCATACTGCTTCAGCAGCCGCCACAGTGTCAGCACATGGCCCTGAACACCGTCTGCTCCGCTGATCACCAGCACCGCATAATCCAGCACCTGCAAAGTCCTCTCCATCTCCGCAGAAAAATCTACATGCCCGGGAGTATCCATCAGAGTCACTTCCAGATCTCCCAATCTCAGCTGAGCCTGCTTGGAAAAGATCGTGATACCCCTGGCCCGCTCCAGCTCATAAGTATCCAAAAAGGCATCCTTATGATCTACCCGGCCCGCCCTGCGAAGAGTTCCTGCAAGATAGAGAATGCTTTCCGCAAGCGTTGTCTTGCCTGCATCCACATGGGCCAGCAGACCCACACATATATGCTTTTTTGCTCTTTTTGGTTCTTGCCCGACCATGAAAATGCCTCCTCTTGCGATTGCATAATATTGAATTATACCACAAAAGAAGGCATTGGTCGAGATGCTGTTGTATCCGTTTCTATAGGAACCTGTTGTATCCGTTTCTATAGGAACCTGTTGTATCCGTTTTCTCTTTCATCACTTGAAAAAGACCTGTGCTTTCCCATTTTTGAGGATTTTGCAAATTCCTGTACCGTTCATCATCCAGTTCGACACATACTGTGTCAGGCTGTATCGCATCGATCGTTTGCTTTACTAAGGTTACACTGTCTTTTGATGCAGGAGCTGTTCCCACAAAAACAATTTCTTTACCTTTATAGTCAATAGTAGTAATATTATTTGCCATCATCCATCACCCTACACGGAACCCTACAAAACAGTAAATGAACAATAAAAATGCCGCAATCGTCAGGAACGTAAATGCAACACCTTTAAGAGCGGATTGGATCATGCCCTTTTTCCATCTCTTTGAAAGCTGCCTGATCTCATGCGCTTCGAAGATATTTTGCTCCTTTTGAGAAATGATCGGAAGGTTATCCATTGCTACCAGTTCGTTGCAGCAGTTTTCGCAATGGGAAAGATGCTCCTCAATCATTGCTTTGCTATCATCACTGCATACCCCATCGTGGTACAGCGGAAGTAAGTCTTTAATAATAACACAAGAAATATTCATTTAATCTCCTGTAATTGTTTTTTTGCTCTGTAAAATATCAGCCTTGCCCAACTGTCCGTTTTGCCGAGCAATTCTCCAATTTGTGAAAATGGCAACTCTCCAAATACTCTTAAAGTAAACACTTCTTTATAAGGTTCCCTCAAAGCATGAAGCAGCATATACAGCTGCCTTGATGTTTCTTTGTTCACAAATGAGCATTCAAGATCATCAGAGAACTCTTGACACTCCCACTCTTCATTTGCTGTAAATCTGTGTTGCTTTTTCGCAAATGAAAAGTAGGTGTTCTTTGCAATTTGACAAAGCCAGACATACAATTTGCAGTCTCCGTTAAACTTATTGATATATCGCATGGCTTTGAAAAATGTTTCTTGCGTTACTTCCTCGGCAATGGTCTCATTTCTGCAAAGAGACAGCGCATATTTGTAAACATCAGAGAAGTATTCTATATAGATTTTTCCAAAGTCCGGTGTATCCACATTCTCACCTCCTGTTCATCTATAAGACTTCCGACTTGTTAATCCGTTTCAAACTTTTTTCTTCTTGCTCCAATGGGGTTTCCTACACCTTTGTGTATCAGCCAAATACGGCTAGATTTTATCAGTTCCGGTACGCGGTTGTCCATGTGAAATTTCTGTACCCGTCTTCAGATAATCCCCTTTTTTGCTGCTTCTGCACATGACGGCTATGTCCTATTTATCTCGGTCTTTTCTGTATTTTCCCGCCGAAAAAGAAAATTTATCATTTTCCCCTGTTCTGTTTCTTTTACCATTCACGCTTCAATAGACGGATAATATCCTTCATCATCCGGATATAAGGCCAACATACCGCTGACGGCCGTTCTGGGAATAAAAAGCAGTTCCGTATTTACTTCATTTCCTAAAAGTGTTATTCTTAGAACAAACGTATCAGACAGCTGTGTTTCATTGAATAATGTTTTATGAGGAGGAGAATTATGAAATTACAGATTGCAGTTGATATTGCTGACACACAGAGGATCCTGGAGATCGGCGCGTTCGTTCACGACATTGTGGATATCTATGAAGTGGGAACTCCGGTGATCATGAAGGAAGGAATGGTTCCTGTAAAGGCTCTGAAAGACCAGTATCCGGATCTGACTGTGCTGGCAGACAGCAAGATCATGGACGGAGGCGCTCTGGAATGTGAGGATATCTGCAAAAACGGAGCTGATATCCTCACCGTACTGGCATTGGCAGACAACGCTACCATCGAAGAAGTGGTTCAGGTGGCCCACAAATACAGCCGGAAGGTGATGGCTGACCTGATCTGTGTAAAAAACATCACTGAAAGAAGCCGGGAATTGATCGCAATGGGAGTAGATTACGTTGCCGTCCACACTGGCGTAGATATGCAGAAAAAAGGCCGCACTCCCTTAAAGGATCTGCAGGAGCTGACAAAGGCCATTGCTCCGGAACGGGCAGCGGTAGCGGGAGGAATCAATATGGAAACCGTTTCCTCCTATATAAAAGAACAGCCTGGTATTGTGATCTCCGGCTCTGCTCTTTATCAGGCTCCTGATATCCGGAAAGCAGTTTTAGAAATGAAGGAGGCATTAAAATAATGGAAATCAAAAATATTTTACAGAATATCACCAACGAATTAAGCGCCTGCTTTGCGGATTTGGAAGAAAACCAGTTGAAAGATCTGGAAAATCATATCCAGCTGGCAAACAAGATCTTAGTAGCCGGCGCCGGCCGATCACTGATGATGATCCGGGGACTGGCTATGCGCCTGATGCACATGGGATTCCAGTCCTATGTGGTGGGGGAAACCGTAACTCCTGCCATTGAACCGGGAGATCTTCTGATCATCGCCTCCGGCAGCGGCTCCACAGGGACTCTCACCGTGATCGCCGAAAAATGCAAAAAGATCGGCGCGGATCTGGCTCTCATCACTACCATGCCGGATTCTCCCATAGGACGACTGGCTGACTGCATTGTGGAAGTAAAGGCCGCCACCACCAAAAGCGATGACAACACCAGAAAAACCTTTCAGCCCGGAGCCAATACCTTTGAGCAAAGCGTACTCCTCATTGGAGACGCCATCTTCATCCATATGATCAGCAAGGTCAGTCTGGAAGAAAATAATGCAATTCTTATGAAAAAACACGCAAACCTGGAATAGGCAGAAGGACAGAAGCCGTATAGAAAAGCCAACACGCCTCAAACCACGATGTTGGCCGGATTTTCTGTGTTGTCCTTAATCAGCGTATGTCCAGACTGAAAAACAAATGGAGGTGAAACTTATGAAATGTCCCTATTGCGGAAGTGAAATGCAGAGCGGCTATATTCCAACGGACGCTGTCCCTGCACAATGGATCCCTGATGGTCAAAAACAGAGTATGATAAAAGCAACTTATGCTAAACATTGCAGGAAAATCATCTCTGAAAATACTTTTTTAGGGTTTCACGCATACGCAGATTATTGCGAAGCCTGCGGTGTAATATTGTTAAAGGAAGACCGATAGTTCCGATTGTATGACCCGCAAAAGGTCTTTAAAATAGGGATTCCTACATGGGGAGGGTGTCACAGCACGCCTGCAGCGACACCCTCCCCATGATTTTCCTCAAAACGAATACGTTTTGCAGAAAGATTATTCCGTCTGCTATATTCAGTATTTTCATCAAATTTCTCATTTATAATCCATTTACATTCATTTTTCCACCTTATTCCACCAATTGTGCGCTTCTCTGATCATATTGTTCCTCGTACACAGATGCTCTATGTACACAGCTTCCAATATACGGATACTATATCCTGATAAATGACAGCGCACCTATTTCATTGGCAGGTGTTAATCCTGCTGATTTGTAAAACGAGATTGTTTTTTCAGTATTATCTGTCAGCAATTCTATTTGATATACATCATGATATTTTTCCATAACAGACCTAATAAGCTTTGTACCGATCCCCATTCTTTGGTATTCAGGCAAGACAAGGATGTCTTGAATAAATACAATCGTTGCTCCGTCTCCAACTGCACGCAGAATACCAACCAGTTTCTGATTACTGTATGCAGCAAGCACACATAGAGAGTTTTTGTATCCCTCCCGTAATCTCTCCGGGTGTTCCGTATAATTGGTCCATCCAACGCTTGCATACAATGGGAGAATTTCATTTTGATCGTACGCTTTATATTCTGTTATCACTATATTCATTCCTTTACCTCCCGATATCGTTATAATCAAATTCCTTTTTATTGCCCCCTTCTGCCATGGATGAACAGTCCCTGAACAGCCGATTCCTTGAAAAATATTGAGGGGCAATATGTGATTTTCGTTTAATTCAATAAACTTGAATTTGAATAACACAATTTTATAGCCTCTTAGCAGAGGTTATAGTCTATCAATAAAATCCTCCAAAAGCCTTGAAAATAAAGGATTTATCGCAATGTGTTCGCCTTATCCCTTTATATGATT
>Ga0129317_1000344_pt1 | contig 52456 bp, 54 predicted proteins | sample Cm1ome_FD_94430 | JGI IMG/M metagenome (GOLD analysis project Ga0129317, IMG submission 94430) | Eastern black-and-white colobus group fecal microbial communities from Wisconsin, USA - Cm1105 metagenome | ecosystem: Host-associated > Mammals > Digestive system > Large intestine > Fecal | place... | reverse complement strand
GGAGCTGACTAATACTAATCGGTCGAGGGCTTAACCAGAAGGTTCAGGGGATAGGAAGTTTGTTCAATTCGGTTTTCAATATGTGGTTTTGAAGGTATGTATTTTTGCATAAAATCAGCAAAAGTTTCATACAATATCTTCAAAAGGTACTTGATGAATCTTTGATTATAAAGTATAATAAAGACTCGGAGAGCACTTTTAATATTCCTCGATAGCTCAGTCGGTAGAGCACGCGGCTGTTAACCGCGCTGTCGTAGGTTCAAGTCCTACTCGGGGAGTTTTTCTATATATAATTATTTGCAAGGCCCCATGGTCAAGCGGTTAAGACATCGCCCTTTCACGGCGGTAACAGGGGTCCGAATCCCCTTGGGGTCATTCAATTTAATATGGCGACGTAGCCAAGTGGTAAGGCACGGGTCTGCAACACCCTCACCACCGGTCCGAATCCGGTCGTCGCCTCTCATTTTAACCTCGGAAGGTATCCGAGGTTTTTTTGTTGTAAATTATGTTGTAAAAATAGTTCACGCCTGTTCCGAAAAGCTAATGAAACATATAAAAAAATAAAATTAGTGGTTGACTTGGAGCCGACTCCAGGTAGTAGGCTATAGTTATGCAGGACATAGACCTTTAGAATAGGTTTTACTAACAGACAGAAAGGAAGATCATAGTGAACAAACAGGTTTTAATACTTTCAGGCAGCCCCAGAAGAAAAGGAAATTCGGATACATTATGTGATGAGTTCATGAGAGGGGCATTGGATGGCGGGAACGTGGCAGAAAAGGTGTTCCTGAAGGATTGTAAGATTAATTACTGTTCAGGCTGCGGTGTCTGTAACAGTACCCACAAGTGCGTCCAGCATGACGATATGGCGGATATCCTTGAAAAGATGGTAAATGCAGATGTGATTGTCATGGCAACCCCTGTGTATTTTTATACAATGGATGGGCAGATGAAGACATTGATTGACCGCACGGTACCGCGTTATGAAGAAATCAGGAACAAGGATTTTTATTTTATTGTTGCGGCAGCTGATACACAGATATCCATGATGGAACGCACCATTGAAGGATTCCGCGGTTTTACGCAGGATTGCCTGCCGGGGGCCCATGAGAAAGGAATCATTTATGGGACAGGGGCCTGGCAGGCAGGAGATATTGGGAGCAGTCCTGCGATGAAGCAGGCATATGACATGGGAAAACAGATTTAGGAGGTATCTTATAACATGGCAAAGGTATATGTGACAGACAGGATAACCCCGGAAAGCCTGGTCCATATCTATGAGGCAATGGGCATATCCCTGCCAGGCAGGGTAGCGGTTAAGATTTCAACAGGTGAACCGGGTGGGCATAACTTTTTACAGCCGGACCTGATTAAGGATCTGGTCCATAGGCTGAAGGGTACAATTGTTGAATGCAACACGGCCTATGAAGGCCGCCGTAATACCACACAGGCCCATTGGCAGACAATCCATGACCATGGATTTGCGGCCATTGCCCCATGCGATATCCTGGATGAGGATGGGGACATGGCAATTCCTGTGAACGGCGGCTATCATCTCCACGAGAATTATGTGGGGAGCCATTTGGCGGATTATGATTCCATGCTGATGCTGTCCCATTTTAAAGGGCATGCAATGGGGGGATTCGGAGGGGCGCTTAAGAATATGTCCATCGGCCTTGCTTCTTCACGGGGCAAGATATGGATCCATACGTCTGCTTCCAGTGAACGGTTTGAGGATGTCTTTACAGCGGACCATGATTCATTTTTGGAATCCATGGCTGACGCAGATAAATCAGTAATGGATTTTGTGGGACGCAGCAGGATTGTTTACATTAATGTGGCAAACCGGCTTTCTGTGGACTGCGACTGCGATGCCCATCCTCATGATCCGGAAATAGGCGATATCGGTATTTTCGCATCCACGGACCCTGTTTCACTGGACCAGGCGTGTGTGGATGCAGTGTACAATTCCCTGGATACAGGCAAGGCCGCGCTGATTGAAAGGATGGAATCGCGCCATGGAATCCATACAGTGGAAGCAGCACATGCCCTTGGGCTTGGAAGCCGTGACTATGACCTGGTAAAGATTGGATAATATCTGCAGATATTCATTCTTATGCATTCCTATCCTTGCCTTCACGGATAAATATGGTTACAATAAATAAAAGGCAGATAATCAGGAGGTGATGATATGACAATTGCAGAAGTAAGCAGGGCCTATGATATTTCTGCGGATACACTGCGCTATTATGAACGTGTGGGCCTCCTGCCAAGCATTGGGCGTACTTCCGGCGGTATCCGCAATTATTCAGAGGAGGACTGCCGCTGGGTGGAATATATAAAATGTATGAGAAGCGCCGGGGTGTCCGTTGAGACATTGGTGGAATATGTGGCTTTATTCTATCAGGGAAATGAAACCATACAGGCAAGGAAGAACCTGCTTCTGGAACAGCGGGCCCAGATAGCTGCCAGGATTGACGGACTTCAGGCTGTTCTGGCAAGGCTGGATTGGAAATTAGATGGGTATGAGGAACGGATGGTTAAGTGTGAGGAGAATTTAAGGTAAGGCATATAAATTAGCATATGCACAATTAGCAGTTCAGTATCTACCTCGCGTATATTTGACATTTCCCGTGCATGGTGTTATGATTCTAAGGATATTCTGCTATAAAGCAGGGACTATGGACAAGGGGAGAAATATGACACAGACAAGATGGAAGAAACGGCTGCTATGGGCTGCTGCCTGGGCGGCAGGCATTGTGCTGGCCGCGGTCCTGGCAGGCGCCTTTCTGTTCAGGCATGAGCTGAAAACACTTACCACGCTTAAGAAGATAGATGACAATGTGCTTTATTCCATGAAGTATGACGGGGATTATGGTTTTGATGATTTCCTGCTCACAGGCGCCAGCACCGATGGGGAGCTGGTTAAGTTTGTGACGGACAGGCTGTTAAAGGGCCTGCCGCTGGAGTTTTCCATTCCGGATTTGGGCTGCTCTACATTCAGCGCCTGGACTGAGGAGGGGGACCGTATATTCGGCAGGAATTTTGACCTTACCTACTCGCCGGCCCTGGTGGTGGAAACGGCGCCGGACAACGGATACCGCTCCATATCCACGGTCAACCTTGCATTTCTGGGATTTGGGGAAGATAAGCTGCCAGATACATGGAAGCAGAAGCTTATCACGCTGGCAGCGCCATATGCGCCTTTAGACGGGATCAATGAAAAGGGACTGGCGGTGGCGGTGCTCCGCATTGCGGACGTACCAACGGACCAGGATACAGGGAAAACAGATATTACCACCACCACGGCCATACGGCTGATGCTTGATAAGGCGGCCACGGTGGACGAGGCAGTGAGCCTTCTGGAGCAGTATGACATGCATTCCTCCGCAGGAAGCTGTTACCATTTCCAGCTTGCAGATGCGGCTGGGAACAGCGCGGTTGTGGAATACATTGATAATGAATTTGTGGTGCTGAAGGCAGATGAGGGGTATCAGATGGCAACTAATTTCCTGCTTTCAGATAAGAAATTCAATTTCGGGACAGGACAAGACAGGTATGGGACCCTGGAATCGTCCCTGAACCGCTGCGGCGGTGTTGTAAAGGATGAACAGGCCGGTATGGATCTGCTGCAGGCAGCGTCAAAGGACTGGCATGTGTCAGAGACGTCCGGGCGGTTAAATGCAACCCAGTGGTCCATTGTCTTTAACTGTACTGACCTTACGGCAAAGGTGGTGACCGGCAGGCAGTATGATAAGCCGGCCCATACATTCAGTCTTACCCAATAACTGCATTGTTTCAGTTTCATGATTGGGATGGGACACATTCATTCAGCAGCGGAAAGCAATGACAGGATTGGCTTTCCGCTGCTGTTTTTTGGAATTTCCTTAAGGAACCGTATCCTGCGGGGAAGCTGGTAATATTCCAGGTTTTCCTCCAGCCTTCTCATCAGGCGGCGGCTAAGGTCCGTGGAAGGCGTTTGGCTGTCCGGGGAATGGAATGCAGGGTTAAGGACCACATAAGCGGTCAGTGATCCATGCTCCAGCGCAACGGCGGCCTCGTTTATTTCCTCCAGGTCGGTAAGGGCGTGTTCCACCAGTGCCCCAGGAATCTTCCTGCCGTGGATATTGTATACATTATCCCGGCGGCCCAATAGGTACAGGAATCCCTGGCTGTCCAGATATCCTATATCCCCGGCACTTGCGGGAGTCTGTACCCCCAGGGCGCAGCAAGGGGTGTCTGCCATGATTTCCCCATCCTTTACAGTGATATGGACGCCGGGAAACGGACGTCCCACACAGGCGGGGTTGCCTGTCATTTCATGGCCGCAGAGATACGACACATAGCTGAGTTCACTGGCGCCGTAATACAGGATACATCTGCTTTGGGGAAAGGCCTGCTTCAGCCCATGCATGTCCTTTAAATCCATGCTTTGAGAACCGGTCAGGATGGTTTTGACATGGTCCGCAGGCCCGGGGGCTGTCCTGGACAGGAGCCGCAGTTTGGAGGGGATGAGGTAGATGGCGTTTGCCTGGTTCAGGGAAATGCTTCTGTTCCACCCAGGAGGATGGACCGCCGGGCATGTGATAAGGGTAGCGCCCTGGGACAGCAGGGCCAGGTACATATTGAGGTTTCCTGTAAATGCAAGGCTGCCGTGCACAAACATCCTGGTATTTCCATCCACGCCAAAGATGCTGTTCTGGACAGGGAAATACCCATGCCAGCTTTCAAAGGTACGGAACAGCAGCTTGGGAGTCCCCGTGGTGCCTGAGGTCAGGACGCCCATACAGTCCTTGTCCGGAACGGATAAATCCGATGGAATGCGGGGGGGATGGATCATGTCAGGGGACAGTATGACCGGAATCAGGCCAATCTGTGCGCAGGAAAGGAAACATATAAGCTGTGTATAGACAGAAGGGGATTTAATCCATGCCAATGAGGGAAGGCCCTCCTGGTATGATACGGCGGCCGCTGCGGCGGACGGTTGTCCCGGAGCCCTTTGGGCAGCCGTCCGATGATGGGAAAGAAGCCCGTCTGAACACTGACAGACATCCATAACCATTTCCCCGTAGGTATATTGTCTGGAATCTTCAATAAGGGCTGTCTGGCGGGCAGGGACAGCCTGCAGCATTTCAAGATAATTCATGTGGTACTCCTTGTACGTTCAGTACGTGATATCAATGACCCAGATCCGGGCCGTTGTTCCAATCAGCGTTCAAACACTCCTTAGAAGCACGGCAGTGCCGATTCCCCCTGCCGCTGCCACGGAACAGATTCCCTTCCTGCTGCCGGTCAGTTCCATGGCCTTCATGAGATGCAGGAAAATAATTGCGCCGGATGCACCGTAAGGATGTCCGTAGGCAAGGGCGCCGCCAAACATGTTATAGCGGCTGCATTTATCAGGATACGCCCTCTGAAAAAGCACATCAATGACAGCAAATGCCTCGTTGCATTCAACGCAGCCGATTTCGTCCATGGACGTATGGGTCCGCTCCAGGAGCTGCTGTATGGAGGCCACGGCAGAGACAGGACTCATAAGAGGGTCGGCTCCCGTACTGAATGCGCCGGACAGGCGGCAGCGCGGGGTCAGGCCGTGGTCCTTAAGATACTGGCCGGAGCAAAGAAGGATGAAGGCCGCGCCGTCGTTCATGGAGCAGGCATTGGCCGCATTCAGATATCTGCCGTCCTTTAGGACAGGGGGGAGTCTGTCAATGAGCTTTTGGCTCATCCTTGGACGGATGCCCTCGTCCATATCCAGTCCGCATACAGGGCAGACCACATCCTTTAATACCCCGTCTTCACGGGCGCGAAGCGCCCTCTGGTGGCTTATGAGGGTCCAGCTGTCCAGTTCTTCCTTCTGGACATGATGATGGCAAATGGTGCGTTCCGCACCCTGAAGCATTATATCCTCATATTGGGGGCCCGGTATGAACCTGGCCGTGGTATAGGGGCGGGAATCCTTTGTAAAATCAGGGTGGTTCGGGTGGTGCATCCGCAGGGGCTGGGTGGATGTGCTCTCAAACCCGCCGGCAATGACAAGGCCGGCCAGGCCGCTTTCAATCATTGCGGCGGCCGTGGTGATGGCGGCAAGGGAGGAAGCGCACTGCTGGTCAATGGTAAGGGAGGGGATGGAAGATGGCAGTCCGGCTTCAAGGCCTGCCAGACGGGTGATATTGCCTCCGCAGCCAACGCTGTTCCCGCCAATTATCATATCTGCCTTATGCAGCGGATATTTCCCTGCCAGTTCCCTCAGCACGGCAGCGCCCAGCTGTTCAGCCGGGACATGCCGGTAGGCGCTGTTCTTTATTCCGATATAGCTTCTCAGCCCGCCTAATACATATACATTGTCCATGGCGCCTCCTATAGGACGGCCCTGGCCCTTAAAAGGCTTTCCTGGACCGGTTTTGCAATCAGGGCGGCGGCAGCGCATTTAAACAGATCCAGCGGGATAAAGGGGAGGACGGCCACCGTAAACGTAGAAATCCAGTCCATACCGGTGACGAACTTCATGTAGGCGCTTCCCAGGACATAGATGACCGGCATCCCTATGCATACGGTAACAAGGAAGTACCGCCCAAAACTGTAGCGCTGCCCTTTCAGCCGCGACATTAAGACAACGGCTATAAGCCATGCCATTATATATCCCCCGGTAGGTCCGAACAGTTTGCCCGGGCCGCCTACGCCGCCTGAGAAGACAGGAAGCCCGGTAAGTCCAAGGAATATATATACAATAATGGTAAATGCTGCCTGCCTGGGGGTCAGCAAAAGGGCAATCAGGTTGACCACCAGGGTCTGGGCAGTCAGGCTGGCAGGGGAAAACGGAAGGGGAATCACAATATAGGCTGATACACAGATAAGGGCGGTGAGCAGCCCCATTTTTGTCAGTTCCAATGTATTGAATCTTGATTTTGTATTCATGAATACCTCCACATCATAATTTGTTTACCTGTAAATGAAAATAAATAAGTCCGCCGCACACTCCTGTGATTGCGTTCTCAGTACATACCAGCTGTACAGTCTGTCCTGTGCGCACCGGATGGAAGAACCGGATATGGAATCCCAGGGGTAAACCGTGATCGTCTGGGTCCGTGTCTGCGGCCTGCGCTGCCTCACATTGCCAAATGCCCTGTAAACGCTCCAGGATCCACAATCCCGGCACAACAGCCTGTTTCCCATGGTGTATCGGGTTGGTATCGCCGGAATCCCTTAAAAACCGTTTTAAGCCCTCTGAAGGGAAAGTAAGGCCGTGCATAGGCCTGCCTGGAAACACATCCGTATATGTATCCCTCCGTGTAACCCCATTTACACAGGACGGGTCAACCAGCACCAGTACCAGGTCCTGCACCAGATTCCTTTCCTTGTCATATCCCTTTGAGGACAGCCTGGCATAACCCTGGCGCATACGCTGGGTCCGTGTCTCAAAGGACACTGGTTCCGAATCGTCATATCTCCCATAAAAAGCTTTTCCTATCACCCACCCATCAAACGTATGCTGGTCATGGGCACATGCCGCATGTATGATTTGCATCATAATTGTCACCCTATCCATTGAATTTGGTTTACATTTTATTTATTATAGGGCTGTCCGGGCTATTTGTCAACTCAAAAAGCTATGGAGGTTAACAATGAGCCGGTCAACAATGTGGCCTGGAGCGTGTTTGAAAATTCATTCCCGCCATCTGCCCTAAGGAATCCACCATAGGTACCCCTTAGGGCAAAGCCCGCCCCCCTTCGCGGCATATTTGGTCCCAATTCGGTCAACGTAGCCCGCTACGCCTCCCTCATCGGGACCAAATCTCCCACAAAGTGGGACGCACAGCTGACGGAAAGCAATTTTCAAACACGCTCTGGTCCGGGAAGCAATGACACCACAGGGATGTGTGAAGATAGCCCCTTTCCATATTCTTTTTGGTATGGTAAGATAGGAAGGTAAATCGAGATTATAGAGTGACAGGATGAAAATATGAATTACATTGTATTAGACCTTGAATGGAACCAGAGCCCGGGCGGAAAGGAAGACTCCGTAGCGCATCTTCCCTTTGAGATTATTGAGATAGGTGCGGTGATGCTGGACAATCAGTTCCGGCCCGCAGGTGAATTCCATAAACTGATAAAGCCCCAGGTATATAAAAAGATGCATTTTAAGATATCAGAAGTAACACATATGGATATGAAGAAGTTATGCCAGGAGGGGCAGCCTTTTGGGGCAGTCATGGAGGAATTCCTGGACTGGTGCGGGGATGGGGATTTCCGTTTCTGCACATGGGGGTCCATGGATTTGACGGAATTGCAGAGGAACATGATATATCACGGCATGGAGATACCCTTTCCGCGTCCGCTTCTATATTATGATATCCAGAAGCTGTACTGCCTCCAGTACGGGGACGGTAAGAATAAAGTGTCCCTGGACCAGGCTGTGCAGCTGCAGGGCATGGCAGAGGACCGGCCGTTCCACCGGGCGCTGGACGATGCTTTTTACACGGGAAAGATCCTATCCGTGCTGGATATGGAGAAGTACGGCGTATATGTGTCCGTGGACTATTATGGGCTGCCGGAGACAAAAGAAAACGAGTACAGGTTATATTTCCCGGAATACACAAAATTCGTATCCAGGGAATTCAGCTCCAGGGAAGACATCATGAAAGACAAGGATATCACAGACATGGTGTGCCTGAAATGCAGGCGTATGCTCCGCAAGAAAATCCGCTGGTTCCCCTACGGCCAAAGATTCTACTTCTGCCTGGCCGTCTGCCCCGAACACGGATATGTCAAAGGAAAAATCCGCGTTAAAAAATCAGAAGACGACAGATACTATGTGGTCAAAACCACCAAAATGGCCGGGGAAGAGGATGTGGAACTCCTCACACAGCGCAAGGAGGACGGCCGCAAACGCCGCAGCGCCAAGCACTGATTCCCCGCCCATCTCCCGTTCCTGTCTCCTGGAACAAGACAAGGCAGAGGTTGCGTACCCACCGCAGACCCTGCCTTGACAAACATCCATTTCCGTTCACTCTTCCCTCATCCTATATCCAACACCGATTTCCGTAAAAATATACTTTGGTTCGGCCGGGTTTTCTTCCAGTTTCCTGCGTATATGCGCCATGTTCACCCGGAGTATCTGGTTATCGCTGTCTGCAAATGGCCCCCATATCTTGGAGATGATTGTTTCATAGGTCAGCACCCTGCCTGCGTTGTGGGCCAGCAGGGATACCAGCTTGTATTCAATCTGCGTCAGATGCACGTCCTGGTCATTTACCTTAACAAGACGACGCTCAAAGTCAATGAGCAGGCCGCCTACTTCGTATTTGGAGTTTTCATTCGCAGCGCGCTGGCTGTGGCGGAGGGCAGTGCGGATGCGGGCCAGGAGTTCCGCGGTTCCAAATGGCTTGGTAAGGTAATCGTCAGCGCCCATATCCAGGGCAGCTACCTTGCTGCGTTCCATGGTCCTGGCGGAGATTACTATGATGGGCACGGAACTGTAGGTCCTTACCTCTTGTATGATTTCCAGTCCGTCCATGTCGGGAAGACCCAGGTCCAGCAGGACCACATCCGGTTTGTGGGTGTTGATCAGTTTCAGGCCGTCCGTACCCGTGTATGCACAGGTTACCTGGTAGTTCTGCGGGGGCAGGACTGTTTCTATAAAATTGCAGATATTCTTTTCGTCCTCAATGATGATAATACTGGCTCTTGTGTTCATAAGCTAATATTCCCTCCAATCTGGTAAGGTAAAAGTAAATAGGGCGCCCTTGTCGTAATTGCTGGCCTCTATGTGGCCGCCGTGGGCGTTTATGATGGTTTTACAAAGCGTAAGGCCGATTCCCATCCCTTTGTGGCTGTCGCCGGTCTGGTTGTCGGAGACCCCGCCTCCGTCAAACAGCGTGCCTAACAGTTCCGGCCGGATGCCGTTGCCCTGGTCACGGATGGCGATGGATACATACGGACCGTCCACCGATGCCTGCAGGTCAATGGGGCCATGGCTTCCGGAGTGGAAATATGCATTTTCCAGAAGGTTGTTGATGACCTGCTCAATCAGGGTAGCGTCCATGGGGACCATGATAAAGCTTTCCGGTATGCAGACCTGGACCTGGACCTCCGGAAACCGTTTCCGGAACCGCCCCACGGCTGAAGAAATGACTTCCTCCAGGGATTCTTCTGTCTTTATCACAGTGGCCACGCCGCGCTCATCCTGGATCCTGGTAACGGACAGCAGGTTTTCCACCATGGTGAGCAGCCACTGGGCATCTTCTTCAATGTTCTGCACCAGCTTTCGCTTTTCCTCCCTGGTCATGGATCCCTCCTGGTTCAGATAGGTGGAACTGGAACCGATGATTGTGGTAAGGGGGGTGCGCAGATCGTGGGACATGGCGCGCATAAGGTTGGCCTTCATGGTTTCCTTTTCCGCGTCCAGCAGCATGCGGTCCTTTTCCTGCAGCTGTACGTTCTGCTTGGTAATCATGATGCATATACTGCTGGCAAGGCAGGAAATCAGCATCATGCCCACAAATGTGATCGGATATCCTGACATGGTAAAATTCAGGGTCATGTACGGATAAGTAAATGCAAAGTTCACCCAGAAGACTCCGAACAGCGAGGCAAGTATGCCGGCTCCGTAACAGCTTGTGGCGCGGGCAATCAGAATGATGGCCAAGGTGTAGATAATGGAGATATTGGTCACGTTCGTGCTGAAATAAAAAAATACGGTAGAGACTAAAGTGGCTGCAGCCATATACTCTATGGTGATAGGAAGATTCCTAACCAGATTCATGACAGCAGCCTTCAGGTCACTTTTTTCCTTATGGAAGATTTTCATTGCACACTCCCCTGCAGACTGCGGTTCCTTAATTAAAGTAGGTGTTACAGATAAATCCTACATCATAACCTCCTACATTATAACCGATGGGTATGGCAAGTTCAACGGAAAATGGATTTTTTACGCCGGCTTCTTCTGGTCCTGCGTGCGGACGGGGACGAGACCCTGCGCTCAGCCAGAAGCCGGTCAAACTCTGAGGAGGAATAGCCAATGTCCTCCAGCCGCTCCAGCCTGCGCTGCCGCCTTAACAGAAGGTCGGCCTCTTCCTTGCGTTTTACATGTATCTTCACGGCAGCCACGATTGCGATGATGATGCACAGGGAAAAGACGATTCCCAGTATGGCCAGCGTGTTTGCGGGTATACGTATGCTGGAGGCAGCGCCCTCCTTGGTGGTGATGTCCTGACGCGTGGGCGCTGCAGGGGTCTGGTCCCGGGAGGCCGGATGGTCCGCCGGGGAGGGGGCGCCGGCCCCGTCCTGGGAGTGCGGCGCGCCGGTGCCCTCCGGGACAGGTCCGCCCATCCCTTCTTCGTGCGCCGGTGCGGCGGGAAGGGAAGCAGACCCCATCCCGGCAGAACACAGGTATACGAAACCAACAGGGCGTTCATTGTAAGTATAACGGATACAGGCCACTGCGTCCAAAGGACTCTGGCCGTCCAGGTCATAGGTGAGTATGGACTGCACGTCCGCAAAATCCCCTGCCTTGGGAATCACCACCCGTCCGTTTTTGTCAAGTTCCAGGGAAATGCTGTCCCGGGCCGTCATGCCGGCAATGGTCATGTCATTTTCCACGGATCTGTACCGGGTCTCGTAGTCCACTGCCTTTAAAGACTGGAAATTACGGAAACCAAAATCAAACATGGCCTTTGTATCTGAATAATGGGACTGGTGCCCGTTAAGGACCACCGCAATCAGCGTCATCCCGTCTCTTTTGGCGCAGGTAACAAGGGTGTTGCCTGCCAGGGACGTATAACCTGTCTTGCCTGCAAAGGCACCCGGATAGTAGACGGATTCATTCTTGTTAAGCATCTTGTGGTGGTTGGCCACGTATCCGCCTTCCGGCGTCCGCTTGGTGGGGGCCAGCTTATAGCTGCGGGTGCCGTTGATGGCCAGGAATTCCGGGTTCTTGATGGCCTCCCTGGCAATCAGCGCCATGTCGTGGGCCGTGGTATAATGGTTTTCATCATTCAGGCCGCTGGGGTTGGCGAAATGGCTTCCGGTACAGCCAAGGCTTGCAGCCTTTTCATTCATGAGCTTTGCAAACTCCTCCCTGGAGCCGCTTACATGGCAGGCCAGGGCATTGGCGCTTTCATTGGCAGAAGCCAGCATAAGGGCATAGAGACAGTCCCGGACCGTCAGTACGTCGCCTTCGTCAATGCCTGCGCTGCTGCTGCCGGCTTCTACGTTATAGACATCATCGTGGGAAAAAGACACCATTTCATCCAGATCGCAGTGTTCCAGCACAATCAAAGCAGTCAGTATCTTAGTGATACTGGCCGGATAATACGGCTGGTCCATATTCTTTCCGTATAGTACGGTTCCCGTGTCCGCGTCCATGACAATACCGCCGTCCGCCTGTATGGAAACATCAGAGGGCCACTCCGGTGCAGCCAGCGCACTTATGGTAAAAACACCCATGGACAGGCAGAGACAGAGGAACAATGAGAAAAATCGCTTCATCCAACAATCTCCAATCATATAAATAGCCTATTGTACAGTATAAAAGATTTCTGTATTTAAGTAAAGGCTGGATGGGGATTAAGCGGCATTTTTATGGTTTTTTATGGTAAGGAACAGGCATATGCCGAAGAGAATCAGGGACAATGAGCCAAAGAGATAGGCGATACGGGCAGCGGTGTCCATGAAAAATCCTTCCGGTACAATATTGATGAGCATGTCCGTGGACGGGTCAAGGATCCATAGGTCATTGGTAAAGAAGATATGGTGGAACATGATGAAATACCTGGAAAAGTCCGTGGATATCATAAGTCCCAGCGCTGTTACAAGACCAAAGAACAGACCTGTGCCCAGGCAGAGGGAGGATGGCAGGACTTTCCTCATCCGGGCTTTTGTGGCTGCCATGAACGCCAGCAACAGGACCGTGAGCACAAGACAGACCGTGCGGATGGACATGGCCTTCAGGAAAAGCACCTGTACGTCTTCCATATGGGCAATTTCCCGCTCATTGAAGAATTCCCGCTCCTGTCCTCCCATGGTGGTTTTTACATGCAGGTCCTCCCGGTCCCCGCGCAGGTAATCCATCATCTCATCCGTTACATGGAGAAGGTCGTCCATGGTCATGGACGGAAGGCTGTCCAGCACATTGTATTTGGTGTATTCTTTTTCAAAATATCCGGGTGTCCAGTAAACCACTGCTTCCACGGAAGTGATGAACAGGACAATCATGATGCAGAATGCGGCCGCAATTCCGGCCAGTCTGTGTAAATATTTCATAAGGCCTCCTAATTATAATAAAGTCTGTTTAAAAAATTTGTCTGTAACAGGAAAAAATGTACGTAACAAAGAAAAGCCCGACCCCGCAGCTTCATGTATCTGCAAAGTCAGACCTTTTAGTGCGCCTTCAGGGACTCGAACCCTGGACAAATAGATTAAGAGTCTACTGCTCTACCAACTGAGCTAAAGGCGCATACGTTTATTTTGTTTCTTTAAGTGACACGTCCACTATTATATATCCATGCAAGGAAAATGTCAAGAATATTTTAAGAAAAAATTTATTTTTCAGTTCTTTTTTCAGTCCTGTGCCACAAAAAAGTCCGACCCCGCAGCTTCCAGTATCTGCAAAATCAGACCTTTAAAATGCGCCTTCAGGGACTCGAACCCTGGACAAATAGATTAAGAGTCTACTGCTCTACCAACTGAGCTAAAGGCGCATGCCCGTGTTTTCATTCAACCCTTGCGGGTGACACGAACGACATTATATCTCTTTGAAAGTTAAATGTCAACCATTTTCGTCAAAAAAATTATTTTTCTTTTTTCTTTGCTTTGGAACCAGGGCCGATGATCTTATTTACTTCCTTAAAGGAACGGCTCAGGCGGAGCGCCTGTTTGTTTAAATCTGTTTTGTCACTGGTTGCCTGCAACAGTTTTTTGGTGATTCCTGGGGGTAATGCCATATTAACCGCCTCCGGCAGTAGGTTCTGTTATGAACAGTATATGACGCGCCCTCCCGGTTTGTGCAGACTCCCCGTGGCAGTGCCTGCCCGGACACCTGTTCCGCTCCTGGACACGTATTTCTTCCCCGGACGTGTCTTAGGTCCGGGACTTTGAGGCAACCAGCCTGCAGATGGGTTTTCCCTCCCCTGCGAATTTCATTTCATATTCAGTCATCACGTTGCCTTCGGCCATGGGACTGTTATGAAGGTCAAATGTATGGGACAGGATGGTCCAGCCCGAGGCTGGGATGGATTCCAGGGAATATTCAAACAATTCACGGTTGTCCGTCTTGAATTCCACGGTGCCTCCGGGGGCCAGGATCTTGCCGTACACGCCCATGAAGGCGGGGGAAGTCAGCCTGCGCTTGGCATGACGGTCCTTTGGCCAGGGGTCTGAGAAGTTCAGGTAGATGCGGCTGACCTCACAGGGAGCAAAGATATCGGGCAGGGTTTTGGCATCAATGCACATGAACAGGATATTGTCAAGGTCCAGCTGCGAACGTTTTTCCAAGCCTCTTAAAAGCACGCTGGAATAACGTTCTATGCCTATATAATTGATATCAGGGTGGGTCTGGGCCAGTTCCATGATGAAACGTCCCTTCCCCATCCCCACCTCTATTTCAATCGGATTGCTGTTGCAGAAGACCTGGTCCCAATTCCCACGTCTTGTCTCCGGCTCCTGGATTACATAGGGGCTGGATGCAATGGACTCTTCTGCACCGCGGATATGGCGTAATCGCATATTATTTTTCCTTTCTTTCTGAACAGTACCATTATTGAGTAACCGCAGGCCTTATTTTATCATCGGAAGTGCCTATTTGCAACAAAATTTACTTTTTTCTTATTTTTCTGATTTTTTATAATTAATAGTGCAAAATTGCCAAAAATCGATTATACTATACATAATAGGCGGATATCTGCGATACTAAGGAGGAAGGCTATGTCGAATATGGAGCGGACGACCAGCTGGCAGCAGATTCAACTGGGCGTGAAAGAGGCAGAGCGTTTAATTGTACGAAAAGAATATAATCTTGTGATGGTTAAGGCAAGACAGGTCCTGGAATATATGGTGCGGTGCATGGCGGAACGTGCATGCGTGGTGGAAGGGGACCTGTCGGATACCATTGACCAGCTTTATGAAGGGCAGTGGATTAACAAGGCAACCAAGGATAATTACCATACCATCCGCATCCTGGGCAACAAGGCGGTCCATGAAGGGGACGATGCTGCCTATGATGCCAATCAGGCATACCAGCTACTGACCCAGGAAGTTTATGTGTTTGCCAATGAGTTTGCAGGAGGGCGGTCATCCAGGCCGTCTCAGGCATCCAGGGGAGGTGCTTCCCGCCAGCCGGCCAGGACAGCCGGTTCCGGCGGCCGGCCAGGTTCCGGTCCAAGAGGGGGCAGGGGCACAAGGAGCCAGGGACGTCCGTCCGGTTCAGGAGGTTCACGCCAGGGAGCGCCCAGGAAGAAAAAACGCAGACGGGTATCCCCTGTATATTATGTCTGGAGACTCCTGATTCCCGTGCTTGCGGTTGTGCTGCTGATAGTTGTCATACAGACCTTGGGCGGCAAGGGCGGCAAGGACAAGGATAAGACCACCACGGCACCCACCGTTACCACGGCTGCCACTGAACCCGCACCCACACCGCCGCCGGAACCGGAGACAGAGCCGGAGACAGAACCGCCGGCAGTGGTTTACCGGATTAAGGGCAACAGCGTGAATGTCCGCAAGGAACCGTCCACGGACAGCCGCATCCTGGTACAGCTTTCCAACGGCTATGAGGTTGACTATGTGAAGCGGTACAGCAATGACTGGGATGTGATAAATTACGAGGGGCAGGAAGCCTATGTGTCCAGCCGGTTCCTGGAAAAGGTTGAGCCGGTTCCCGAGACAGAGGTCGTACCCACCGGGGGCGATGGGGCAGAAGGGCAGTAGGGGCTGGAGTGCGCAGGAAGCAGCCACGGAATCCAGATAATGGAATTTGTAAAAGATGTATAGAAAATTTTGGAATATATGTTGGTAAAAAGAGGAAGGAGAGAAAATATCCTTCCTCTTTTTGGCATTTTGCCATAAGGGAATTGTTAAAAGTTTATTCCAATTCTAAAAAACCTCTGGTTTTTTTCGAAAAAAGTAGTATCATGAAATGATATGAATTTATAAAGGAGGAGCTCTATGGATACCGTAATCAATAAGTTATGGGAGATAGAAGAAGCAGCCGGCGCCATTACGGATGAGGCGAATGTGCGCAAGAAAGCATTTGCCAAAGAGATGGAAGACAAAACTGCCTCTTTTGATGCCGGCCTTGAACAGGAAACCGCCCGCAGGATTGCTGATATCGGGCATAAGATGGAAGCAGATATGGAAGCCATGCTTGCCCGGCAGAAATCGGATTTTGAGACACTTCTTAAACAATTGGAAGACAATTATAACCGTTATCATGCAGCGTATGCAGATGCCCTGTTCCAGAAAATGATAAAGGAGTGAGCGTATGGGCAGCCTGATTACCTATAGCGGCATTGCTACCAAGGTGAAGGCCATGGAGCGTTGGCGCATTAAGGATGGACAGTTTGAAGAGATGGCGTCCCTGGAAAGCGTGCCTGAAGCAGTGGATTACCTGCGCCGCTTCCTTCCTTACAGGGAGATATTCGATGAACTGGAGGAGAAGGACATGCACAGGGCCAGTATTGAGCAGCGTCTGAATCTTTCACAGTACAGGGATTTCGCAAAGCTGTATAAGTTTGCAAACATGAACCAGAGACGTTTCCTGGACCTGTATTTCATGCACTATGAGATAAGCATCATAAAGACCTGCCTGAGGAACGCGGTGGGACACAGGGAACAGCGTCAGGACCTGTCCATGTTCAGGGACTTTTTTGAACGCCATTCCAGCATTGACTTAATTCTTTTGTCCCAGTCCGGTTCAATGGCGGAATTTGTGGGCAACCTGAAAGGGTCGCCGTATCATGAACCGTTAAGCCGCATGCTTGAGGATGGCAGGGCCAGCCTGCCGGCCTGTGAGACGGCCCTGGATATGCTTTACTTCAGGACCATGTGGAAGATAAAGGACAAGTATCTGTCCAAGGAGGAACGTAAGATCCTGGCCCAGTGCTTTGGTACCAGGATGGATATGCTGAACCTTGAGTGGATCTGCCGTTCCAAGAAATTTTACCAGCTTTCACCGGGAGAGATATATGCCATGCTGATTCCCATACAGCTCCATCTGACCAAGGGGGAAATCAATAAGATGGCTGAGGCCGAGACCCTTCCCCAGCTCTATGAGCTGATACGCGCAAGCTGGTATGGGAAGCTGGATGTCATCCGCCAGTCAGAGGAACCGGACCTGGACCATCTGACATTTGAAATTATTGACAGGATCTACCAGACGACCAGAAGAAATGACCCATACTCCATTGCCATACTGAACTCCTATCTTTACTTTAAGGAGAGGGAGATTGCACATATCATCAATACCATTGAAAAGATACGGTATGGCCTGGCGGCAAATTGACTAAAGGGGGTTAAGACGTGATTGAGAAAATGAAATTCCTGAGTATTACCGGTCCCAAGGCGGACATTGACCGGGTGGTGTGTACCTATCTGTCCAGATATGAGATCCACCTGGAAAACGCCTTGTCGGAACTCAAGACGGTTAAGGACCTGCGGCCCTATATTGAGTCCAATCCTTATAAGGAGGAGCTTGCAAAGGCAGGGGAGCTGGTGGAAAGCTACCATGAGCTGCTGCCCGGACACACGGACCGGAAGCTTAAGCTGGAGGAGGCGGTGGACCTGATCCATGCGCTGGACAGTGAACTTAAGGAGCTGACTGATAAAAAGAGCGGTCTTGTGGAGCAGAGGGATGAGCTTCAGGCATCCAAGGACAAGGTGGCTCCGTTTAACGGGCTTAATTATGATGTGAAGAAGATACTTGGATTCCGGTTCATGAAGTTCAGGTTCGGCCGCATTTCCAGGGAGTATTATGAAAAGTTCTACGCCTATGTGTATGACAGCATTGACACGGTGATGTTTAAGTGTGAGGAAAATGACGAGTATGTGTGGGTGGTATATTTTGTGCCTGAAAAGCTGGCGGATAAGATAGACGCCATCTATGCATCCATGCATTTTGAGCGCTGTTATCTTCCGGATGAATATGAGGGGACGCCGGTGGAGGCCGGTCATATACTGGATGACCGCATCAGCGCCTTCCAGAAGCAGATTGACGCCATTGACAAGGAGATTGTGGAGGCCATCAGCAACAGGAAGGACGAACTGGTGGCGGCTTATTCCACGGTGCGGACATTTTCCACTAATTTCGATGTGCGCAAGATGGCAGCGGTCACCAAGCATGACCGCCATAATTTCTATATCCTGTGCGGGTGGATGACCCAGAAGGACGCGGCGGCGTTCCAGAAGGAGATTGAACGGGATGAGGACACGTTCTGTATCATTGAGGATGACCATAATAATATCATGAGCAATCCTCCCACCAAGATGAAGAATCCAGGCCTGTTCAGACCCTTTGAGATGTATGTGGAGATGTATGGGCTTCCCTCCTATAATGAGCTGGACCCCACCATCCTGATCGGCATTACCTATTCCATCCTGTTCGGCTTCATGTTCGGGGACGCGGGACAGGGCCTGTGCCTGCTTATCGGTGGATACCTGCTGTACCGTTTCAAGAAGGTGCGGCTGGCAGGCATCATATCCTGCTGCGGTGTGTTTTCCACTATATTCGGTTTCCTGTTTGGCAGTATCTTCGGGTTTGAGGATATAATCGAAGCTGTCTGGCTCAGGCCCCAGGAAGCCATGGTGGACCTTCCCTTTATCGGCAGGCTGAACACGGTGTTCGTGGTGGCTGTGGCCATCGGCATGGGAATCATCCTGATGTGTATGGTGCTCAACATCATCAACAGCGTCCGTTCCCATGATACAGAGAAGATTTACTTTGACACCAACGGCGTGGCCGGGTTTGTGTTTTATCTTGCCCTGACCGCCGTACTGGCCCTTTATATGACGGGCAATGCGCTTCCTGCCACGGTCATACTGGTTGTCATGTTCCTGATACCGTTAATCATCATGTTCTTTAAGGAACCGCTTACGGCCATTGTGGAGAAGAAGTCGGAACGGATAGAGGGCGGCTTGGGTATGTTCATTACCCAGGGGATATTTGAACTGTTTGAGGTGCTTTTAAGCTATTTTTCCAACACCCTTTCCTTTGTCCGTGTGGGCGCGTTTGCAGTGAGCCATGCTGCCATGATGCAGGTGGTGCTGATGCTTGCAGGCGCGGAGGCGGGAGGAAACACCAACTGGGCCGTGGTTATCGGCGGCAACCTGTTTGTGTGCGCAATGGAGGGCCTGATTGTAGGGATCCAGGTACTCCGTCTGGAATATTATGAGCTGTTCAGCCGGTTCTACCGCGGAAGCGGCCGGGCATTTGAACCATATGGAAAAGCTGCCGGAGAGCAGTAAACATAAAAAACTGCCGGGACACTGGCATATGCCAGACGGGCCGGAGATTAAAAAGGAGAAATGAGATATGAGTTTATTAGTTAAGATCACACTGAGCGCAGCACTGATTTTGAGTATTGCAGTACCATTTGGGGCATTTGCAGCAGGGGAAAAGACAAAGGGGCGTTATAAGACAGCGCTGGCAGCCAACCTGTTCCTGTTCTTTGGCACCATGGTCTTTGCGGCGGTTGTCATGTTTTCCGGCAATGCCCAGGCAGCAGAGGCAGGGGCCCAGGCAGCCGGCACGTCCGCAGCAGGCATGGGATATCTTTCCGCTGCCCTTTCAACCGGACTTTCCTGCCTGGGCGGCGGCATCGCGGTATCAGCTGCGGCCAGCGCTGCCCTTGGGGCAATCAGTGAGGACAGCTCCATTCTTGGTAAATCATTAATCTTCGTAGGTCTTGCCGAAGGTGTGTGTCTGTATGGCCTGATCATTTCCTTTATGATCCTGGGCAAGCTGTAAGTCTATGAAGATGTACCTTATCAGCGACAATGTGGACACCCTGACCGGGATGCGCCTGGCCGGGGTGGAGGGAGCCGTGGTCCATGAGAGGGAAGCGCTTAAGAATGAGCTGGATAAGGTCCTGGCCGATAAATCCATTGGCATCATCCTGCTGACAGAGAAGTTCGGCAGGGAGTTCCCGGAGATAATCGATGATGTGAAGCTGGAGAGGAAACTTCCGCTGATCATCGAAATCCCGGACCGCCATGGAACCGGCCGCAAGCCGGACTTTATCACCTCCTATGTGAACGAGGCCATCGGACTGAAACTGTAAGCAGGGTTCAGACATATCTGAACGCATAAGAATAGAGAAAGCAGGTGAGGCAGCTTGACAACAGAGGAGAAGCTGAAGCATTTCCAGGATATCTGTATGGAGGATGCCAGGGAGCGCAGTGCCAGGATGCTGGACGACTATATGAAAGCCCTGGAGGATGCCTATGAGGAACACACCGCTGACGCAAGGCGGCGGGCCGACATGCAGGTGGAGGCAGAGACGGAGAAGCTGGAACGTGAGATTAATAAACGGCTGTCCATCGGGCAGCTGGACCTTAAGAGGGAATTCAGCCGCAGGCAGGAGGAACTTAAGGATAAGCTGTTTGTGGAGCTTAAGGATAAGCTGGCTAATTTCATGGAGACCCAGGAATACCAGCGCCTTCTGGACCATCAGGTAAAGGCGGTTAAGGAGTTTGCGGGAGACGAGGAGCTGATTGTATATATGGATCCTTCCGATGTGGATAAGGTGCAGAGGATTGCGCTGCATCACAACGCATCCATCAAGATCAGCGAATATTCCTTTAACGGCGGCACCAGGGCCGTGATCCCCGGTAAACATATACTGATTGACAATTCATTTGAGACCAAGTTAAATGAGGCGCGTCATGCGTTCAAATTCGATTTAGGAGGTAAGTAAAGTGGCTAAGACAGGTGTGATACACGGCATTAATGGTCCTGTCGTTTCCTTGCTGGGTGACCCGGGATTCCAGATGAATGAAATGGTTTATGTGGGAGCGGAGAACCTGGTGGGCGAGGTCATCGGACTTACTTCAGGTAAAACAACGGTTCAGGTGTATGAGGAGACCAGCGGCATCAGGCCCGGTGAAACCGTGACCGGTACGGGCGCGCCCGTGTCCGTTACCCTGGCCCCGGGAATCCTCAGCAACATATTTGACGGAATTGAGCGTCCCTTAAGCGAGATTGCTAAGGGGAGCGGTTATTACATCAGCCGCGGCATATCCGTGGACAGCCTGGATACATCCAGGAAGTGGGATACGCATATGGTGGTAAAAAAAGGCGACCGCCTGATGCCGGGAACCATCATCGCCGAGGTGCCGGAGACAAGGGCCATTACCCACAAGGTGATGGTGCCCCCGGATGTGGAAGGTTATGTCCTTGAGGCTGTGCCGGACGGACAGTATACCATTGAGGAGACGCTGCTTACCGTGCAGCTGATGGACGGGTCGGAGAAAACGCTTACCATGACCCAGAAATGGCCCATCCGTATCCCACGGCCCACGGCCAAGCGTTTTCCGGCCGTAAAGCCGCTGATTACGGGACAGCGTATCCTGGATACCATGTTCCCCCTGGCAAAGGGCGGCACGGCAGCCATTCCCGGGGGATTCGGGACCGGCAAGACCATGACCCAGCACCAGGTTGCCAAGTGGTCGGACGCGGACGTGATTATCTATATCGGCTGCGGGGAGCGCGGCAACGAGATGACCCAGGTTCTGGGGGAGTTCTCGGAACTGATTGACCCTAAGACAGGCAATCCGTTGATGGACAGGACCACGCTGATTGCCAATACGTCCAACATGCCCGTGGCTGCCCGTGAGGCCAGCCTGTATTCCGGCCTGACCCTGGCAGAATATTACAGGGACATGGGCTATCACGTGGCTATCATGGCAGATTCCACCTCCAGATGGGCGGAGGCGCTGCGTGAGCTTTCGGGCCGTCTGGAGGAAATGCCGGCAGAGGAAGGTTTCCCGGCATATCTTGCGTCCCGCCTGTCCGCGTTCTATGAGAGGGCCGGCATGATGCAGAACCTGAACGGGACCGAAGGCTCCGTGACCATTATCGGCGCTGTTTCCCCGCAGGGCGGGGATTTCTCCGAGCCTGTGACCATGAACACCAAACGTTTTGTGCGGTGCTTCTGGGGCCTGGATAAATCCCTGGCCTACGCCAGGCATTTCCCGGCCATCCACTGGCTGACCAGCTACTCCGAGTACATCAACGACCTGGCGTCCTGGTACATGGATAATGTGGATAAGAAGTTTGTGGATTACCGCAACCGTTTAATGGCCCTGCTGACCCAGGAGAGCAGCCTGATGGAGATTGTCAAGCTGATTGGGGCGGACGTACTGCCGGATGACCAGAAGCTGGTGCTTGAGATTGCAAGGGTAATCCGTCTGGGCTTCCTGCAGCAGAACGCGTTCCATAAGGAAGATACATCCGTACCCCTGATTAAGCAGTTCAAGATGATGGAAATCATCCTGTACCTGAATAAGAAGTGCAGGGCCCTGATTTCCATGGGCATGCCTGTGTCTGTGTTAAAGGAAGAAAATATTTTTGATAAAATCATATCCATTAAGTATGATGTGCCCAATGAACGCCTGGATATGTTTGATGATTATAAACAGCAGATTGATGCGTTCTATGACAGGGTAATGGAGAGGAACGCGTAAAGGAGGACGGACAAATGGCAATTGAATATTTAGGTTTAAGTGAAATCAATGGCCCGCTGGTCGTCCTTGAGGGCGTTCAGAATGCGGCTTTTGATGAGATTGTGGAGATGACGGTAAACGGCAGCACCCACAAGATCGGGCGTATTATTGAGATTTACGGGGATAAGGCAATCATCCAGGTCTTTGAGGGCACCGAGGGCATGGCCCTGCGCAATACCCATACAAGGCTTACCGGCCATCCCATGGAGATTGAAGTTTCCGAGGAAATGCTGGGGCGTACTTTTAACGGTATCGGTCAGCCCATTGACGGGTTGGGCGACATCATATCCGATGTGAAGCTGGATATCAACGGAAAGCCTTTAAACCCGGTGACACGTGAGTACCCCAGGAACTATATCCGCACGGGCATCTCTGCCATTGACGGGCTTACAACCCTTATAAGGGGACAGAAACTGCCTATCTTCTCGGGCAACGGACTTCCCCACGACCAGCTGGCCGCCCAGATTGTGCAGCAGGCATCCCTGGGGGATAATTCGGATGAGAAGTTTGCGATTGTGTTCGGGGCCATGGGCGTTAAGTATGATGTGGCTGACTTCTTCCGGCGTACCTTTGAGGAGAGCGGCGTGTCCGAACACGTGGCCATGTTCATCAACCTGGCCAATGACCCTGTGGTGGAGCGCCTGATCACGCCCAAGATAGCCCTGACCCTGGCGGAATACCTTGCATTTGAAAAAGGTATGCATATCCTGGTCATCCTGACCGACATGACCAGCTACGCAGAGGCGCTGCGGGAGGTGTCCTCATCCAAGGGCGAGATCCCTTCCAGGAAGGGATTCCCGGGGTATCTGTACAGTGACCTGGCTTCCCTTTACGAGAGAGCGGGCATCGTGGCAGGACGGCCCGGGTCCGTTACCCAGATTCCAATCCTCACCATGCCCAATGACGATATCACCCATCCCATCCCTGACCTGACCGGATACATCACAGAGGGGCAGATCGTACTGGACCGCCAGTTGAACGGCCAGTCCATCTATCCGCCCATCAATGTGCTGCCTTCCCTGTCCCGTCTGATGAAGGACGGTATCGGCGAGGGATATACAAGGGCCGACCATCAGGATGTGGCCAACCAGCTTTTCTCCTGCTATGCAAAGGTGGGGGATGCCAGGGCCCTTGCATCGGTTATCGGCGAGGATGAACTGTCTCCCACGGATAAGAAGTATCTTGTATTCGGCAGGGAGTTTGAAGAGAATTTCGTGGGCCAGGAACGTCACGAAAACAGGACCGTTTTGGAGACGCTGGACATTGGCTGGAGGCTTCTTGGCATGCTGCCCAGGGAAGAGCTTGACCGTATTGACACTAAGATACTTGACCAGTTTTATAAGCCGGCAATAGAATGACATGGCAGCATAAGGAGTGATGTGAATGGATCCAAATACATTTCCCACAAAAGGTAATCTGATTGCGGCCAAGAACTCACTGAACCTGGCAAACATGGGCTATGGGCTTATGGATAAGAAGAGGAATATCCTGATTCGGGAGCTGATGGGCATGATTGACGAGGCAAAGGGCATCCAGTCCGAAATTGATTCCACGTTCCGGGCAGCCTATGCCGCGCTTCAGAAGGCCAACATTGAACTGGGCATTAACTATGTCCAGGAAATCGGAGCCTCCGTGCCAGTGGATGACAGGGTGAAGATTAAGGCCAGGAGCATCATGGGCACGGAGATTCCCCTGGTGCAGCACGAGGTAAGGCCGCTGGCCCTGACGTATGGGTTTTATAACACCACGGAGTCACTGGACGAGGCCCGATACCATTTTGAAAAGGTGAAGGAACTGACCATCAAGCTGTCCATGGTGGAGAATTCCGCCTACCGCCTGGCTAACTCCATCAAGAAGACCCAGAAGAGGGCCAATGCCCTTAAGAATATCACGATTCCCCATTATACTGAGTTGAGCAAATCCATCTCGGATGCCCTGGAGGAAAAGGAGAGGGAGGAGTTTACCAGGCTGAAGGTGATTAAGAGGAATAAAGGGGAGTAGGATAAATGTAGGGAAGAGGGGGATAATATGAGGGGGTTTTTGGGATGGTTTTGTGTGGGATTCCGGTAAGGAGGTTTGTGTGTATACATTTGAGGAATTGAAGGGGATTACGGCTAAGCTCCGGTCGGAGGAAGGGTGTCCCTGGGATAGGGAGCAGACGTTTGGGAGCCTGAAGAAGCATCTGGCGTCGGAGGCTGAGGAAGTGTTCCAGGCTGTGGACAATGGGGATATGGAGAATCTGTGTGAGGAGCTTGGGGATGTGCTGTTCCAGGTCATGATTAACAGCCAGATTGCAAGTGAGCAGGGATGCTTTACCATTGAGGATGTAATTGACGGTATATGCAGGAAAATGGTGCGAAGACACCCCCACGTCTTTGGAAATGTTAAGATAAATTCAGTGGAGGAAGGGACCGCTCTCTGGAATCAGATAAAAATGCAGGAAAAAGCCAAAAAACCTTGACAAATCAAAGCAAAAAGGCTATAAATGATTAAGTATACCAGACATTAATTAAGTAATGAATCCGGGAGGTTCCCGGGACTATATTCAGGAGGACAAATTGATGAACAAGACAGAATTAATCGCAGCAGTTGCTGAGAAGGCAGAACTTTCCAAGAAAGATGCAGAGAAGGCTGTTAAGGCTTTCACTGATGCAGTAGCAGAAGAACTTGTAAAGGGCGGCAAAGTACAGCTGGTTGGCTTTGGTACTTTCGAGGTTGCTGAGAGGGCTGCTAGAGAGGGTAGGAATCCTAAGACTGGTAACGCTATGCCTATCCCTGCTTCCAAGACACCAAAGTTCAAAGCAGGCAAGGCACTGAAGGATGAGGTTAACAAATAATTCATGAGACTGGACAAGTTTCTCAAGGTTTCCCGTCTGATTAAGCGCAGGACCATTGCCAATGAGGCCTGTGATGCAGGCCGTGTGCTGGTGAATGATAAGCCGGCCAAGGCTTCCCTGAATGTGAAGGCAGGGGATATGATTGAGATTCAGTTTGGCGCCAAGGCTGTTAAGGTCGAGGTCCTGGACGTGCAGGAAACCGTGAAAAAGGATGAAGCCAAAGAGCTTTACCGTTATATCTGAGATAAAAGGCATAGAATGGCCAACCTCCCCATATATTTAACTTAGGTTAGATATATGGGGAGGTTTTTTGTATGGATGAAAGAAACGTTGGCGGACGCCAGCACAAACTTATATTTCAGAACCGTGGAACAGGTAATATAACAGGAATCTGTGATGTGGTGTCCTTTGATGAGAATACCATTGTCCTGGATACGGATATGGGGCTTCTCACCATTAAGGGAAAGGAACTGCATGTGAGCAGGCTTACCCTTGAAAAGGGGGAGGTGGATATAGAGGGTACCATTGACAGCTGTGTGTACAGCTCCAATGAGGCACTGCGCAAATCCGGGGAATCCCTGTTTACCAGGCTGTTTAAATAGGAGGTAAGGATGTGAGCGGCAGGATTCAGTACGAAGTCTGGCTTATGGCCCTGAGCCTGGTGACCGGGGCATGGCTGATGCTGGCCTATGATACCCTGAGGGTATTCCGTCTGGTCATCCGGCACGGCAGTTTCTGGATGGGGGTGGAGGATTTTATATATTGGCTGTATGCGGGCCTTGTTACATTCATCCTTCTGTATGAACAGAACGACGGGGTATTCCGGGCGTACGTGGTAGGCGGGGTGTTTTTGGGCATGATCCTATATGACAGGTTCATCAGCAGAATTTTTTTTAAGTGCTTGAAAAAGATAGGTAAATGTCTTAAAATAATATTTAACAGGGGCAGACATACAAAAATCTGTAACCAGGAACAAAGTGAAGTTGGTGAGTAGACAGATGAAATCCTATGGTAAATCAAGACGCATAAAAAAGGATAAATGGGCAAACCGCATGGCTATCATGGGGATTACCCTTGTTGTCATGTGCCTTGCCGTTGCCATTAACATAAAGGGCGCGGACCTTAAGCAGTCCGACCTGGATTACCAGATAAGGGAAGAGAATCTGGCAAGGCAGGTGGCAGAGGAGGAGAAGCGGACCGGCGAGCTGCAGGAATACAAGATTTACGTCAAGACCAAGCAGTATGCCGAGGAAGTGGCCAAGGAAAGGCTGGGACTGGTGAACCCGGATGAGATACTATTAAAGCCAACCCAATAATGACGAAAACAGGCGAAACATTTTTAATATTCCAATCATGATTAGACATTTATTTCCCTCCGTGATGCGTATACTGGAAGTTACGCGGATTAGGAGGGATTTTTGTGTTTTCAAGGAATAGCAGAGATATAAAAAATAAAGTAGATGTGAATCATTATACAGCCAGAAGGCTGGGGGACATGGCGGAATCGCTGAACCAGCTGGCCAAGGCATTTGACGATGAGGTGGAAAAGAGCGGGCAGCTGACCCGGTTGGACGGGCTGGCCGCCATGCAGGCAAGCGCTGCCCTGGTGTGCGAAAGCTGCAGCAAGTGCAATCTGTATGCTGACAGTGAAAAGGAGGACAGTTATTACCTGTATTACCTGCTGCGGGCATTTGAGCAGAAAGGCCGCATTGATTATGAGGACATGCCCCAGATGTTTAAGAGCGGGTGCAGGAAACAGGACGCCTACCTGGCCCAGCTTAACCGCAGCCTGGGACGGGCTACCATGAACCTGTCCTGGAAGAACCGTTTTTTGGAGAGCCGGGACGCGGTGGTGTCGCAGTTCCGGGAACTGTCCGTCATCCTGGAGGAGTTTTCCCATCAGATTGACCAGGCCAGGGATATCAGTGAGGAGTTTGATTACATAATAAAGAAGCATTTCAGGAAATATCATATAGCGGTGGGGAACCTGCTTTTGCTGGAGTATGGGAATGGCCAGAAAGAGGCGTTCCTGACAGCCAGGACCACCAACGGCAGGTGCATAACATCCAAGGAAGCGGCTGAGCTTATGGGTCAGGTGGTGGATGATTCCAGGTGGAGTCCTGCCAAGGACAGCCGCAGCATCATAACCAAGCAGTATGCCACCATCCGTCTGCTGGAGGACGGCGGTTACCGCATGCTTTACGGCGCGTCCAGGATACCGCGCCAGGGTGAGAAATATTCAGGGGATAATTATACATTCTGTGAAAGCCAGGGAAGCCAGGTGGTGATGAGTCTTTCCGACGGCATGGGAAGCGGGGAGACTGCGTCCAAGGAGAGCAGGCAGGTGGTGGAACTGACGGAGCAGCTCCTGGAGACCGGATTCTCAGCAAGGGCAGCCCTTAAGCTGGTCAACACGGTCCTTTTGCTGGCCGGTGCGGAGCAGCACCCTGCCACGCTGGATGTGAGCTGTATCGACCTTCATACAGGCGTGCTGGAAGTGATGAAGCTGGGAGCGGTCCCTACCTTCATCATTGACGACGAGGGGGTGGAAATCCTGGAAGCGGGACAGGTTCCCATGGGAATCATGAACGGGGTGGAGCCCGTGCTCATGTCCAGGAAACTATGGGATGGCAACCGCATCATCATGGTCAGCGACGGTGTGCTGGACGCGCTTCCGGGGGATGACAAGGAGCAGGTGATGAAACAGTACCTGGAGAGCGTGGATGAGATGGGGCCTCAGGAACTGGCTGACCAGATACTGGATTTTGCCGTGTCCTTCATTCCTGCGCCAAGGGATGACATGACGGTACTGACAGCAGGGCTGTGGAAACGGCATTCCTAAAGAAAGGCAGTAGGATAGGGCTTGCGCGGCCGGGGATTTACAGGTATATTATAATAAGACACCTAAAACCGCCCCGGCGGCATCCTGGTTTATCTTGCATCCGGGGCGGTTTGGGACGGCCTGGAGAATAACCGGATGCAGGTGGGACAGATGGATGTGACAGAACAGAGGGTCAGAAGGACCATAGAAGAATATCATATGCTGGACCCGGGGGACCGGGTCATCGCAGCAGTATCAGGAGGGGCAGATTCCGTCTGCCTCTTAACGTTGTTATGCGGTATGAAAAAGGACTGGGACCTGGAGCTTTTAGCGGTCCATGTCCACCATGGGCTCAGGGGACAGGAGGCTGACAGGGATGCGGATTTTGTCAGGGCATTGTGTGAAGAACTGGATGTCACCTGTCATATCATAAAAGTAGATGTGCGTAAGTCTACATCGGAAAATGGGATGTCCGAGGAGGAGGCAGGCAGGATACTGAGATATGAGGCGCTGGAGCAGGAGGCCTGCAGGTGGGAAGGGCGCGGCGGTGAGGCGCAGGACTGCGATGGGGGGCAGGGGAGCCTTGGCAGTGGGACCGGGGCGTGCCGGAATAAAAGGGTGAAGATTGCAGTAGCCCATCACAGCAACGACCAGGCAGAAACCATACTCCACAACCTGTTCCGAGGGAGCGGGCTTGGGGGGCTGAAAGGGATTCCTTATGTAAGGGGCAGGATCATACGGCCTCTTTTGGATATAGGACGGCAGGATATCGTAAGGTGGCTGGAGGAAAATGGCCGCGCCTGGGTACAGGATTCCACCAACACCTCCAACCACTATACCCGTAACCGGATACGGTGCCGTCTGCTTCCGCTGATTGAGGAGGAGGTAAACCAGGGCGCGGCCGGCAATATCCTGCGCATGGGGAGGCTGGCATCCCAGGCAGATGAATATCTGTGGGCACAGGGGGAATGCTGGATAAAGGGGCATGTCATACGCGGCGGCCCGGCGCATTTCCTGATTCCCTGTGACGCACTGGAGGCAGAGCCGGAAATCATCCGTTCCTATGTGGTGATGGAGCTGTTAAAAAGCCTGGCTGGATCAGCCAAAGACCTTGGCCTGGTTCATGTACAGCAGGTGCTTTCCCTGGCCGGGCGGCCGGTGGGAAAAGAGGTAAACCTGCCCTATTCGCTTCTGGCCCGGAGGGAATACGGGGGAATTTCCATTGGCAGGGGTATTTTGCAGGAAGAGGACGGGGAGGCATGCCTGCCCCAGGTCAGAATGAGCATTTTTCCCTATAAAAAAGGGTCACAATTTCCGAAAAATATGTATACGAAATGGTTTGACTGTGATAGAATAGAGGGTACGCCCGTGGTAAGAACCAGGCGTCCGGGAGATTATATTATCCTGGCGGATGGAAGCCATAAGGCATTAAAACGGTTTATGATTGATGAGAAAATACCGAGACAGCTGCGGGACCAGGTCCCCCTTCTGACAGACGGAAGCCATGTGATGTGGATAATCGGATACAGAATCAGCGATTTTTACAAGATTGGTCCTGATACAACCAAGGTATTGCAGGCAGAGGCAGGCAGCAGGAGAAAAGAATGAGTGAAACGGAGGATAAGGTGATGGCGGATAGGATTCGCGTGTTATTGACCGAAGAAGAGGTTGACAGACGCATTAATGAGATGGCGGCAGAAATCAGCGAGGAGTATGAGGGCAGACAGATCCACCTGATCTGTATTTTAAAGGGCGGGGTATTCTTTACATGTGAACTGGCCAAGAGGCTTACGGTTCCCGTATCCCTGGATTTCATGTCAGTTTCCAGCTACGGGGCAGGAACCGAGTCCAGCGGCGTTGTGCGGATACTCAAGGACCTGGATGAACCGCTGGCCGGCAAGGATGTACTGATTGTGGAGGATATCATTGACTCCGGCCGTACCCTGGCATATCTGATTGAGGTGCTGAAGCAGAGAGGGCCAAAGAGCATCCGTCTGTGCACGCTTTTAGATAAGCCGGAGCGCCGTGTGAAGAAGCAGGTAAAGGTGGATTATACCTGTTTTACAATACCGGATGAATTTGTAGTGGGATATGGACTTGACTATGACCAGAAGTACCGTAACCTGCCTTACATCGGAGTAGTAGAGCTGGACAATAAGTAGAAAGAAGGTCTAAGGAGGCAATTCGGTGAGACAGCAGCAGACATTTAGAGGTTTTATTTTCATACTACTGATGCTGATCTTAATCGCCACGGCAGTGCGGCTGCCGTATGCAAGACAGGCGGATAAGGTTACGAATCAGGATTTTGTCAGGATATTGGATGATGGCCAGGCAGCAGAGGTCGCCATCCATCAGAATCCCCAGACCCCCACGGGTGAGGTGGTGATTACCCTGACAGACGGACAGGTGAAACGCCTGTATGTGACAGATGTAAAAGATACCCAGAAGCTTCTGGAGGATCATCAGATGGAGTACGTGGTGATGGATGTGCCCCAGGAGAATTATCTGGTGACCATCATCCTTCCCTTCATGCTGTCCATCGTGGTGGTGGTCATCATCATCATGGTGATGAACCGCAGCGCCGGAGGCGGAGGCGCCAATGCCAGGATGATGAATTTTGGTAAGAGCAGGGCCAGGATGAGCCGGGACAGCAAGGTGAACTTTTCCAATGTGGCCGGCCTTGTGGAGGAAAAGGAAGAACTGGAAGAGGTGGTGGATTTCCTTAAGAATCCCCAGAAGTATACCAGCGTCGGGGCCAGGATCCCCAAGGGACTGCTTCTTGTGGGACCGCCGGGAACCGGTAAGACGCTGCTCGCCAAGGCAGTGGCCGGTGAGGCCGGTGTGCCGTTCTTTTCCATCTCCGGTTCTGATTTTGTGGAAATGTTCGTAGGCGTGGGCGCATCCCGTGTCCGCGACCTGTTTGAGGAAGCCAAGAAGAATTCGCCCTGTATTGTGTTCATCGACGAGATTGACGCGGTTGCACGCCGCAGAGGCACCGGCATGGGCGGCGGACACGATGAGAGGGAGCAGACCCTGAACCAGCTGCTGGTTGAGATGGATGGTTTTGGCGTCAATGAGGGAATCATTGTCATGGCAGCCACCAACCGCGTGGATATACTGGATCCTGCAATCCTGCGTCCGGGACGTTTTGACAGGAAGGTGGCGGTTGGCCGCCCGGATGTAAAGGGACGTGAGGAAATCCTCAAGGTACATTCCAAGGAGAAACCTCTCAGCGAGGACGTGGACCTGCGCAGGGTGGCCCAGACCACGGCAGGGTTTACGGGAGCCGACTTAGAAAACCTGATGAATGAGGCAGCCATTGTTTCTGCACGGGAGAACCGCAGGTTCATCAAGCAGAGTGATATTGACCGGGCCTTTGTAAAGGTGGGTATCGGCGCGGAGAAGAAGAGCAAGGTGATTTCTGAAAAGGATAAGAAGATTACGGCATACCATGAGGCGGGCCATGCAATCCTGTTCCATGTGCTTCCGGATGTGGGCACTGTGCACACGGTATCCATTATCCCCACCGGAATCGGCGCGGCCGGTTACACCATGCCTCTTCCTGAAAACGATGAGATGTTCAACACCAGGGGCCGCATGATGCAGAACATCATGGTGGACCTGGGCGGCAGGATTGCAGAGGAACTGATATTTGACGATATTACCACGGGCGCGTCCCAGGATATCAAGCAGGCCACCCAGATTGCCAGGGCCATGGTGACCCAGTACGGTATGTCCGATAAGGTGGGCATGATCCAGTACGGCGGGGATGAGAATGAGGTATTCATCGGACGTGACCTGGCCCACACCAAGTCCTATGGCAACGGTGTGGCGGATACCATTGACACTGAGGTGAAGCGGATTATTGATGAGTGCTACCAGAAGGCAAGGGATATCATCAAACAATATGATTATGTCCTTCATTCCTGCGCCAGCCTTTTAATTGAAAAGGAAAAAATTAACCAGGAAGAATTCGAGGCGCTTTTCAGCCCGGCCCAGTAAACAGCGGATGGGAAACGGCTGGCTTATCCTGTCAGTCCTTGCTTTAATGGCCCTCTTTGCCACCTTTTCCATGAACCGGTACTGGAATAAGTGCTCCCAGAAGTATAATTACTGAGTGTTTTTTGATAAAAGGGATATGTTTTTTCAATAAACCCCCTCCCTTTGTCTATTTTCACCACAAACACACTGGAAATAATTGCATCTTTGTGCACACTTTTTTTCATACCTGTGATATTATAATAGACGTAACCCCCCCCAATACATTATATAGTTTTTGCTACACCCCATAAGAAACGAAATACCTTCTCCTGAAAAGCCTGGCTACCCCGCCAGGCTTTTCACTTTGTGGCAGGTGTGCAAAAATGTCACCTTTATCGAGGTTTTTCTACTATTATTCGTCTTGTGCAATTGTGGGAATTCATATACAATAGATGGAAGGAAAGTATTTTTTGACCAAATAAGGAAAAGGATATAAAGAGTGGAAGACAATATAAAAGGACTAATCAACAGGGAGGCCCTGTTTTCCTCAGAGACAGAGGACTACCGTTTTCCGGCTGAGCCGGACGCAGATGATGATGTAATCCTCCATATGCGGACAGGTAAGGGCAACGCAGATCATGTATATTATGTAGAGGACAATGCTGAGGTTGAGATGACCAAGGTCCTTTCAGACGAATTGTTCGACTACTATGAATATGAAATCACAGTAGGCACCGACCAGGTGCTTTATCACTTTAAAGTTGTAACAGGACAGGAGGTCTGTCTATATAACCGGCTGGGAGCCACGGATGAGGCCCAGCAGGGGTTTGATTTTAAGATTACTCCGGGATTCCATACGCCGGAATGGGCCAAAGGCGCGGTGATGTATCAGATTTTTGTGGACCGGTTTTGCAATGGCGATAAAAGTAATGATGTGGAGACCTGTGAGTATGTATATATAGGCCGTCCGGTCCAGCGGGTTGAGGACTGGGGAAGGAACCCGTCCGCAATGGATGTGGGATATTTTTACGGAGGTGACTTAAAAGGGGTCAGGGATAAGCTGGACTACATCAAAAGCCTTGGCGTGGAGGTCATTTACCTTAACCCTATTTTCGTATCCCCATCCAACCATAAGTACGACTGCCAGGATTATGAACATATTGACCCCCATTTTGGACGGATTGTGAAAGACGGCGGCAGGCTGGTGGATGAGGACGCCACTGACAACCAGGAAGCAAAGAAGTATGTGATACGCAGTGCGGGAAGGGAGAACCTGGAAGCCAGCGATGCTTTTTTTGCTGAATTTGTCCAGGAAATCCACAGGCGCGGCATGAAGATCATACTGGACGGCGTGTTTAACCACTGCGGTTCCTTTAATAAATGGCTGGATGCGGAAGAAGTGTATAAGCAATCAGGGGATTATGAGCCGGGGGCCTATGAATCCAAGGACAGCCCTTACCACAGCTTTTTCCATTTTTATGACGAGAGGGACCAGGCATGGCCGCGCAACGCAGCCTATGACGGCTGGTGGGGGCATGATACCCTGCCCAAGCTGAATTATGAAAATTCCGACAAGCTGGTAGAGTATATACTGAATGTTGCAAGGAAGTGGGTGTCCCCGCCGTATTCCATTGACGGATGGCGTCTGGATGTGGCAGCCGACCTGGGCCACACCTCGGAATACAACCATTCTTTCTGGCGCAGGTTCAGGCAGGCCGTGAAGGAGGTTAATCCGGATGTGCTGATTCTTGCAGAGCATTACGGTGACCCGGCATCCTGGCTGGAAGGCGACCAGTGGGACTCCATCATGAATTACGATGCGTTCATGGAGCCGGTCACATGGTTCCTGACCGGCATGGAAAAGCACAGTGACAGCTATAACGGCGGCCTGTGGGGTGATGGGGAAGCATTTTTTAATGCAATGAAATATCATATGAGCCGTATGCAGACCAACACGGTGATGACGGCCATGAACCAGCTCTCCAACCACGACCATTCAAGGTTCCTTACCAGAACCAACCAGATGGTGGGCAGGACCGGTACCATGGGGCCTGACAGGGCAGGAGAGAACATAAAGCTGTGCGTGCTCCGGGAGGCAGTGGTGATTCAGATGACATGGCCGGGAGCCCCTACTTTGTATTATGGAGATGAGGCGGGCGTGTGCGGCTGGACGGATCCGGACAGCAGAAGGACCTATCCCTGGGGCAGCGAGGATCTGGAACTGATTGAGTTCCACCGTTATATGACCGGTATCCATAAACGGGTTCCGGCCTTCCGCAAGGGAAGTGTGAAGCCGCTGGCGGCAGGATATCAGAAAATTGCCTATGGACGCATGTATGAGGATTATCAGGCAGTGACCGTTGTGTGCAACAGCCCTGAGGCGCAGACCATGGAGATTCCGGTGTGGCAGCTGGGCATAACGGATGATATGATCCTTGGGCGTCCTATCCTGTCCACGGAGGATGGGTATAATGCCGGGATCATGATGTACCGTGTAAAGGAAGGCATCCTGAAGGTTAACATGCCGTCCTACAGCGCGGCGGTGTTTATCTCCAGGCCCGAGGATTTTTATCCGGTTGTGGATTCGCGGTTTGCGGACGGAGTGGGAGAGGAAAAGTAGGAACAGGAAACAGGAATCCGGGGATGTGCAGGGGATTCATAGGAAGATAGATAGGGAATTGAAAGGAAGAGCGCTTGATGGCGGCAGATATTAGGATGCGGTCATGGGGCGCTTTTTCTTTTGGTCTGCGGCTATGAGGCGCTTTTTTGGGGTTTGCGGGAATGGGATTTTAATTTAGGCTTGCCCTTGGTTTTCCATGGCAGTCTGCATCGGCGCGGTAGGTGGGGATGCCGGCGCCAGTCTGGAAGTGCTGAGGAATGTGATCTTGGAACAAAAGGAGATTGCAGAGTGCCTGGCGGATTCCGGGATTGTGGATGTGGAAATGAATCTGTCCATTAACGGACGGTATGTGGAGCTTGAGTTGGAGATGGAGAATGGAACCAGCAAGGTTATTGTTGCCATGGAAGTGGACAACGTGGTTTACCAGGAAGTGAACGGCAGAATCTTGTTGGATAAGCCTTATGATATCAAGAAGCTGAATGACCACAGCAAGGCCCTGATCCGCCGGCACACGATAAAGGAATGTTTTGAGTTTGCAAAGAACTGCCCCTGCAAAAGACCTGGAACATATGCTATGGGTCTTTTCCTGATGCGGATATCAGCACCGTACTTAAACCCTTCGATGGAAAAGGCAGTGGCTTACCGCGCCAAAATACGTAGAAAAAACTAAAAAATAGTGCTGCTGGCAAATCTCCCAATAGCCAGATCTGTTTGACCCTATACGACGAATGGCATCTATGTCACGAAGCCGCTTTAATTCACGGGCAATGGTGTGTACTCGCTTCCACGGCGCTCCATCAGTTTCAGTCTGCTGAAAAGGTCACAGATGATGGAGTTCCTGCGAATTGACGGAATGTCATCCATGTTCAAGTCCTGAATCCTCTTTCCGTCAGGCATACCACCGGGCGAAACAATCTCTTGGCGGTCATTGTACATATCCGCATGGATTTCGCTACTCTGAAGTATGATACAATATTGTAATATTGAATAAAATATTTTCGGCAGCACATAAAATTCCAAAAGAGACGATAGCTCTGTCTCCGCATTATTTAGCGAAGAATTGGATTACTTTCAAATTAAGTTAGGAGTATCCTTTACGTTACAGCCCTAACCAAACTCCTGACCGATTCCATGATATCCTTCCAGAAGACTTCGGCGGCATAATCAAATTTACGCTGATAATTCTTCCAATGGTCAATCAGCATTGTGCTTTCAGCGACTTCCTTCAAAATCAAATCCATATCAGGTACCAGTCCAATAGAGCCGCGTTTCTCGCTGGTGTTGACAAATGCTTCTTTGAGCGTGGCATTATCAATGTTGTGCGCCTGTGTGTTGGTAAGTACATAAATATCGTAAAAATCCCTTATTCTGGTGTTCGCTGTGCCGCGGGCAAGAAGGGTTTCTAACTTTTCTGCCAGCACCGTTTCCAGATTATACGCAAGAATGGAGATAGTACGTTCCTCAAACAGCAGCCGGAATGAATAGGACACTTCACGCGGTGTTATGACGTCACCGGTGGAAAAGTCGATTTTGAGCGGTGTGTGCATTGTTTCAATAGCTGTATCGAGCATAATACGAATGCCGGGATAATCTGCCTCGTCCATAATCGGCGTCACGCTTTTGATTTTAAAAATCATACCGTCTTCAATGTGAATTGCGGCGATTTCCTCGACAATCTTCCGTGCGCTATCTTCGTTCAGCGGCAGATTTTTTAGCGTGGCGTCCACATCCATAGTTGAACGGTTGTCCAATCCAACCATAGCGGCCACCAGAGTGCCGCCCTTTAAAATCATGTTGTCTCTGTATTGTGAGAGAGAAAGGCGTTCCAGAAAACGCTCCATCACATAATTGCGGATGATAATCTGTGCCTTGACGCTGTCTCCTTTGGAGATGTTGCGAACAAGAGCTTTCAATTGGCGTGATGTGTGTATCATTATAAAAGTACCTCCAGATACTGACGAACAATTTTCTCCACGGAAAAGGCCTTAGCGTACCGCATAAGCAACGGGATATTCTTCTCCTTCAAACGGATATATGTTTTAACTCCCTCTTGCAGATCTTGAATTTCAATATTCCGGCGGCTGCGAAATAAATCACAGATTGTCCGCTCGGCATTATAAGCCCGTACTGTGTGACCCGACGGTGAACACACCTCCACAATACCTTCGCCGAAAAGCTCCTCTTTTACTTTATAAACCTTGATACCCTGCTTCGATAATCCTGATGAGTTTGTGCCCGTTTTCAAGGTAACAGAAAAGAGCGAGGGTTCGCGGTTGGCAAGATTCAGAAGATAAAGGGCTGTTTCGTGAGAGAATACGGCTTCCGGATAGCGCACCTGAATGACATATAGTCCATCTTCCCAGGCGTCTTGGGACATATATAAACCGTGAGCAACTCGTTCAAGCCCATATTGGCGCACGTAATCTCCGAGAACCGTTCTCGAAACACCGGCGGCTACCGCATCCGATGTTTTCAAATATCCATTATTTTCTGCAAGCAAATTGTTCAATTTTTCTGCGCTGGTCATAAATTCACCTTACTTTCACGCTCTTATCATAAACTATTTGGGCGTAAAAGTAAAGACATATTCAAAGTGTTTCGCCTCTTTTACCCCAAATAATATCCCCTCAGTGTTTTCTATTACAAAAGTTTTTAATCATATCAACGAAATTATCATAAAGTCCACCTATGTTCCCTCCCGCACGGTATGATAGTAGTAACTGGCAATGAAGAGGGAGGGATTACTATGTCAAAAAATATGACGAAAAAATAAAAAAGCAGGCTGTCCACTGTTGTGAAAGTGGACAGCCCATCAAGTCGGTTTTTCAAGAATGTAAAATTGCTCCTAGTACCATGTATCGCTGGATAAAGGATTATTACCCCATTGTCTCAAAGCATCTAATTTATTCGCCTGCGGAATTCTATGATATTTCCCGTAAACGGACGAAGACAAAGCATCAGCTGGAAATCATTAAGTTATCGCAATGCATGGACGAAATACCGCTTACAAAACGTCTCGGGATGCTGGACGGATTTGCATGAGCACGAAAAACAATACAACATACACGAGATTTGCGAGTCGCTTGGCGTTGCCCGGGGAACTTTCTATAATCACATCTTCAGAAAAGCGGATTGCTTAAAAGTGCTGGAGGAGGAACAGGAACTTATGCTTCAGGTACAGCAGGTGTTTGACGACAGCCAACAGCGATACGGTGCGAACAAAATCCGTGTTGTTCTGGCGGAAAACGGAATCCATACCAGTTTCAACAGAATCCGAAGGATCATGCAGGAACTTGGACTGAAAAGTATTCGCTGCAATGCGAAGCAAGAATTCAAGCAACGCCAGCAGTACTTAAAGCACAATCTACTCAACCGTGATTTTACAGCAGAGTACCCGAATTAGATATGGTCAGCGAGATTACCTATTTCAAAATTACAGACCGGTCAATCTATCTCTGCGTTATCATTAATCTATTCTCTCGCAGAATTGTCGGATTTCACGCAATATAAGTACCCAGCTTGCCACCCATACCTTCCGCTCCGCTTATGCGGAACGAGGGAAAACGGACCGTCTCCTGTTCCCCAGCGACCGAGGCTCACAGTATACCTCTAAAACTTTTGTAGAACTGCTTCAAAAATGTGGTGTCCGGCAATCCTTTTCAAATTCCGGACGTCCCTGTGACAACGCTGTGGCAGAGGCCTTCTTTGCCACCTTCAAGAAAGTGAAATCCCGAAATATTTTCTCTGCGGTATTTTGACTTTTCTTGTAATCCACAAAAATACCTATGGCCGCAACCCCTTTGTTTCTAGTGAATTGCAAAAAAATAGAACCCTCTTTTCGATAAAACTGTCCGAAAAGAGGGTTCTGTCCATTTAGTGCGGGTGGCCGGACTTGAACCGGCACGGTATCGCTACCGAGGGATTTTAAGTCCCTTGTGTCTGCCTATTCCACCACACCCGCAGCGTACGGATACTTAAATGCGTGCCGCGGCTGAAAACAAGGACCTTTACGCGCTATGCACTGATGTCCTTAAGCTATGATTGGCACGCTAGGATGAATTTTCAAACACATCCTAGTGGGCGAAGGTGGATTCGAACCACCGAAGCTATTAGCAGCAGATTTACAGTCTGTCCCCTTTGGCCACTCGGGAATTCGCCCAATATTTGCGTTGATAAGCAGTGATTATAATACCACAGACATGGGGAAAAATCAAGAGGTTTACTAATAATTTTCATTAATATCCGTCAAATGGACGCCTGAATGATTGCCAGATATCCATCAGGAAAAATTAAAAAGTCTTCTGAAAAAAGTATTGACAAATAAATAACGAAGTGATATATTTAGAAAGGAATAAAAATCCTTTTTTAAATATATAGTTTGTTTAATACTCAAACAAAGAATGAAATATTTTCCATGAATGCACCGCATAAACGTAAATAATATCGTTTATTTTTTCTTTTTTAACTTTGTTTAATACACAAACAAATAAATGGAGAACTTTTAACAATGGAAAGAGAAGGATTTAAGTATCATTGGTGGGGAAAAGGAGACATAGACGCATCCTTTGGTATATTCTTTGATGGCTTTTCAAAAATACTCACTGCCACGGGAATCATGACCATGGTGTTCGGCATGCCGGCCAGGATTGTCATAGGAAAGGTGGTTCCGGGAATCGGGCTGGCCATTTTCCTTGGGAACCTGTGGTATTTTTATGAGGCCAGACAGCTGGCAATCCGGGAAAGGCGTCAGGATGTGACGTCCCAGCCCTTTGGGATCGGCGCTTCCCAGCTGTCCGGCTGGCTGTACCTGATCATAGGGCCGGTGTACTGGCAGACAAAGGATGCGGAGCTGGCATTCCAGGTGGGGCTGGCAGCTGCCTTTATCGGGGGCATGGTGGAAATTGCTGGCGGGTTTGCTGGGCGGTGGATCATTGATAATATCCCCAACTGCGCGCTGATGGGGAACATGGCTTCATCTGCAATGGTGTGGCTATCCATCGTGGGCCTGGCCATGGTCTTTGACAAGCCGGTGTACGGACTCCTTCCATTGTTCATCATTATCATTGACTACCTGGGCAAGGCGGACAAACGTTTTGCCAAGATCCCTTCCGGCGTGGCGGCAATCCTCATAGGGACCGCGGTGGCCTGGGCCGGAGGATACCAGACCTGGGAACGGTTTGAACAGTCCTTTGCAAGCATTGGTTTTTATCCGCCGTCCTTAAGCGCTGGGGATATCCTTGCTGGCTTTAAGGGCATTGTGCCCTTCCTGCCTGTGATTATCCCGCTGCAGATCAATAATTTCCTGTCAACGCTCCAGGGACTTGAGTCTGCCAGGATGGCAGGGGATACATATCCGGAGCGCCGTTCCATGATAATGGATGGGGTATCCACCATTGCAGGCTCCCTGTTCGGCAATCCGTTTCCCACCACGGTGTATTTTGGACACCCGGGCTGGAAGGAACTGGGGGCAAGGGCTGGTTTTTCCCTTGTAAACGGCGGTCTTTACCTGCTTATCTGCACCACCGGGCTCACCGGTGTGCTGATGGCAGTCATACCTACACAGGCCGTGATGGTGCTTCTTATCTTTGTGGGATTTTCTGTGACGGACAGCACCTTCCGTTCCATTGACAAGAAGTATTACCAGGTCATATTCCTGTCATTGATGCCCATTCTGTTCCAATACATGCAGACCCTTATCACCTCCTCGGTCCAGGCTGCGGGAGGCGTGATGGAGGCCATACCGGTGCAGAATTTTACTGAGTATTCCGTGCCCGTTGAGGGAATCATGTATCTAGGGAACGGAGGTTTCCTCACCAGTCTCCTGCTGGCCGGGCTTCTGGCCTGCGTGGTGGACCGGAGATATAAGATGGCGGGAAGCTTTGCCCTTGTCATGGCCGGATGCGCGGCCGTGGGCATGATACACTGTCCGGGGATTGAACTGCTGTCACGGCCAGGCATTATTTTCGGTGTTATTTATCTCACGGTGGCCATTTTCCTTTTTTCCAAGAGCTGTTACTTTGAGCATCAGCCGGATGGACAGGAGGATGCCGGGCCGGGACAGGCATTGGGAAAGCGGGTCGTGGAGTAAAGCGGGCCCGGATAGGCAGGATCATATATAATTTTTATTTCAGGAGGAGAGAAGTATGGAAAAGGCTGGTATACCTTTTTTCAAAAAGGCGGACCTGGATGCATCGATTGGTGTTTTCTTTGATGGGTTCTCCAAGGTAATTGTTGCAATCGCTATTTTAGCAGGAACATTCGGACTGGATGGAGGCACTATATTCGGCACCATGATGCCGGGGGTATTCCTTACCGTGGTCATTCTTAACGGCGGCCTGTGGCTTTATTACAGGAAGATAGCTGCCTACCGGGGGGACCCGGACATGACGGCCATACCGGCCGGACTTCAGGCCGGCCGTATGTTTATCTGGCTTTACAGTATCATGCTGCCCGTGTTCCTCAGTACAGGCAATGCGGATCTGGCATTTAAGACAGGTGTCCTGGCCCACCTGGTGGGAGGGATTATATTCATTATCGGTGCATTTGTGGTCCCGGTGATTTTGCGGATCGTACCGGCAGGCGCCCTGTTCGGTTCCCTGGCAGGCGGGGCCATGGCATTCCTGATCATGCAGTCCATGAACGGTGTGCTGAAAATGCCTTTTGTGGGCTGGCTGTCCCTGATGGTGCTCTTTGTGATTTATCTGGGCAAGGTGGAGGTAAAGCTGCCAGCTGCCCTGATTGCAATCGTCATTGGTTCGGCTGTGGCCTGGATCAGCGGTGGCATGGGATTCGGCGCAGTGACGGAATCCCTGTCCAACCTGGACTTTTACATACCCCATCCTGTTCTGGATATTTTCAATCCCCAGGTGGTGGGTTCCATGGTCCCGTTCCTTCCCATCATCATTGTTTTCTCTTTAAATGAGGTGATTACGGGAATCCAGGCAGTGGAACAGGCCAGGGAATGCGGGGATACGTTCTTTACCACAACCAAGCCCCTGGTGCTCTGCGGCCTGGCCAGCATTGTGGGCGCATGTTTTGGGAATCCTCTGGCAGTGGGATTGTACTGGGGATACCCGGGGTGGAAGAAAATGGAATCCGGCACAGGATATCATCTGGGAATCGTGGCCCTGTACGCCCTGGTGGGACTGACAGGCCTGTCGGCCATCATCAACGCATTCATACCAGAGGCCGTTGTGCTTCCTATCCTGGTGTTTGTGGGAATATCCAGTTATTCCCAGGCATTTGAGGTGGTGGATAAGAAATATTTTCCAGCCGTCATCATGGCTTCCCTGCCTGTTGTCATGGACTTTATCGTGGATAATATGAGGGAAGGGGCGCTGCCCGGATTTACTGCTTTTGATCCCGGATCTGCGTTTGTGGGGCTGCTGGTGGGCTGCGTGTTTGTATTCATCATTGATAATAACTGGAAAAACGCGTCCATTACCAATGCAGCGGCCCTGGCCCTGACCGGAATCGGGATGATCCATTCACCCGGCATACTGGGAACGGCAGCCTATGCCCCGGACATGGGATTTGTCCAGGTGTATATTGTACTCATGATTGTATTTGCAGTCATGCATTTTGTAGGATTTAATCAGAAAAAGACAGCGTAAGACAGGAGGACTTAAGAAGTGAAGACCTTGGTAATCATGGGAGCAGCAAGAAAGAACGGACATACGCGCCAGATGGTGGATTTATTCCTGGAGCATCTGGACGGGGAAAAGGAAATCGTTGACGCTTACCGCACAGAGGTACAGCCGTGTATGGACTGCCGTTTCTGCTGGAAGAAAAAGGAGTGTGTGATTAAGGATGGGATGCAGGATATCTACCAGAAGCTGGAGGAAGCTGACAACATAGTACTGGCCTCCCCCATGTATTTCCATTCCATAACAGGCAGGATGAAGACCCTGATTGACCGTTTCCAGGTATACTGGGCAGGACATGTGAGGCAGGACATGCCGGAGAAAATGCTCCGCAGGGGAGCAATCCTGATGGTGGGCGGCGCGCCTTCGTTTGAGAACCAGTTCCTGGGAGGGGAAATCGTGCTCAAAAACCTGTTGAATGACCTGAGCGCCGAGTGCCTGGGCCAGGTCTGCCTGCCAAACAGCGACAGGGACAGCCTTGAGACAAGGAAGGACATTGCGGACCAGGTCATTGCCCTGGCTGAAGCCATGAATCAGGCATCAGAATAATTGGATCCATACAATAAAGTATGAAATAAAAACAAACATATAAGGAGGAAGTATCATGCAGGGTTATACTTACACAAAGGGAGAGCACTATCCGGTGGAACATCTGGTTTTCAAGGTGGCGCCGGAGGACGTTGAGCACTATCTGGCGGTTGACCATGAAATCTGGACATTAAAGGAGGCCTATGCGCCTGGATTTGACCATATCCCGTTCCTTTATAAGGAAGTCTGGGTCAATGATAATAAACCGGGCGAGATACATTTTATATTTGTATGGGAGAGCATCGAATCCTGGAGAAAGATTGACGACAAGGAATACCAGGCCAAGCTGATTAAGGAATTTGATGAGAAGTTCGGAAGGCCTTATGAGTTTGTGCGCTGCGTACAGAATGAAGAGAACTTCGGCGTGCACCGCGTAAGCCGTTTTGAGCGGATCTGATATTGCCCCGCAGGGGACAGGACCATAATATGTAAGTAGGAGAGCAGGGAAAGATGATGAGATTTGAAGATAAAGTGGTAATTATCACCGGCGCAAGTTCCGGTATCGGCGAGGGCGTTGCCAAAAAATTCCTGGAGGAAGGCGCCCTGGTTGTTGGATGCGGCATTGAACCTGAGATGCATATCCAGAATGAACATGCGGTTTATGTCCAGGCGGACCTGACTGATTTTGCCCAGGCGCAGCATGTGGTGGAGGAAGCGGTTAAGGCATTTGGCCGGGTTAACAAGCTGGTCTGCTGTGCAGGCGTTACCTTTGTGGGTTCCCTGGAGACAACGGATTATGACAGGTTCATGAGGGAACTTTCCATCAACATGGGCGGTGTGTTCAATATGTGCAAGGCGGCTGTGGCTGAACTTAAAAAGCAGGAAGGCTCCACCATTGTCACGGTTGGTTCAGACCTGGGCGTGCGCCCGATTCCGGAGCGGATTGGCTACTGCCCGTCCAAGGCAGGCGTCATCATGCTGACCAAGTGCATTGCCCTGGAGTACGCCCCGTCCATCCGTGCAAATGCCATCCTTCCAGGTCTGGTGCGCACACCTATGATTGAACAGCGGTTTACAGAGGCAGAGGACCCGGCCGCACTGGAAGAGGCATATGCAAGCCTGTACCCGCTTCACAAGATGGGCAAGGTTGAGGATATGGCCAATGCAGCTGCATTCCTGTCCAGCGATGAAAGCGGATTCATGACAGGAGAAATCATGCACGTGTGCGGCGGCAGCCTGATTTAAGGAGGAAAGACATGGCAACATCTTTATTTAAAATGCCCTTTGACATTGATAAGACCAGGGTACATCAGATATACAGGAGTGAGACCTTGGACCGGGCCGGAGTGGAAACCATTTCCTGTGACGAGATGAAGGAAATCTACGGGGAACTTAAGTTTGATAAGCTTTATGAGGACCGTCCCTATACATACACATCCCTGGTAACGTCCATTGACGGCAGGATTGCATTTACAGACGCGCCCCAGGGGCCCCTTATTGCAAAGCTGAACCAGTACGACGGTGACGGCGCAGGCGCGGACTGGTGGATCCTTAACATGCTCAGGGCCGTGTCGGACGGCGATATCATCGGGGCGGGAACCATGAACGCGGAGAGCGATTACACGGCCCATGTATTTTCCAGGCAGCTGGAGGACGCAAGGGTGGCTGCGGGTATGCAGCCGGTTCCGTGGAATATCATTTCATCCTTGGATGCCACCGATATCCCCTTTGACCATCTGCTGTTTAAGACAAAGGAAGTGCCGGTGATGATCAGCACCAGCGCTGCCGGCATACCGGTCATACAGGAAAACATGAAGGAGGACTACTATCTGACAGGCCCGGTTCATGATATATCTGAGGTGACCGGGGGAATGATTGAGGCCATGAAGGCCAACCGGGACAAAATCCTGGTAATCGCAACCGGAGACAAGGCGCCTGATTCCAAAGTGGCTCTTTATATCATGAAAAAGTTCGGCCTTGATAAGGTATTGGTTGAGACTCCATCTTACATGCATTATCTTGTATCCCAGAAAATGATGGACGAACTTTTCTTTAATTACTCCTGCATTTATGTGGGCGGACAGGCATTGACCATTGGAAAATACGGGCAGGAATTTGGTTCCAAGGACCATCCGCATACAAGGATGCTGAGCATCCATTCCCACAGCGACCATTTCTTTTATTTCAGGCATAAGCTGATTTACGGTTAGGGAGAGGAGCAGATGACATGCCGTGTATACAGGTAAAAACAAACGTTAGTACTTCCAGGGAAAAAGCAGACGCAATCAAGGCGGCCCTGGGCCAGGCCATCGGTTACCTTCCGGGCAAAAGCGAGGACTGGCTCATGGTTTCCATTGAGGACGGATGCCATATGTACTTTGGCGGACGGGGCGGGCGCCCGATTGCCATGGTGGAAGTTAAGATACTGGGAAGCTCCATTGACAAGGACGGCGCAAAGCGCATGACCGGGGAGATCACCAGGGTGTTAGGCGGGGTATTAGGGGTCTCGCCTGATGATATGTATATTAAATATGAGGCATCTCCTGACTGGGGATGGAATGGAACGAATTTTTAGTAAGATGGCAGGCGCTGGTCCTGTCGGCAGATTGAGAGGGACCTGGATTTACCGGAGGTCCCTCTTTTGTGTTGGCCAAAAACGGTCCGGGGCGGTTGGTACCGGGCGCCTGGTCCTTAGCCGTGAGCTGATAATATTTCAAAGAATTCCTCAATGGCTTTTAGGGATGCCCCAAGGATCGGGGCTTCATTGCCAAGGGTTGAGATGAGTATCTCCTGGGTATGGGTGATGGGAAGGACAATATCCTTCATGATTTCAGGCATCAGGTAGGGAAGGGACTGGATGAGATGGGAATTGAGGATGATCATCTCACAGTTCACAAAAAATATGATGTTGGACAACCCAATGGCCAGATTCCTGATGTATGTATCCAGGATGCCAAGGGCAGTGGGATTCTGCTTCCTTACCAGTTCGATAAACTCATCAATGTCCTCCAGCGGCGTCTCCAGGTGCAGGTTCATCTCGTCTATCAGATACTGGTCTGAGCAATACTGTTCCCAGCAGCCGAATTTGCCGCAGGAGCATTGCTTTGTCTCCTGGATGTTGATGGTGTGGTGCCCAACGGCATTGGCAAAGCCCAGATATCCGCGTATCAGCTGTCCGTTGGATATCATGCCGCAGGAAATCACATCGGTTATACACAGGACGGTCAGCTCCTCATACTGGGGATGAAGCCTGGATTCCATGGATGCCGCCAGGTTTCCGTCGTTGTCAATATACACAGGCACATGATAGCGCTGTTCCAGGAGGGATTTGATATCAATGTTATGCCACTGGAGCTTGGGGATAAAGCGGATGACCCCATCCAGGTCAATGATGCCCCTCACAGCCAGGCTGATGCCAATCAGCCCATAGGGGCAGGGAGGGATGTCGCGGATCAGCTTATCAATGGCAAGATAAATCTGCTGGTATACATGAGAGAATGCCTGCCTGCTGATTGGAATGGATTGGCGGCTGATGATCTCGTTATTCAAATCCGTGAGGATGAGGCCAAGGCGGCGGGCGCCGATATCAATGGCAATGCAGTATCCTGCCTTGCCGTCCAGGGTAAGGATGATGGGGCGCCTCCCCCCGCTTGAATCCCCCATGGTGGTCTCTTCCACCAGCTTAAGGCTCATCCACTCTTTCACGATGGTGGACACAGTGGCCTTATTAAGGCCTGTCTCCTCGGAAATGCGTGCACGGGAAATCTGCTTCTTATTCAGTATATGCTTGATGATGGTCAGCCGGTTGGCGGAACGTATGTCTTTGGTCTGTGATATTTTCATGGTCTAACCCCTTGTGGATGAATCATGTCTTATATTCTAACACAGTAGAAAATGGGGCGCAAGGCGGTTGCTGAGATTTGCCAAAAGACAAGGGCAGGACCCTGAAAACAGGGCAGCATACCAGGCAAAAAGGGGCATGCTGTCGTTGGTTATCTTCTGGTAAAAACTTTATTTTATGGACGAACCGCGGCAGATATGGTATACTAGCTAAGATAGGCGTATTCCGATTATGGATACGATTGGAGGCAGACTATGAAAGATAAAGGAAGGACGCGGGGGACGTTTAAGGTCTACCTGCAGTGGCCGCTCTTTTTGTCGGTCCTTTTGGTTATATTGACTGCCGCTGTTGGAGCGGTATCCATAAAGGCCGGCATTATAGTATCGGTATTTACCATTGTCTATATAGGGATTGCCCTTTGGCTTTACTTTTCAAGAAGAAGAGGCATACTTGCAGGGCTTATTGCATTTTCATCCGCTTATGACCAGAGCAGGCAGAATCTGATGGAAGAGATGCTCATGCCCTATGCGGTGGCGGACGGGACCGGACATCTTTTGTGGATGAACCGGGAGTTTGCGGCAATCCTTGACGAAGACAGGAATTCATATAAGAATATTACGGCCATGTTCCCTGAAATCACAAGGGAGATGCTGGCCACGCACGGCGAGATCGTCAGCATCCACAGCGCATTCGGCGACAGGAAGTACCGCATTGATTTAAAGCAGGTGGTGGTGGATCAGCTGGATGCCGCGGTGGCGGATAACGGTCTGGAGGGACAGGGCACATTCGTGACAGCCATTTACCTGGTTGACGAGACCCAGACCCTTTTGTACATGCAGCAGATCAACGACCAGAAGCTGGTGGCCGGACTCATTTACCTGGACAATTACGACGAGGCACTGGAAAGTGTGGAAGAGGTGCGGCGTTCCCTGCTGACCGCCTTGATTGACAGGAAAATCAGCAAATACATTTCAGGCATGAACGGCATTGTGAAGAAGCTGGAAAAGGATAAGTACTTTTTTGTCATCAAACAGCAGTACATGGCCAAAATCCAGGAAGAGCGCTTTTCCATCCTGGAGGATGTAAAGACAGTGAATATAGGCAACGACATGGCGGTTACCCTGAGCATCGGCATCGGCATGAACGGCGACAGCTATAACCAGAATTATGAGTACGCCAGGACCTCCATCGACATGGCCCTGGGACGGGGAGGCGACCAGGCTGTTGTCAAGGATTCAGGCAAGATACAGTATTACGGCGGCAAGGCGCAGCAGATAGAGAAGACCACCCGTGTCAAGGCCAGGGTCAAGGCCCATGCCCTCAGGGAACTGATGGAGAACAAAGACAGGCTTTTGATCATGGGGCACAGGCTGGCGGATATTGACTCCTTTGGGGCGGCAGTGGGTATTTACCGGATTGCCATGTCCATGAATAAAAAGGCGAATATCGTGGTCAATGAGGTGACATCTTCGGTGCGCCCCATGCTGGACCGCTTTGTGGGGAATCTGGATTATCCGGAGGATATGCTTCTGACCGGTCCTAAGGCGGCCGAACTGGTGGACCAGGGGACCATGCTGGTGATTGTTGACGTGAACCGCCCCAGCATCACCGATGAGCCGTCCCTGCTGCGTATGGTGAAGACCATTGTGGTCCTGGACCATCACAGGACCAGCAGCGAGATTATTGATAACGCGGTGCTTTCCTATGTGGAGCCTTATGCATCCTCAACCTGTGAGATGGTGGCTGAGGTGCTGCAGTATATTGCGGACGGAATCAAGGTAAAGACTGCGGAGGCAGACGCCATGTATGCGGGTATTGTGATTGATACCCAGAATTTCACCAACCAGACCGGCGTGAGGACATTTGAGGCCGCGGCCTTCTTACGGCGCAGCGGAGCGGACATCACCAGGGTGCGTAAGCTCTTCAGGGAAAACATGAAGGATTATCAGGCCAAGGCAGAGGCTGTGCGCAAGGCAGAGGTATATATGGATGCATTTGCAATCAGCGAATGCCCGGCCGATGGGCTTGACAGCCCCACCATCATAGGCGCCCAGGCGGCCAATGAGTTGTTAGAGATACGGGGCATCAAGGCATCGGTTGTGCTGACGGATTATAATGGGACCATTTACTTCAGCGCCCGTTCCATTGACGAGGTCAATGTACAGGTGATGATGGAGAAGCTGGGCGGCGGCGGACACCGCACCATTGCCGGGGCGCAGATGGAGGGCGTATCCATTGAAGGGGCCAAGGAACGTTTAAAGGAAGTCATCTGCCAGATGATGGAGGAAGGCGAGGTATCCTGATCAGGGACATGATATAGACAGAAACAGAAAGGAAGTATGTGACATGGAAATTGTATTACTGGAAGATGTGAAAGCATTAGGAAAAAAGGGACAGATTGTAACGGTAAACGACGGTTATGCGAGGAACTTCATCCTGCCCAAGAAGCTTGGCGTGGAAGCTACTTCTAAGAACTTAAATGATTTAAAGCTTAAAAAGGCCAATGATGCCAAGCTGGCAGCGGAAATACTTGCAGCCGCAAAGGAACTGGCAGCAAAGCTGGATGAATCCAAGGTGACCCTGTCCATCAAGGCAGGGGAAGGCGGCAGGGCATTTGGCTCTGTTTCCAACAAGGAAATCAGCAAAGCCATCACAGACCAGCTGGGGCTGGAGATTGACAAGAAGAAAATCGTGCTGAACGACCCCATCAAATCCATTGGAAGCTTTGAGGTTCCAATCAAGCTTCACAAGGATGTGACGGCCAGGCTGGCTGTGAAGGTAGTGGAAGCATAATAAAGCATGGCGTATGTAATGGATGATGGTATGACCCGCCCCGGAAGGAGCGGGTTTACTAAATGGAATACAGGAGACGATTAATATGGAAGAAGCCCTGATTAAGCGGGTGCTGCCCCACAGCCTGGAAGCAGAGCAGTCAGTCATCGGTTCCATGCTGATGGACAGGGAAGCGGTCATTGCTGCATCGGAAATCATTACCGGAAGCGATTTTTACCAGCAGCAGTACGGAATTATGTTTGATGCCATGGTAGAGCTGTTCAACGAGGGTAAACCGGTGGACCTGGTAACGCTTCAGGACCGGCTTAAGGAAAAGGATGTGCCCCCTGAGGTCAGCAGCCTGGATTTTGTGCGGGATATCATAACCATGGTGCCCACGTCGGCCAACGTAAAGTCTTATGCAGCTATCGTGGGGGAAAAAGCAGTACTGCGAAGGCTTATCAAGACCACGGAGGAGATTGCCAATACCTGCTACGCGGGAAAAGAGCCGCTGGAGAATATCCTGGCGGATACGGAAAAGTCTGTTTTCAACCTGCTGCAGAACCGCGGGGGGCAGGATTTTGTCCCGATTAAACAGGTAGCCATTAATGTACTTGAGAAGATTGAGGATGCTTATAAGAACCAGGGCACGGTTACGGGCATCCCTTCAGGATTCATTGATCTGGATTATAAGCTGTCTGGATTCCAGCCATCGGACTTCATATTGATAGCAGCCCGTCCCTCCATGGGTAAAACGGCGTTTGTACTTAATGTGGTGGATTATGTGGCGGTGCGCAAAAGCCTGCCCTGCATGGTCTTCAGTCTGGAAATGTCCAAGGAGCAGCTGGTAAACCGTATGCTTTCCATGGAATCCAATGTGGATTCACAGAAGCTGCGGACCGGTACCCTGACGGATTCTGACTGGGACGCGGTTGTGGAGGGCATTGGGATCATCGGCAATTCCAAGCTGATTATTGACGATACGCCGGGTATATCCATCTCAGAGCTGCGTTCCAAGTGCAGGAAAATGAAGCTGGAATACGGCCTTAACATTGTAATCATCGACTACCTTCAGCTGATGAGCGGAAGCAAGAAGGGCGGAGGGGACAACCGCCAGCAGGAAATCTCAGATATTTCCCGTTCCTTAAAGGCACTGGCCAGGGAACTTCATGCGCCGGTGATTGCCCTGTCCCAGCTGTCCCGCGCCTGCGAGACCAGGCAGGACCACCGGCCCATGCTTTCTGACCTGCGTGAGTCCGGGGCCATTGAGCAGGATGCGGACGTTGTTATGTTCCTATACCGTGATGATTACTATAATAAGGATACGGAACATCCCAATGAGGCTGAGGTCATCATAGCCAAACAGCGTAACGGCCCTATTGGTACGGTTACATTAATCTGGAAACCGGAGTATACAAAGTTTGTCAATGCAGCCCGCCCTCAGGGGGGCGGACCCCAGGAGTGAAGAAATCCCCGTGCCAGGAGGCCCGGGGATTTTTTTAAGTCAGGTGTCATAATATCCATTCTCAACGCATACACTAATAGTAAGGCAGGACATGCCTGTTAAGATGTGAAGGAGAGAATGGCTATGGATGAAGTACATTATCTGATATCGGATGCGTCCAAAAAGGTCGATGTGGAGGCCCATGTATTAAGATACTGGGAAGAAGAGCTGGAACTTGATATTCCCCGTAACGAGATGGGGCACCGGTACTATACGGATTTACATATCCGCCTGTTCAAGCAGGTTAAAAACCTGAAAGAAAAAGGGTATCAGCTGAAGGCAATCAAACATGCGCTGAACCAGGTACTAAAGAAAGACGGAAAAGCCCAGGGAGAGCTTTCCGATGAAATATTAGAGCGGGACATGAATGCGGCCCTGCGTGAATTTAAGGAAGAGGATGGAGGCACATCCTTAAGCACGGTCAAGGGCGACACGGGTTCGGTGGTTGCCATAGAAGAAAAGATGGAACAGTTCCAGCAGATCATGAACCTGATTATCGGACGTGCCCTGGAAGTGAACAACGAAAAGCTGAGCCAGGATATCAGCAGCCTTGTCAACGATAAGATGGGCAAGGAACTGGAATTCCTCCTTCAGGCATCCGATCAAAAGGAAGAGGAGCGCTTCCGCCAGCTGGACGAGACCCTGAGGGCGTATCAGAAAGGCGGACAGGCTGAGGCAGCGGCTGCCAAGGTACCATTTTTCAAGCGCCGCAAATTCGGACGCAGCGGGAAAAAGCTGCGGGACGGTAAGTAAAACCAGTAGATTTAAAGGTAAATAAAGGTTCAGATGTAAAGTCTGGATGATAATAAGTGCAGGCGAATTGTATACAGGCAGGGCCGGAATCCGTGTTTGACGGGTTCCGGCCCTGTTGTTGGTTTATTAACGGCGGCAGTGGTAATTTTTTCCGCGAGGGGAGTTACTTCCAGTATGTGTTCAGATATACGCCTGCATCGGCCTCTGATAACTGGAACTTTTCAACCAATTTTTCAAGACATTGTCCGGGGGACAGATGCAGTTCCTTACAGGTTTCAATCAGGGCCTGTATCCCCTTCTCGATTCCCTTTTCAATCCCCATCTCTTCCCGTTCTGCCAGTTCATCTGCAAACAGTTCCTTTAATGCTTCGCACATCCTCCTGCCCTCCTCGTATTGTTTCTGATTGGCCCTGACTATGACGTCCATCACCGCCTGATAAAGCGGG
>Ga0129317_1000343_pt1 | contig 52467 bp, 45 predicted proteins | sample Cm1ome_FD_94430 | JGI IMG/M metagenome (GOLD analysis project Ga0129317, IMG submission 94430) | Eastern black-and-white colobus group fecal microbial communities from Wisconsin, USA - Cm1105 metagenome | ecosystem: Host-associated > Mammals > Digestive system > Large intestine > Fecal | place... | reverse complement strand
CCTTCTTTCCCCCCTACAAGATAAAACTCATGAAATTCCCCCCCCTTCAAACGTTTATTTCAAATCCGGTATTTTCCTGCCCGGTTTCTACCCCCCCCCCCCCCAGGCTCCGTGCCGCCTGAATACAACACGGAAACACCGGGAGCCGCAGCCGTCATCCTGGCTGCGGCTTCACCCGCGTCCTCCTATCTGTAAGCTGCTGCGTTCCAGCGCAGTTCGTTTTTCAGGCCCCTGATGGTTGTATCCTTATCAATATACACGACCTCGATGCCCATGGAATCTGCCCAGTCGCCCATCTGCTCTGCTGTCAGGTCATAGGAGAATGCAGTATGGTGGGCGCCTCCTGCCAGGATCCAGGCCTCGGCTCCTGTTGCCAGGCTTGGCTCCGGCGTCCAGAATGCGGTTGCGACCGGAAGCTTAGGCATCGGCTTTTCTGTCTTTTTGCATTCCACATCATTGATGATCAGGCGGAACCTGGTTCCCAGATCCACCAGTGAGGCGGCGATTCCATGTCCTGTCTTGGATGTAAACACCAACCTTGCAGGGTCTTCCCTGTCCCCCATGGACAGCGGATTCACCTTGATGCTGATTTCCCCGTCAGCAATGGACGGGCAGACCTCCAGCATATGGGCTTCCAGGATTCCTTCCTTGCCCGGAACCAGGTTATATGTATAATCCTCCATAAAGGAGGTGCCCTTCGCGTCCTTCACGCCCTGGGTCATGATTTTCATCAGCCTAACCATGGCGGCCGTCTTCCAGTCGCCTTCCCCGCCGAATCCGTAGCCTTTTTCCATCAGCCTCTGGATGGCCAGGCCGGGAAGCTGCTGCAGCTCTCCTAAATCCCCGAAATGCGTGACAACCGCATGATAATCCTTCTCAACAAGGAACTTCTCAAGGCCAGCCTCAATCTGGGCCTGGACAGCCACATGGCGCCTGAATTCCTCGGGATCCCTTCCCTCTAACAGGATGGTGTACCTGCTGTAATACTCATCCAGCAGGGCTGTGATATCCCCCTTCGGAACCGCCTTCACATATTCGCACAGCTCGTTCACAGGATATGCATCCACTTCCCAGCCAAACTTCATCTGGGCCTCTACCTTATCACCCTCGGTAACCGCTACATTCCTCATGTTGTCGGCAAACCTGGCCACCCGTACATGGCTGCTCTCCATGATGCCCACCGCAGTGCGCATCCAACCGGCAATGCGTCCCTGCACCTTCTCATCGCTCCAGTGTCCCACGATTACCTTGCGCTCAATGCCCATGCGGGTAACCATGTGGCCATATTCCCTGTCCCCGTGGGCGGACTGGTTCTCATTCATGAAATCCATATCAATGGTATCATATGGAATCTCCTGGTTGAACTGTGTGTGGAAATGCATCAGAGGCTTCCTGAACTCCTGAAGTCCCAGGATCCATGACTTAGCCGGTGAAAATGTATGCATCCAAGTGATGACGCCCGCGCACGTGTCATCCGCATTGGCCTCGTTGAAGGTCCTGCGAATCAGTTCATTGGTAATCAGTGTGGGTTTCCACACCACCTCATAGGGCAGGATACCTGATTCATTAAGACTGTCCACAATGATTCTGGAATGCTCTGCCACATGTGCCAGACACTCATCTCCGTAGAGGTCCTGCGAACCGGTACAAAACCAAAACTTATAATTCTTTACTGCTATCATATCTCTCATCCTCCTTAAATGCTGCTAAATATCATCCGTCTGCTCTTCCTCATCATCCGGAATCTCGCCATATTTAACATACTCACCTTTTATGTATTTTTTAAGGGACCAGCCGGCCAGGAATGCACCTGTTGCGCCAAAGAAGACCGCAAATCCAATCTGTACCATCCTGCCTCCGCCAGCAGGTTTTAAATACTCCTGCAGCAGGCCAAAGGCCAAATATACCAGGTAGCCTCCAGCCGCCAGACGCAGTATCACGGTTATCTGAGCCGGTTTTGCGGCATTTCCGCCTTTCTTTGCACCCATTACAATTCCTCCTTATGCGGCCGCTCCAGGACCTTTACCGAATCCCGCTCAATGATATCCGAGTCAAACAGATAATTACCGTCAAAGTAGGGATTCTCAATCATGCTTATCATGTTCTCTGCTGCTTTTCTGCCCAGCGCCTCCATGGGGTGGGGGAAGGAGGTCAGCTTCACGCCGGCCAGGGTTGCCAGGTCCGAGTTGTCAATACTGACAATGGACAGCTGGTCCGGGATGGCAATGCCCCGCTTCTCGCAGAGTCCGGACAGCACGTATGCCACTTCATCGTTGTAGCATACCACACCCGTACAGCTTTCCAGCCTGTGGAACAGATAATCCGACCACTGGTCCAGGTCCAGGAAATCTTCCGTGTCCAGCCATACCACATTGGCATCCTTTACCTTGATACCTGTCTCCAGCATACCTGACAGAAACCCCTTGTACCTCAAATGGCCCTGCCCGTCGTCGCTTTTGAACACGCCTCCGATGCTCCTGTGGCCGTTCTTTATCAGATATTCCACTGCCTTCTTGCCCACCTGCTCGTCGTTCATGGACACGCAGGGCAGCCCCAGCTCCGGATACCGGCTGTTGAAAAACAGAATCGGGATTCCCCGTTCCTTAAGCTCCTGGTAGTAATGCAGGTTCGGATTGGGAAGGGCGCTTTTGGCCGGCTCCACAATCAGCCCGTCTATGATGTCTTTATCAATAAGATTATTCAGTATGTCCTGTTCCCTGCTCACCCGGTTGCCGGTAAAGGCAATCTGGGTGGTATAACCTTTTCTCGAGAGCACCCTCTCGATCCCTCTCACCACAGGAGGGAAAATATAGCTGTCCACATAGGTACTGATTACAGCGATGTTCATGTACCGTTCCTGGCGTTCCGCCTTGCCGTTGCCGCCCACATAAGTGCCGCTTCCCCGCACCCTTAACACCAGCTTCTGCTGCTCCAGGATATCCACGGCATGGCGTACCGTCTGACGGCTCAGCCCGAAACGCTCGCTAAGTTCATTCTCCGAAGGCAGCTTTTCGCCCACCTTCAAAGCCCCGCTGTTAATGTTGTCCAACACCCAGTTATAAACTGCTTTATATTTCAGCTCCTGTGTACTCATAATAATAACCTATCCTTTTTTCCTCTTTGATAATAAGTCTACCGTAACAGCGCCTAAAAGTACAGCGCCTTTTACGATTTTCTGGATGTCGGTGGACCATCCGTAGAGGGACATACCGTTGTTCAGGATACCCATGATGAAAGCACCTACTACGGCTCCGATAATAGTACCGATACCGCCGCTAGTAGCTGCGCCGCCGATGTAGCAGGAGGCAATGGCATCCATCTCGAAACCGTCACCGGCCTTGGGGGTTGCAGATGCGTTACGTGCGGAAAGCACAATACCTGCAATGGCGCTTAAAATACCCATGTTGGTGTAAACCCAGAAGAATACCTTCTCTGTGTTGATACCGGAAAGCTTTGCCGCCTTGGCATTGCCTCCCAGGGCATAAATCTGACGTCCTGCAACGGTCTTGCTGGTGATGAAATGATACAGGCCCACCAGAACGCCCATGATAACCAATACAAAGGGGATGCCGTTGTAGCGTGACAGTTTGTAGAAGAAGAACCATACAATCATCAGGATGACAGTTTCCTTTACAATGGTCTGCCATAATGGATTGGTTGGGAAACCGTACTTCTTCTTGGTGTTGATGCTCTTAAGCTCTGCCATGACCACCAGCACCGTGGCAATGCCTGCCACAATAATGGAAATCAGGTCCAGTGTGCCGTTTCCAAACTGAATCTTCATGGTGGGCAGGAAACCGGCGCCGATATAGGTATAATTGGTGGGAAGGGGTCCCTTTGTCTGCGCCTTTAGCAGGGTGTATGTAAGCCCACGTCCCATAAGCATGGTTGCCAGGGTCACGATGAAAGGCGGGATGCCCAGCTTGGATACGAACAGACCTACAAACATACCGGCCAGGGCGCCTACTGCCAGTGCAGCCAGGATAGCCACCCACATGTTGGTGTGGTAGTCAATCATCAGGATACCTACGGTTGCGCCGCACAGGGCCACGATGGAGCCAACGCCCAGGTCAATGTTGCCGGTCAGACAGCATAACAGCATACCGACTGCCAGGATAACCACGTATCCATTCTGCATGATTAGGTTGTTGATGTTGGCCGGCGACATGTTCTTTCCTCTGGTCATGACTGCGAAAATCAAGAACACTGCGATTAAAGCAAGTACCATGCCATACTGCTTCATATCAATATTAACTGTTTTCTTCTTATCCATCTCTACGCTTCCTTTCCATTATCCGCCATAATACATTTCATGATTCGTTCCTGGGTTACCTCTTCCTTGGTCAGTTCTCCTGCAATCCGTCCTTCATTGATAACGTATACGCGGTCACAGGTACCGATTACCTCCTGCATCTCAGAGGAGATGACGATTACTGCCTTGCCTGCCTTTGCCAGGTCATTGATGACGCAGTAAATCTCATACTTGGCGCCTACGTCGATACCTCTGGTAGGCTCATCCAGAATCAGCACATCCGGCTGCGTCAGCATCCACTTGGCGAGAACCACCTTCTGCTGGTTGCCGCCTGAAAGGGAGCCCACGGTCTGGTTAATGGAATTAGACTTGATGTTGATTTTCTTCTTGTAATCCTCTGCAGCCAGAATTTCATCATTTTCATTGAGAACGCCGTTCCTGGAAAAGAAATTCCGCATGGCGGACAGGGTCATGTTCCACTTGATATCCTTAATAAGTACAAGTCCATAGTTCTTCCTGTCCTCGGACACGTATGCCAGCTTGTTATTGATGGCGTCCTTAACGTCCTTTATATGTACTTCCCTGCCGTTTATCTTAATAGTGCCGCTGATTTTCTGTCCGTAGGACCTGCCGAATATGCTCATGGCCAGTTCGGTCCGCCCCGCGCCCATAAGTCCTGCCAGGCCCACTACCTCGCCTTTGCGCACATAAAGGGAAACGTCCTTGATGATTTGTCTCTGGGCGTCGTCGGGATGGTACACATTCCAGTCCCTTATCTCGAAAATCGTATCACCAATTTCACAGTGCCGTTCCGGGTAACGGTTGGTCAGCTCGCGGCCCACCATACCTTTGATGATGCGGTCTTCCGTAAAATCATCCTTGCCCTTCTCCAGGGTCTCAATGGTCTTTCCATCCCGGATAACAGTAATGGAATCTGCCACGTAACTGATTTCGTTCAACTTATGGGAGATAATAATGCTGGTAATCCCATGGGACTTAAGGTCCAGCATGATGTCCAGAAGCCGGCGGCTCTCTTCGTCATTGAGCGCAGCTGTGGGCTCATCCAGAATCAGCAGCTCCACCTTTTTGGCCATGGCCTTGGCAATCTCTATCAGCTGCTGTTTTCCCACGCCCAGGCTGCTGATGGGCGCGTTCAGGTTCTCGCCTCCCAGGCCAACCTTTTCAAGCATCTCCTGAGCCTTCTTATGGGTAAGGGTCCAGTCAATAATACCCTTGGCTGCTTTCTGCTCGTTTCCCAGAAATACGTTCTCAGCCACCGACATGTACGGGCTTAAGGCCAGCTCCTGGTGGATGATGACAATGCCCTTTGCCTCAGACTGTTTGATGCTGTGGAACTGACACACATTGCCATTATACACGATATCCCCGCTGTATGAACCAAAGGGGTAAACGCCGGACAGCACATTCATCAGGGTGGACTTTCCAGCCCCGTTCTCACCGCACAGCGCATGGATTTCTCCGCGTTTTACCTTGATATTGACATCGTCCAAGGCCTTTACGCCCGAGAATTCCTTCGTGATGTGGTTCATCTCCAAAATATAATCGGACATCTTTTCAACTCCTTTTCTTGAAAGATACTCTGTAAAAAGCGCAATCGGGCGGCGGAACCTATGCCGCCGCCCGAATCATCTTTACTGTGCCAGCTGCTCCTCTGTGTAGTAGCCGCCGTCTACGATAATTTCCTTATAGTTGTCCTTGTCTACTGCTACCGGTGTGCACAGGTAAGCAGGAACCACAACCTTGCCGTTGTTGTACTGTTCGGTGTCGTTGATTTCCGGCTCTGCGCCTTCCAGAACAGCCTGTACCATGGTTACGCACTTCTCAGCCAGGAGACGTGTGTCCTTGTAAATGGTTGCTGTCTGGTAACCGGAGATGATGTTCTTAACTGCCATCAACTCAGCATCCTGTCCTGTAATCAGAGGCCAGTCCTCGCCAACCTTGTAGCCGGCGCCTTCCAGAGCAGCCTTACAGCCGTATGCGAAACCGTCAAACGCGCTAGCACAAATGTCCAGCTTCTCGTCTGCATAGAATCCGGTCAGATAGTTCTCACAGTTCTGCTGAGCTGTTTCCTGGGACCATCTCAGGATACATGTATCCTCGAAGGAGGTACGTCCGGACTTGCAAACCAGTGTTCCGTTATCCAGGTATGGCTGAAGGACTTCCATCAGTCCGTTGTACAGGAACAGAGCATTGTTGTCATCAGGTGAGCCCATGAAGAACTCGATGGTGTAGGACTCGCCGGCTGTCTTGGCTGCGTCTAAGTCCTTTGCTTCCTTTATGTAGTTGCCGATTGCAGTACCAACTCCCTTGTTGTCAAAGGTTGCATAGTAGGAAACTGCGTCGGTATCCATCAGAAGACGGTCATAAGCAATGATGGGGATGCCTGCGTTCTTAGCCTGCTCCTCTACGTTTACAAGTGCGGAGGAGTCGATGGATGCGATTACCAGACAGTTAACGCCGGATGCAATCATGTTCTCAATCTGGGAAACCTGCATCTGTACATCATCCTCTGCATACTGAAGGTCTACCTCATATCCGAGAGCTTCCAGCTGCTTCTTCATGTTGGCGCCGTCGTTAATCCAGCGCTCGGATGACTGTGTAGGCATGGCCACGCCTACCTTCTTTCCCTCTCCGGTTGCTGCCTTGGCTGCCTCCGTAGCTGCATCAGCTGCTGCGGTGGAATCTGCTGCTGACGCGGTGGTGGTGTCCCCTGCTGCTGTGGTTGCTGCTGCCTGCTGTGAGCCGCCGCATCCTGTTAACAGTGAAGCTGCAATTGCCGTCCCCAGAATCATGCTTAAAATTTTTCGTTTCATATGTTACCTCCCATGGTTTAATTTATTCATACAACTTGCACACATGTCTGCAAGCTTGTACTTTCATTAATTTAGCTAGGTCCTGTCCTTTCAATCCGGTCGTTTCAGATTAATTTGCATTTTTTCAGTTTTTATTCAATTCTTATTGTGCATTTCATCAATTTTTCTTACGTTTTTTCTTTAAATACACTATACATTCTTGTCTTTTATTTGTCAATATATATTTATTACTTTTTTATATTTTTTATTTTTGTACGTACAACTTTTTCAACGTTTTACCTGTTTTCGACCAAAAACCTCCTTTTTTTCATGTAAATTTCTCCGAAATCTCAATCCCCCAACGCCAAAAAAGCCAGCAAGCCGTCGACCCGCTTGCTGGCACAATGATTTGTTAAATTTATATCTGTTTTTTGTTCACTTTTTGTCTTCTGCCGCAGCCTCTGGAATTTCCCGCTTCAATGCGGTCGCTACTTGTTTTTTCTCTTCAGGGCAGTAATCAGACTCTGCAGCACAATAAAGAAGCAAAGCAGCGCCGCAATGGTAATCCTTACCCACCATGATGACAGCGTCCCCTGGAAGGTAATGAATGACTCAATGGTACCTTTAATCAGCACTCCAAACAAGCTTCCAATCACATTTCCCACACCGCCCGTAAGAAGGGTCCCGCCGATTACAGAGGATGCAATGGCATCCATCTCAAATCCCTTGGCCTGCTCCACGAAACCGGAGCATGTATTCATACAGAACAAAAGTCCGCCAAGTCCGGCCAGAAAACCATCCAGTATGTAAGCCTGAAGCTTGATTTTCCTGACATTCAGTCCCAGAAGCAGGGCTGACTGTTCATTTCCGCCAATGGCGTAAATGGAACGTCCGAACTTGGTATATTTGAGCACCGCGAAAACCAGCAGGAGAACCGCAATGGCAATGATGACAGTGGGGTAGATATAAGGGTATATCATAATCCCCTTCTTGTTCAGGTAACCTCCAAACGGAAGGTACATCTTAAAGGTTGCAATGGATTTAAATGTTTCATTGTTAATGCTTATCATCTCCTGGCTGATGATGGAGGTCATGCCCCTTGCAAAGAACATGCCTGCCAGGGTCACGATAAAGGGCTGTATTTTCAGATACGCCACCAAAAACCCCTGCACCAGGCCGAACACACAGCCGGTCACAAGCACAATGATGATGGCCGGAACCGCTCCAATCCCTGCCTTTTCCATCATCCATGCCAGCATCATGCATATGAGGGCCACCACTGAGCCGACAGAAATATCAATTCCTCCGGTAATCATGACAATGGTCATGCCGGTAGCCACCACAATCAGGCCTGCATTGGAAATGAACAGGTTCAGGAAGTTCTGTACCTTTGCAAATCCGCGGCCGCCGAACATGATGATGCCCACAATGTACATTGCAAGGAACAGTACAATGGTCACTGCCAACAGAAAGGAGTTGCCGTCCAGTTTTTTCTTATTACCGTTTTTCATCATGCTGCCCCTCCTTCCACTGTTTTGGATGTATGTTTTGCCATCATGCGTTTTTTCAGTTTCCTAAGTTCCTCAGACTGCACAGCCACAATCAGGATAACCACGATTGCCTTGTACACCGGGATCTGGTCAGAGGGCACGCTCATGGCGTACAGGGTGGTGGTCAGGGCCTGGATGGTATAGGCGCCGATGACAGAACCCAGCAGCGAGAACTTTCCGCCTCCCAGCGAGTTTCCGCCCAGGGCAACAGCGGCAATGGCGTCCAGCTCCATGTTAAGGCCGATGTTATTGGCATCCGCGGAATAGATACGGGAGGATGCCACCAGCCCTGCAATACCTGCGCACAGGCCGCAGAACGCATAGGCCAGCCAGATGATCTTGGTGGATTTAAGTCCCACCAGGCGTGAAGCCCGTTCATTGATGCCCACTGCCTGTATATACATGCCAAGGGCCGTCTTCTTAAGAAGTAAATAGGTCAGGACCACCACGATCACAGCCACGAAAATCGGGGTTGGAATGGGGATTCCCGGGATATTGTTGCCCAAAAGCTTATATGAGTCCACACGGATGTATGTAATCTGTCCGTTGGTAACCAGCTGTGAGATGCCCCGCCCTGCCGTGAACAGGATCAGGGTTGCCACCATGGGCTGTATCTTCAGCTTCGCCACCAGGAAACCGTTGAAGCAGCCGCACACAACAGCCACGGCCAGACCGCCCAGAACCGCCAGGATATAAGGGTTGGCGTATTCATTGACCGACACCTCCCCTGCCGCAAGGATGCGGGTACACACAGACGCGGCCACCGCCATTACGGCGCCCACGGAAATATCCGTACCGGCTGATGCGGACACCACCAGGGTCATGCCCACGGCCAGCACCACCAGCTCACTGGCACGGTTGATGACATCGATGATGTAGCCGTAGAGGACTCCATTGGTAATGGATATCTTGAAAAATGTTGGTGTGGTTATCAGGTTAATCAGCAATACGATGAGCAGACAGGACAACGGAAGAAAAAGCCGGTATCCTGTTATCTTCTTCACTTTTTCCATTATTCTTCCCCTCCTCCTGCGATTGCCTTCATGATGGAATCCTGGCTCAGCTCGCCTTCTGCCAGCTCCCCTACCTTCTCGCCGTCACGCAGCACAGCCATGCGGCTGCAGGTACGCAGTATTTCCTCAATCTCTGAGGAAATGAACACCACGCTCATCCCATCTTCAGCCAGCTTCAGCACCAGTTTCTGTATCTCGGTCTTGGTTCCGATATCAATCCCTCTGGTAGGCTCATCCAGTATGAGGAAATCCGGCTGGGTCAAAAGCCATCTTCCCAGGATTACCTTTTGCTGGTTGCCGCCGGACAGCTGCTTGATGGGCGTCTCCCTGTCAGCTGTCTTAATCTGGAGGATGTCGATGTATTTGTCCGTAAACTCCTCCTGCTCCTTCCTGGACATCAGCTTGAACATGCCCTGTTTGGCCTGAAGGGCGATGATGATATTCTCACGAACGGACAGGTCCGCGATAATGCCTTCCTCCTTGCGGTTCTCAGGCAGGTACGCCATTCCCTGCATCATTGCATCAATTGGCGCGCTGGCCTTTAACTTCTTGCCTTTCACGGTCAGTTCCCCGCTGTCAGGCTTATCCGCCCCATAGATGACCCTTACCAGTTCGGAACGGCCTGAACCAAGAAGTCCTGTAAGCCCGATGACCTCCCCTTTATGGATATCCAGGTCAAAGGGTTTGATGGTTCCTTTATGCCCCAGTCCCTTGGTGTGGATGACCACATCCTCCTTCACCGTGGAAATGCCTTCCTTCTTAATGGCTGCCAGGTCGTCAAAGTCCTTACCCATCATCTTGGCAACCAGCTGTACCCTTGGCAGTTCCTCTGTCTTATACTCGCCTACCAGGGTCCCGTTCCTGAGGACCGTTATCCTGTCGCATACCGCATACACCTGCTCCAGGAAATGGGTCACGAAAATGATTCCGATTCCCTTATCCCGCAGCTGACGCATCAGCACGAATAATTTCTCCACCTCACCGTCATCCAGGGAAGAGGTGGGTTCATCCAGTATCAATACCTTGGCCGACATATCCACTGCACGGGCAATGGCTATCATCTGCTGGATGGCGATGGAGTAATTCTCCACTGCCGCCGTCACATCAATGTAGATGTCAAGGCTCTTAAGCAGTTCCTGGGCATTCCGTTTCATGGCCTTCCAGTCAATCATGGGCCCCAGCTTTGGCTCCCTGCCAATATAGAGGTTCTCTGCCACGGACAGGTTGGGACACAGGTTTACCTCCTGGTACACTGTGCTGATTCCATTTTCCTGCGCTTCCTGGGGCGACCGGTTGATGATTGTGCTGGACAGACCATCAATTCGGATTGTACCGGTCTCAAATTCCTCCACACCGGTCAGCACCTTTATCAGCGTAGACTTCCCGGCACCATTTTCACCCATAAGGGCGTGAATCTCGCCTTTCCTCAAAGTAAAATCCACATTCTGCAGTGCCTTTACACCGGGGAAATTCTTATTGATTCCCCGCATTTCCAAAACAACGTTCTGCTCCATGCGATTTCCGCCTTTCTACCGTTTTCCGCCCCATCCACAGGGCATGTTTCCACTATCCGCCTGTCTGCCAGACTACCAGAAGGGGGAGAGCCGTGAAACGACTCTCCCCACCGCCTTTCCTCTCATGACTATTAATACGCACGCTCAGCCTTGATGGCTTCCAGATCCATGGATGTATCGAAGTAAGCCTCGTCCACATACTGGATTTTCTCAACAGTCTCGCCTTTTTCCAGCTTCTTGATGATTTCATCCACACGTGGTCCGTGAAGTGGGTTGCACTCAAACGCTGCGTTTAAGTCGCCTGCTATCATTGCGTCAAATGCTGCCTTAACTGCGTCGAAGGAGAAGATAATGATGTCACCATCAGGTCCGCAGGTCTTGCCTGCTGCCTTGATTGCGTCAATTGCGCCGAATGCCATGTTATCGTTCTCAGCCACTACCACATCGATATCGTCATAGGACTTTAAGAAGGATTCCATGACCTCCTGGCCCTTAGCCTGTGTGAACTCACCGGTCTGCTTGTCTAACATCTTCCAGTTGCTGTGCTGTGCAAGGATGTTTGCAAAACCGTCCGTACGGCCAACCTGTGCGGATGCGCCGATGGTTCCCTGAAGGGTTACGATGTTGATTTCCTCATCGCCCCTGCCCTGGTCCTCTAAGTACTTAGCCAGCCAGTTGCCTGCGTCCTCACCTTCCTTGATGAAGTTGCCGCCTACCCAGCACTCATATAAGCTTTCATCCACGTCCATCATACGGTCGGACAGGATAACCGGGATTCCTGCTTCCTGTGCTTCCTGAAGCACTGCTTCCCATCCGGTCTCAACCACAGGCGCTACCACGATATAGTCAACGTCCTGCTGGATGAAGCTTCTGATGGCCTTAATCTGATTCTCCTGTTTCTGCTGTGCATCATCGAAAATCAGCTTATATCCGTTTTCTTCCGTAAATGTGGATTTAAAGGACTCTGTGTTGGCTGTCCTCCAGTCAGACTCAGCTCCGACCTGGGCATATCCGACCACGATCAGGTCATCGGAAGATGCTGCATCGGCTGCAGGAGCCTCTGTGTCAGCCTCGGGAGCCGCTGTTGTGTCAGCTGCAGGAGCTGCGGTTGTCTCTGCTGCGGGAGCTGCGGTTGTTGCGTCAGCTGGTTTGCTTGCGCCGCCGCACCCTGAAAGCAGGGACGCTGCCATTGCCGCACCTAATACAACACTTAATGTTTTTTTCCTCATAATACGTAAACCTCCTTAGATTTGTTGTTTTGTTTCCCCTTGTTGATGGTTCTATGATACCAGCTGTAAATAACAAAAACAACGGAATTTCTCCGTTGTTTTGTACACGATTTTTCGAATTTTCACTGTTTGTCCATACTGCCGGGTGTTTTTTTACGAAAAAAGGGGGAATTTTTTAAACAGTCTCATATTCCATGTCCAGAGGGATACATACCAGCGCAGTGGTCCCCTCTCCCTGGATGCTGTGGAATTTAAGGCTGCACCGTCCTCCATAGTTGAGCCTCAGCCGTTCCGCCACATTAAACAGCCCAAACCCGCCCTTGGAGGCAGAGCCGTTCCTGTCAGAAGGCCTGTCCTCCCCCCTGAGCTTGCGCTGTACCGCCTCCATCTCCTCCTGCGTCATGCCGGCCCCGTCGTCCCGGATTTCGAAGACAGCCCTGTCGTCCCTGGCATATCCCCGGACCCAGATATGCCCCCTTCCCCGTTTGTTCTTAATGCCATGGTAGAGGGCATTTTCCACAAGAGGCTGCAGGGTAAGCTTAAGTATGCGGTATTCTTCCAGGGATTTATCCAGCGCCACTTCATAATCCAGGATATCCTGGTAGCGGATTTTCTGGATCTGCAGATAACTCTCAATATGGCCCATCTCTTCCTTGATGGTTATGAAATCCTTGCCCCCGCTTAAGGTGGTCCTGAAGAATTCGGACAGGGAGGTGACCATGTCCACCACTTCCCGGTTCTGCCCGCCCTCTGCCAGCCATACAATGGTGTCCAGTGTGTTGTAGAGGAAATGGGGATTAATCTGCTCCTGCAAAAGCTGCAGTTCCATGACCCTGCGCTGGTTCTGCTCCTGGCGTATATCCTCAATCAGGCGGCCGATTTCCCCTTTCATATGGTCAAAGCTGCCGGTGAGGATTGCCAGTTCATCCCCGGATTCAATCTTGGGTCCCGAGGTAAAGTCCCCCCTTGCCACCCGTTCTGTTTCATTGCATAATTTCTGGATGGGCTCGGTCACGCTTTTTGTAATCCTGCGGCTGAGGATCAGTCCCAGCCCCAGTATCATCCCCAGAAGGCTCAGGCTTACCACTATGGCCATGCGTTCCTGGAGTTCCAGCTGCTGCTGGATTTCCTGCACATGAAGGGTCTCATAGTAGATGTATTCCTGGCTCTGTTCCGCGATATCCTCTGTCAGCATATAGACTCCCATTTCCAGAAGCTGCATGTTCTTGTCATAACTGCCGTAGGGAAGGTTGTCTTCAATCTCATTGACCCTGTCCTCCAGCTGGTCCAGGCAGTGGATGATCCAGGTAATCCTGCGCCGGTTCCCATCGTCCGTGGTCCGCTTTAAGAGCTGGCGGTACACCTTCCTGGTGGAATTAATCATCTCATGGGGATCCTTTATCTGCTCCCATCCATAGGGCCTGTCCTCCTCAGGCATGTCATGGATGTCCTGGTATGTCATGGTGCCGATTGCAATCCGGTACATGGTGTAGTCCAGGTCTTCCCGGAAATACGCCATGCTGTTATTCACATCCGTGATATTGACAATGCTCTGGTTATAGGCATTGCAGAACTTCACCACGGTGGCCATAAGGTAGATGACCAGCACGGTCAGAGGGATGATGATGATGAATGTCATGGTGTTCAGCCGTTTTTCCAGGGGAAGGCGGTCCAAAAACCGTTTTTCCCTTTCCCGCATATGCCCGGGCCCCCTCATAACCGCTCCCTGCTTCCTGCCCTATACTCTTTGGGCGTGCATCCCACTGTCTTCTTAAACAGATACCCGAAATAGTGGGAATCTTTATATCCGACTTCATAACCGATCTCAGTGGTTTTCATATTGGAGCACATGAGCAGTTCCTTGGCCCGCTCCATCCTGACACTGGTTAGGTATTCCACAAAGGTCACGCCCATCTCCTGGCTGAATATGGAGCTGAAATAACTGGGGCTGATGTTCACCCTGGCAGCCACCGTGTTAAGCGAAATATCCTCCCTGGCATAGTTCCCGCGTATAAATGCCCTGGCCTCCTCCAGCACCTGGCTGTATTTGCTGGCTGTCTGGCTGTCCCGAAGAAGCATGGTTTCCTCAAACAGGCGGATCAGGCTTTCTTTTAATGCCGTAATGGAATGTCGTTCCTTCATCACCATATCCATATCAGCTACTCCGTCCGGAAGCCTTGACAGATCCATCCCCAGTTCCTCCAGGAAGGTGCGCACGCACAGATAGCAGTCCATGATGATATACTGGCGGAACATGAAGGACTGGTAGTTCTTTTCTCCCACATTCTGGAAATACTCTTCCACAAAACCTCTGGCTTCCCCTGAAATTCCCTGTTTCAGGAAATTCTCCAGGGTTTTCCGGTTTACTTTGGAGCCATCCACTGAATGGATGTCAATGGGTTCCTCTGCCGAGGAAAGCATCTGCTCCATCTGGCTGTAATGCACAACCTGGTTCATTTCCGAGAAAAAGCGGCAGGCAAATGCCTGTCCGGCCTGCTGGTAGGACTGCTGAAGGTCCCCCAGCCGGTTGACACAGCATCCGATGCTGCCAAAATACTGTATATCCCTGTATGTATGCACCAGTTCCCCAAGATGGACCGCGCATTCCTTCATCCTGCGCTCCACCTCCTGCTCTGATTCCCCGGTCAAGATAAAGGCCCATCCCTCATCTCCCCGGTCAAATACAAGTATGTGGGACCTTCCCTCCATATGCTCCTCAATGGCCTCCTGGCAGGAAACCACTGCGTCGGACCATATGCTGGAGGGCCCGGACGGAATCAGCTTAAAAAGCATGAGCTGGTAAAAGGAAGCCGACAGTTCCAGGCCCAGCTCCTCCCCCCGTTCAAGGGCTTCTTTAAAATTAATCCGGCTGGTCACCAGGTCCCTGAACAGGCGCTGGCGCTCCAGCACCGTGTTCTCCGCCATCTCCAGGCGGTAGCGCTCCAGCATGCCTTCCTCTTCCCGCTCTTTCTCAATCACATCCGCCACCTTTTTCACTGCCTCCAGCAGTTTGGACGCGGTAATGGGCTTTAAGAGGTAATCCGTGACCCCGATGTGGATGGCCTGTTTCGCATAGTCAAACTCATTATAACCGCTGAGGATGATGATCTTGATTTTGGGAAATTCCTTTTTCACCAGCTCTGAAAGCTCCAGTCCATCCATGAACGGCATACGGATATCCGTAATCAGGATGTCCGGCTGCGCTTTCTTTATCATGGGATACGCCAGCTCCCCGTCGCTTGCCTCACCTGCAAATATAAGGCCCTCCTTTTCCCACGGAATGTTGTTCTTGATCCCATTGCGCATGACGACCTCATCTTCCACAAGAAATACCTTTATCATAACACCTGCCCGCCCCTCTTATGCAATTCAGTCCTGCACGACCCATTTTCCTGCCATCAGGTCCGTAAAGTCCAACTGTTTGTTGTTACTTAGTATAGAATATAAGCAGGCTAATTTCAAGATATTTCCTTTCTGCCTGAAAAACCGCGCAAAAAAAACAGGGACAGACCCTTCGTCCGGGACGAAACCGTCTTCCCCTGTCAATCAGCCAGCCAATGCCGGCCCTGCCGCTGTTATTTGTTTTTCCTGTTTATCCACTCCGTGGAGACATCCATGGCAGCCCTGCACGCCCTTGTCTGGTCCAGGGAATTAAGCATGACAAAATCATGGATCATGGCCTGGAAACGGATGGCGGTCACGTCCACCCCGGCTTCCCTCAGGCGCCTGGCATAGGCCTCGCCTTCATCCCGGAGCACATCGGCTTCCCCATTGAGGATCATGGCAGGGGGCAGCCCTTTCAGCTGGTCCCTTACAGCCCTGAGCGGGGATGCGGTTATCTGGTTCCGGTCCTTCTGGCAAATGGTGTACTGGTTCCAGAACCACTCCATCCCGGCCCGGTACAGGTAGTACCCTTCCGCGAATTCACGGTAGCTGCATGTGTCAAAGCAGGCATTGGTCACAGGATAGTACAGCAGCTGCTTCTGGATGAGCGGCCCTTTCCTGTACTTTGCCATGATTGTCATCACCGTGGCCATATTGCCTCCCACGCTGTCCCCGGCCACGGTCAGTGTGCCCGGATTGGCGGTAAAGCCCATGGACCGCACCAGTTCCGGCACCATGCACATCACGCTGTAGCACTGCTCAATGGCCACAGGATAACGCGCTTCCGGGGAACGGCTGTATTCCGGGAAGATGAGCAGGGAACCGGTCCTGGCAGCCAGTTCACGCACCAGCTTCTCATGGGTATGATAGCTGCCGAACACCCAGCCGGCGCCGTGGATGAAAAAAATCACATCAGCCAGCGCCGGCGTATTGCCCGGATCCACCAGATAAACCGGTATCGTCCCCCATCTTCCTGTATTGACACTGACCCGGCTGACCTTGGCTGGATATTTGTACACCGGACTGTCCTGCGCCTTTTCCAGCACCATCCGTCCCTGGGCAGGAGGAAGTTCAAAAATAAGGGGTGGTTTGGAATTGGCCTCACAGACAGCTTCCGCTTCTGCCTCCAGTGGTACACAACGTTTCATATGGTAACTCCTCTTTGGGCTGCCTGGGCTGTGTTTGAAAATTGCTTTCCGGCAGCACCTGTTTCTTTATAACCAGGATATTCCGTTTCTTCCATTATGCCCCTGAAAAACATGATTCTTTCTTATTTTTCCATGCCTTCCTTATACTTGGTGATGTCATGGCATGCCAGGAGGCAGGCTTCCTTCTTCCTCCAGCGGATCAGGGAAGCATCTGCCAGCGACCACACCTTAAGGATAGGGTTATATACCTCCAGCGTACAGTTGATTTTCTGGTCAATATCCTTCATCGGGCATTTGCTGCAGGGCTCATCTTTGCAGAAAAACGCTTCATGGCACCGCATCCCCACCCTGGAATCCGGCGCAAGCCTGTGGGTCTTCTCATTGATGTACAGAAGCTCCTTTGTCTTTGCATCCACCACATATATCCATGAATCCTGGTGGTCCAGCACCGTGCACAGGTCCTCCGCCAGTTCCATGGCATTGTCCTGGGCCCTGCGCTTAAGAAGGAACAGGGACAGCAGTTCGGAGATGAATGACAGGATTTCTATCTGGCTGATGGTCCACATGCATTTGGACGTGCAGTCGTCAAAGCCTACCCAGCCCTTAAATTCACCGTTATCCTTGATTGCGCACTGAAGCATGGACTGAATCCCCTGCCTGGCCAGCATTTCCCTTATGTCCTCCGGGAACCTGCTTATATCATCACAGTAAAGGATCCCCCTCTCATTGAAAAAGCTTTTGTAATCCGCGCTCATATCATCGTAGGACATGTCCTGCAGCATATCCTTCTGGGATTCAATCCCTTCCCTGCACCACTCAAATGTATTGCTGTAGGACCGGCCGTCCTCTGAATTCTCAAATATATATGCCCGGCTTACCTGAAGGCGCTCCCCCAACAGTTCCAGCACATTCTCAACCGCCCGGTCCAGCTGCACCGCCTTGCTGAAGATATTAAAGGCCCGTGGAAGAAGGTCATTTAACACCACCCCGCTGCCTTCCTCTGATTCTATGGTGGTATTGGCAGCTGTCTGCCTTGGGGCATTCTGGCCGTAGGCCTTGTTCTCCATGGACTGTTCGTAAATCTGGTATTGTTTTTTGCCGCAGGCCTTTGCATGGTACAGGGCCACATCCGCTTTTTGGAACAGGGTCTGGAAATCCTCCCCATCTTCCGGGCACACCGCAATCCCCGTGCTGCATGTGATGCTGCAGTCCTTGGGCAGTTCCTCCAGGACCCGGTCAAAGCATTCCAGGATACGGTCCGCAACCGCCATGACCTGGCCCTCACCCAGCGCTCCCTGAAGCATGGCCATGAACTCATCCCCGCCGATACGCGATACAATATCGCTGCTTCTGAACAGATGTGAAAGCTGGGCCGCAATCTTTGTAAGCACGGCATCGCCGAACATATGGCCGTACCTATCATTGACCATCTTAAAGTTATCAATGTCAATGATGAACAGGGCCAGTCCCTCCCCCTCTTCCCGGTTCGCCAGCATGTATTCAATCTTCTGACGGGCGGATGCCTTATTGTACAGCTTGGTGAGGGTATCCCGTTCAGCCCTGGCCTTCAGTTCCTGGGCCGCTGTTTTCTCATCATTGATATCTATCACGATCCCGACTGCCTTACACGGCCTTCCCTGGTCATCGAACTGCATGGTTGCCCTAAGCTTGCACCATTGGTAACGGCCCCTGGAATCCGATACCTTGAACTCCAGTTCCCCATAACGCCTGCCGGAACGCATCTCATTGATAAATACCCCAAAAGGAGCCATGTCCTCGGGATGGAGATGGGATATCTTGGGTATCCGCTCCGATGCCCTGGTGGAAATAGGGTCATATCCGAACTTTGATTTCCAGTTGGAGGAATAGGCAACCGTATCTGTTTCCACATCCCACTCAAAAAAGATATCGTTAGTCTGCTCCATGACAATCTTATACCGTTCCAGGCCAAGGCGCAGTTCCTCCTGGGCATGTTTTGTCTGGTTGATATCAATGACCACGCTGTAAAGGTACTCCTGTCCCTGCCGGTCAGTCATCAGGCAGCCCTTGGTCAGCACCCAGCTGATGCATCCATATGCGTCAACCACCCTGTGCTCCAGTTCAAATTCACTTCCCCGGTTCAGCTGGTCCAGCAGCTCCTTCCTGACACGTCCCCGGTCCTCCGGATGGATGATTTCCAGATAGCGGTCATTAAACTTACTGCGGACAACCTCCCTATCATATCCCATGAATCCGTCATCCATATCAAGGATGGTAAGCCACTGGTCATTGCGGTAACGGGATATACCCTTTAATATCTGATGGAGGATCTGGCTTTCATCCGCATGACGGGAGGGGGCTGATTCTCCGCTCCCGTCCGGATCCTCCAGGGCTTTCCACAAAAGCAGGGCCTTTCTCTGGCGGGGATGCTCCGTATCAATCCTGAGTATGGTCAGTTCATACCAGCGCCATTCCAGTCCTTCCCGGACACGGTGCTTCCAGGACTGCTTTAACAGCCCCTCCGCAAAAAACTCAGGCATTCCTTCCTTCCATGCGATCTGCATGTATTCCCGGTCTTCCGGTCTGACCATCTCGGAAATATACCGCGCAGCCGCATCCTCCAGGCGCTCGCCCTGGAAGGCGCGCTTAATCCGGAGATTGGGCGCATATACCAGATGATAGCTTCCCGTAGAAAAATCCACCTCAGCCACCATCGTATTCTCATAACGCAGCATGGCCAGGTACTTCAGCTGCTCCAACTGCAGCGCGCTGACACGGCTCTCAGCCGCGGCCTGCTCCTTATTCTGCATGTGAAGCGGGTTCCCTGAGGGCACGTTGCCGTCAGCATACTTCTGGCACAGGGCAGAAAGCACCGGCAGCACCAGCTTAAAGCATTCCATCAGCCTGGGGGAGTATATGCCGCATTCCCCATTGAGGATCATGTTGGCCGCCTGCTGGTAAGGGATTGCCTTCTTGTACACCCGATCCGAGGTCAGGGCGTCAAATGCATCCACCACCGACACTGCCTGGGCGCAGATTGGGATGGCGTCCCCGCAGAGCCCCTCCGGGTATCCCTTTCCATCCCACCGTTCGTGATGATAGCGGCAGATATTATAGGCATACTGCAGATATTCCTTATCACTCATCCGCCCCAGGCTCTCCAGGATCTGGCACCCCTTGGTGGTATGGGTCTTCATGATTTCAAACTCTTCCGGCGTCAGGCGCCCGGGCTTGTTGAGGATACGGTCCTCAATGGCAATCTTGCCGATGTCATGGAGGGCTGAGGCAGATGCAATCACCTCAATCTTATGCTGGTCCAATCCGTATTCCGGACAGTTTTGGGCCAATTCCTGAAGGAGGACCCTGGTAAGGAGACGGATCCGCTTGATGTGCTGCCCGGATTCCAGGCTCCTGTACTCAATGACAGAGGACAGGGCGTCCACCAGCACGTCATTGGACTCCTTCAGCTTATGGGCCTGCTGGTCCACCATGTCCTCCAGGTTATGCTTATGCAGGTAAAGCTCAATGATATTATGTACGCGCCGCTTCACCACATGAGGTTCAAATGGCTTTACAATGATGTCCGAGGCGCCCAGGTCAAAGGAACGCAGTTCCCCTTCCAGGGAATTATCTGCCGTAATGACCACCACCGGCACCTCATCCAGGAGTCCGCTGCCCCCCATCTCCTTCATTACCTGATATCCATCCATAACAGGCATTACCACATCCAGCAGCATGATTGCTATATTGCCGTGATACTGCTTCAGGAGCAGAAGGGCCTGTTCTCCGTTCTCAGCTTCCAACAGATGATACTCTTCCTGGAACAGACCGCTCAGTATGACCCGATTGACCTCCATATCATCTACTATCAGAATCGTATCTCGCTGACCCATGTCAATTCTTCCTCTCTACGGATTCCCCTGAATCCGCACTTCCGTTCCATGGAGTATTTTTAAAGTAATCCTTTTTTCAGGATTCCGCAGATTTCATCATATGCGGCTTTCAGGTCAGGGAATGTTCCGGCTGCCGCCCCATAATCGCCGTCCCTTATGAGACTCACCATCTCCGATGAAATATTATAAAGCTTTGTAAGACCCAGATTAGCCGTCAATCCCTTAAAGGTATGGGTAGCTGTCAGGGCCAGCTGCGCATCCCCGGCCTTAAATGCATCCGTCACCATCCCAAAGGTGGGGTCGGACAAAAACTTATTAAGGAACCTCTCATAAAGCCCTGAATTGCCGCTGAACCGCCTCACCGCACCCTCTGTGTCCACTCCAGCCTCCTGAAGTGTAAGTATTGTATTTAACTCCATAATGCCTCCTTCTACCGGAACCGGACATGGGCATTTCCCACACCAACGCCGTTTTTATACCTGTTTTTTAATACCTGTTATCTGATTTATCTTTTTCAGGTCCTATATTCTTATACACATGCTTTCATTTTAGCATATCCCATTGTAAATTACACCTGTATTTTGTAAAATCCCGGCCCTGTCCCAAAGGGCGCGTAAGGCCCATGGGCGCACAAAAAAAGAACCTTTGTAATCCAACAAAGATTCCTCTTCTAAATAACAGTGCGGGAGATGGGACTTGAACCCACACGAGCATACACCCACAAGATCCTTAGTCTTGCCTGTCTGCCAATTCCAGCACTCCCGCAACACGAATGATAGTATATCACAGAGTTTTTAAATTGGCAACTATTTTTTGAAATTTTTTCTAATTTTTTTTATCTGGTAATCTCAGGAAATTTTTTTTAAAATAGTGTTGACAAAAAGGCCAACCTATCTTATAATAACTTTCGTTGCCTGAGACAAAACAGTTCAGTGCAAAACGCAGAAGTGGCGGAATTGGCAGACGCGCACGGTTCAGGTCCGTGTGGTAGTAATACCTTGAGGGTTCGACTCCCTTCTTCTGCACTTGCAGGAAAACCCCGGATTCCATGATTGGAATCCGGGGTTTTGTTTTACAGTCCCTTCATTGCCAGGACGCAGATTGTATCATCTGTATCTTCACATCTTTTGCCGGCAACATTGCCGTAGAACTGAATCCGGCCAAATCCGGCCTTCCTCAAATCCTGTTCCAGCTCTTCAAATGTAAAGGTATGCTCCCAGATATTGTAATAGTCAGTCCCATCCTCTGTCCCAACCACATACTGGTTCAGGAATGTGTTATCCTCATCGTACCGCCAGAAGGAATGAAGCAGCAGGTAAGGCTTCTCATGCCAAAAACCATTTTCTTCCGCCTCCCAGTCCCTGGCCTCTTTCATCCCCTTGTATTTTACCGGCTTGAACACATCGAACAGCAATGCGCCATGGGGAAGCAGGGACTCGTAAATACGGGCCAGCAGCTTTACCCGCGTGTCCCGGGCCAGCACGCCAAAATCACAGTATATCAAGGTAATCAGGTCATAGCTGCCCCCAAGGCCGGAGGCCGTGTAATCCTTCCGGCAATATTCAATTGCCAGATTCTTCTGCCTGGCAGACTCACGGGCGAACCTGATGGAACGCTCCGATATATCCACGCCGGTTACCTCATACCCATTGCGGCAAAATAATTCAGCGTAGATTCCCGGCCCGCAGCCCAGGTCCAGAAGCCTTTTGTACCGGGCCGGCGGCAGTGTGCAGGCAATCCACCCCACGGATTCTTTTACAAACCCCATCTTCCGTGTTGCCGAATCAAAGCCTTCATCCAGATGCGCGGCCAGCATCTGCTTTGATATGTGGGGATCATCCCACATATTCCTGGGGGAGGGTTCATATAAAGCCGGTTTTTCTTTTAATATTTTTAATAAATCCTTCATGATATCTTATCCTTTCCATTTGGGTTACGGTAACCTATGGTAATTATGGGAATTAAAAAAACTGTGGAAGAATTCCACAGTTAATATGGTTAATCGTATTAACGCGGAATTCTTGATAATCTTGCTGGCATGACAACAAAACCTGTAAATACAGGCGCTGTCCCTTATGCAGTTAGGATTATCTTGGTTTTCCACGTTCCACTTATGCTGCTGATTGTGCAGCATCAAGTGCGCCGGACAGAATCAACTCCTTTTCATTACCATTATAGTTACCGTAATCCTATTATACCGGCATTTACACAAAAACGCAATGATTATTATCGGAATCCCCTGAGGTAATACCAGGGCGGGAACATTTTCCCAATCTGGTCAAAGACATCCAGGTACCGTCCCGCATCAATGAACACAGGGCAGAACAGAAGGCTGCCGATGACAAAAAAGGGAATGACGCAGCACAGCACCTGGGGCCTGCGGCAGATGACCTTTAAAAGCCAGGAAACAGCCGTAACAGCCATACAGTACCCCGCCATGGCCACGATTTCCTTTACAGGGTCCGTAAGGCTTTTGCTGGCCCACAATGCCATCAGTCCGGATATGGCCGCCATGGCCACGGGCGCTGCCATGGACGCGATGCGGCAGGGCGTCCTGTAACCGTAGGAAAGGGGCAGGAACAGCCCCCTCTCCTCATCCCCGCACAACACCACGGCCCCATAGAGGCTTGTCACGAACACATAGACAGCCACAATGCCCCTTACCGGAAATACGGTCTCCTGAGGCTCCGTACCAGCCAGGGCCGCGGCACCGTCCTGTCCCTGGAAGCTGTATTCAAACCGGAAGGTGCTTCTATTGCCAAGCCATTTGTCATAAAGCGCGCCGGCCTCCATGGCTGATTCTTCCCTGGCCTGGCTTCCCGGTGCTCCCAGGGAATCAAACAGGCTTTCCTTTGCCACGTATCCTGTCAGTAACTCCCGGTCATAGATTTCCATCAGCGCTGCAAACACAGTCTCGGTGGAAAGGGACGCGGTGACGGTGGAGGGGGCGGAATAGACAAGGATACTGCGTCTGTATTGGCCGGAATCCAGTTTTTCCCTGAGCCCCTGCGTTATCACATAACCGCATTCCGCCCGTCTGGAAGCCACCTCATCCTTTACCTGTTCCTCGTCCCTGCATTCATAGAAGCGGAACATACCCGCATCCTCGCCCAGCCTGCGCTCCACAAGGCTTTGCGCCAGCCTGGCGCCCAGTTCATTTTCATCGCCTCCCTGGACGCTGACCGCAATCTTAATCTCCGGATCCTTATGGCCCTGGCTCTTGTCCGCCGCCAGGATCCCAAGGGGAAGCAGAAGCAGGATGACCAGGAAGGAGGGCTTCCTCACATACCGTTTACAGGACAGAAGGAACCAAATCATCACCTTTTTCATCGTCTTCCCTCCTCCACCCACAGGCTGAGCAGAAAACAGACCGCCATAACAGCCGCCAGCCTGACAAATACGCCGGGATCCATGACAGACGTCACCGTCATCTTCATACCCTCCATAAAGATATAGGACGGCAGGAACGGGGCCGCCGCCCGGATGGATACCGGAAGGAACACCAGCGGAAGGAACCCGCCCGCCATGAAATGCATGGCCGTCACGGTCAGGAACAGCAGCATGACGCCTCCCATCAGGCTACCCGCAGCCTGATACAGGAACACAATCATGGAAGCAGCGGACAGGCATACGGCTGTTACCGCCAGCACGGTCCTAACCCCCCATGAAATGAAGCCCAGGCTTCCTGCCGCCGCTGCCGCCGGAAGGGCCACCGCTGCCAGAAGCAGGCCCAGGCCCAGTATCCTGACCCCCAGGACCGTCACATTGCCAATCCCAAGTATCTTAAGCTTCTGTTTCATCACAGGCCTGGCCGGCGACAGGTATGCCGATACGGGAATGGCGCACAGAAGCAGAAACAGAACGGCCGCACTGACGCCATAGAAATGCAGGGTATCCACATCCCCGGTGGCAGTTACCTTCATATTCCTGAAATAATCCATCCTTGGCAGGCTGTATCCCATGAAAATCCGGTTCAGGTCCGCTTCCAGGACAGGGATGGAGTCCGTCATGCCTTCCAGGACGCAGAGCTCATCCCCTGCATAGATTCCCGCCTGACTGGCCCCCAGCGTCTTGGCGCCGGCATCTGTCAGTTCCTTGAATATCCTGCTTTCCAGACCCGCGCCCCTGGGCAGTATGATCCGCACAGGCGTATTGGTTCCATTCATGATATCCTGCACAAATCCCTCAGGTACTTCCATCACAGCGTAAAGCTGCCCGTCTTTCAGTTTCCTTACGCCCTCTTCCTTGTCCATATATTCAAAATCACAGATACTTTTTACGCTTTCCAGGGAGCTGACCATGGCCACTGCCTTTTGTGCCACGGCATCACCCTCAGGAAGCACTACCCCAACGGTAATCCTTCCTGCCGCCTGATCCCCATACAACATCCTGCTTGCCAAAAAGGCAACCGTAACCGCTAATAGTAACAGCACGATTGCCCCTGCAATGATGTGGGGAAGCTTTTTACATGCTCGTTTTAACTCCAGCTTGAGATAAACCAGACGTGCAGACATATTTCCCCATTCCTTCTTTGTTATGATCCGGCCCCGGTCCATCTCCTGACGGAAATGAACCAAAGCCCCTGTTTTATTCCTGTCTGGCCGGTTTTATCATCAGCCCATGGGAGCGCCAAGCTGCCCTGACAGTCCGATGATGCCGAATACCATCTCCATAAGGACATTGTTCCAATCCTCCTCGGTGGCCGACAGCACATCCATGGTCTCGCCCTCAAGCGGTGTTACCCCGCTGCTTAACGGACGGCTGTAAAGCTCGCCGCTGAGCACCATGTTCATGGAATTATCCATGGCTGCAATCTCCAGGGCATCGATATCCATATGGTACGCCTTGCCCTTTTCCATCTGGTCCACAATACCGGCTGCAGACATCTTAAAGAGCTGGGAACCCTCGCCTCCAAGCTCCACTGCCGCATGGTAGCTGCCGTCATTGGAATCATAGGTGCCTGTGTACATGAAGTTATAAACCGATGCATCCGGCGCAGTCACATCCACCGACAGATCGCAGGTCAGCTTCTTGCCGTCATAAGTTCCCTGCTTTAACAGGTCAAGCTTAACCGTGTCATCTGCATCCTGCAGCGTTATGTTGCCCTTAACGTTCTGTGTCAGGTATGCCCCGCCTTCCAGTGTAAGGTTAAATGTCACTGCCACATATCCTTCTTCTTCCGCAACCTCCTCATCCACATACAGGTTCGTGGTTCCCTCTAAGGCCGCAAGGTTTCCGTCCTTATCAACATAAACCGTCATCTGAATATCGGTCAGGGTCTTGTCCAGATATGTAATCATCTCATCCACAGCGTCTTTTACTTCATCATACGCCTGTTCCTGCATCTGCTCGGCAGACATGGAACCCATGCCTGTCATGGCGCTGCCCATCAGTTCGCTCATCCTGACCGTGGCCTCCAGCTGTTTCAGGTAATCTGCCTTCAAGGTCTCATCCTGAAGGAAGAAATCAGAAGAGGTGCGCAGGAATTCAATCATGGAATCCTTGCTGATCAGCACATCATATCCCTGGCAGCTGACCTGAGCCCCATTCATGGTGTAGGTGCCTTTGTCAGCCTTCTCAACGGTCATGGCCGCCTTAAAATTCTCCTGAGCGCTGCTGCCTTCCCTGTAGCGGGTAAGCAGGGCTTCGATATCAAATGGGGCCTTGCCCTCTTCCTCAGCCTTCTCGGCCTCGTCAATCAGGTCTGTAAAGTATCCGGCCAGTCCATCTACATCCACGCCGTTCTCTGCCAGCAGCGGGCCTACTGTAGGTGAATTCTTAATGCGCTCCCCAAGTCCATCTCCAAGGTCAAGGGTAAACACCTTGCTGCTCAGTTCGGGAACCGCCATCATCAGGTTGTCATCACCGTAATAGGCGTCCAGGTTTGCCAGGTCCATCCCGTTATAAATCACACCCATATTAAAGGATGACCTGTCATTAGTCTTATCGCTTTTGCCCTCAAGGCGCAGCCCGCTTCCCGCAAACTGGTTTACCGTGGGGTCGGAACAGCTGTCCATTTTAAGGGTAAGCCCGCTTTCCATGTCAGCCTTCAGCGCTGCCTCTGAGAAATCCTTGAATCCAAACAGTTCCTCGGACGGGAACACCTGGTCCTCGGTATAAACCTTCTCAAATGCATCGATTACCACCTGCTTGGGGTCTTTTGCATTCATCTTCACATATGCCACTGCCGCAACGGCAATCACTGCCAATGCAGCGATGACCGCGAACAGGATCTTCATGAACTTCTTGTTTGGCTCCGGTTCGCCTGCTGCCGGTACCGACATGGGGCCAGCCGCCTTTGGCTCTTCTTCCTTGACAGCGGCGCCTGCCTCTTCTGCCTGCTGCCCTGCATCTGTCACTGACGGCTGCCCTGCTGTTTTATCAGCCTCCGCCGCTCCATCAGCTGCCGCTGTCCCTGCGTCATCCTGTCCGGCTCCGGACGCCTCATCTGTCCCGGCGTCCTTTGCAGGCTCTGTCCCTGCGCTGGTCCATGCCTGGGAATCCTGGCCTTCATCTTCCATAGAAGCGCCGCACTTGGTACAGAACTTTACGTCCTCCCCGTACTCAGCTCCACATTTCCTGCATTTCATTCTTATTTTCCTCCCTTGCATCAGGTCCATGCCAAAGGGCATGTTCCCTCGTATTTCTATCGAAACTGGCGGATCAGCTCTTCTGCTGACGAACCATTAACGATTTTTGTCAATCGGCATTGCTTCAGCGCGTACATGTCCGTGCACATGGCCAGTTCCGCCAGTTCATGGGATGTCAGCACCACGGCTCCGCCCCCTGCCATATACTCCTGCAGGTAATTCCGTATCAGTTCCTTGCACTCCAGATCCAGGGCAGCCCCCGGTTCGTCCATGATCAGCACAGGCGCGTGATTGGACAGGGCGCATGCAATGCTGACACGCTTCTTCATGCCGCCGGAAAGCCTGCCGGCCGTGCGGTCCAGCATCTTATCCACGCCCAGCATGGCGGCTGCGCCGCTCCTTAGGTCTTCTTCCATCCCGGTCCTGCTTCCCCTGTACCACAGCAGCAGGTTGTCCCTTACCGTCAGTTCCTCCATCAGCGGATTCTCCTGGGGGACATAGGCTGCTTCTTCCGCAAACACGCGGGGATGCCCCACGGCCTGCCTGCCGTTAAACAGGATGCTTCCCTTGTCAGCTTTCAGCGCTCCTGCAATAATAGACAAAAGAGTGGTTTTCCCGCAGCCGTTATATCCCACAATCCCCACACACTCCCCCGGCCTGACCGTAAGTTCCACCCCGTCAAGGATGTTCTGTCTGTGATAGGATTTGCATATACCCGATAATTCCAGCATTGTCTTAAACCACTCCTGATAATTGTTAAATTTGTAACTTCATAAATCAGTGTATCATAGATCGGGGCTTAATGCAAAATAATAATTATTACGCATTTCTTAACGGAATCCTAATCTACGCCTCCCCTCCGGCCGCCAAGCTGTTGCCGATCATGCCTGCCACGATCACGGCAATCCCGGCCAGTCCCACTGCGTCCGGCACCCTGTCATGCAGCAGGAAAATGCCTCCAAGCAATGTAAAGACCACCTCCCCGCACTGGGTTGCCTCAATCACGGCCAGGTGTCCCGGATTATGCTTCACCATATCGGTTGCCTTAAAGAACAGGACCGTGGCAATGACGCCGGAGAACAAGGCCACGCAGACAGACTGAAGGACCTGGCCCCTTTCCGGCATTCCTGTGCGCACTGCGGCAAACACGGACAGCAGCAGCCAGAATGGCATGCTGCAGATTGTCATACCATACACCCTCCCAATGGTTGTCATGGAAGCCGGGCAGAGCTCCATCATCTTCCGGTTTCCCAGGGGATAGGAAAATGCGGCCGCCAGTATGGGAGCCAGGGTAAGGAACACCGTCCTCCCGTCCGTCTGCTCCATGTGCGGCACCTGCATGAGGAATATCCCCGCCAGGATGAACATGGACCAGGCCAGGTTTTTAAACGGGATTTTTTTTCCAAAAAGCGGGGTCAGGACCACCCCGGCCACAATGGTCAGCTGCCAGGTAGCAGCGGCCAGCCAGGACTCACCGAACACGGAGCCAAAGGTAAGCGGGGCGTAAAACAGCCCGAACCCGACCGTGCTCCACAAAAACCAGCTTCCCGGCCTGCGTCTGATTTCCCCAAGCACTTCTGCCGCCGCCCCCTTTTCCCTGGCAAGCATAAGCGCCATCATGGGCAGGGTGAACAGGTACCGCAGGCAGGCAGACCACAGCCAGTATCCCCCGGCCAGGTTCATGCTCCGGTTCAATATAAATGTAAAAGCAAAGAAAAACGACGCCAGTATTCCGTAAAATAAGGCTTTCTTCATATTTATCCCCTTCCATCCGTAATCATTTGATTCCCTTCCATACCTATGATATGGCGCATATGATAAGTACAGGTTGTATTTCCCCATTCCCCTTCATATAATGGATATCATAAACAAGAAGGAGGAGTAAAATGAGGATACGCAGATGCATCACTGCCCTGGCAGGCGCCATTGCCCTTTCCGTCCTGGCAGCCATGCCTTCCCTTGCAGCAGGATGGCAGCTTGACAGTACCGGCTACTGGTATGAAAGGGAGGACAGGTCCTATCCGGCGGACACTTGGGAACAGATTGGCGGGACATGGTATCTGTTTGACCAGGACGGCTACATGCTCACAGGATGGCAGCAGAGGGAGGGGGTCTGGTACTATCTCGGCACAGACGGAGCCATGGTATCAAATACCGCCATGACCATTGACAATGTCTCCTACACCTTTGACAGCAGCGGCGCCATGGCTGCCCAGACCGCGGGGCCTCCTTTGATGGGCCGCTTTGATGGTCCCACCTTTATCAATGAATGGTCCAATATCCGCCTTACCGTGCCCCAGGGATTTATTAATTATGATTCCTCTGCCCTGTCACAGTCCCAAGGTCCGGACACGTTCCTGGACATGCTGTCCATGAAAAATGAAAACTGCGCCGTGATGCTTCTCTACACCTCCAACAAAGAGGGGAATGCCGCTGACCAGGCCATGGCTTTCCTGAACATGTTCCAGGGCGGCTCCCACACATTGGATGAAGGCGGAAGGATTGAAGCAGTCCAGGCAGGCAGCCTTGAGTTCCTGCGCTTTTACTTTCCTCCCACCCAGTCCAATCCCCTGTCCGGTTACCTGTATGTACGGAACATAGGGGAGTATTACGCCGTCCTTGCCGCTGTCTCAGACCCGGCCGGTGAACCGGATATCCAGGCCGTCCTGTCCACCTTATCACAGGCCCGGTAACAAACAAAGGTGCTGCAACCCTCCACGCGGTTACCCGCCATCGGTTTACAGCACCTTTAATGATTACAGATTCAATTATGCAGATAATTAAGCAATCTTGGATTTAGCCAGCTCAGCTAACTTTGCAAATCCCTCAGCGTCATTGATAGCCATATCGGACAGGACCTTACGGTTTAAATCCACCTCAGCTAACTTTAAGCCGTACATGAACTTGCTGTAGGACAGGCCATTGATACGTGCTGCAGCGTTGATACGTGCAATCCAGAGCTGTCTGAACTGTCTCTTCCTCTCTTTCCTGCCAGCGTAGGAGCTGGTCAGTGCGCGCATAACGGACTGTTTTGCTACTCTATACTGTTTGGAACGGGCACCTCTGTAGCCCTTTGCCATCTTTAAGACTCTATTGTGTTTCTTCTTTGCATTTAAACCGCCTTTAACTCTTGCCATCGGTATTTCCTCCTTCTACAATTCAACTTACAGATATGGTAAAATCTTCTTCATTACCTTTGCGTTGGTTGCATCGGTAACGATATCTTTTCTAAGATTCCTTTTTCTCTTTGTGGACTTCTTAGTTAAGATATGGGATTTGTAAGCTTTATTGCGGACTAACTTACCGGTTCCTGTCTTTTTAAAGCGCTTTGCTGCTGCTCTGCTGGTTTTTAACTTTGGCATTATTAATTTCCTCCTTAAAACTTTCTATTTTAACGTTTTGCAGTTAAAAACATTACCATGCTTCTTCCTTCTACCTTAGAGGGCTTATCGATTACTGCAATGTCCTTAAGACTCTCAGCGAAATCATCCAGGATGTATTTGGATTTGTACATATGGGCCATCTCACGTCCGCGGAAACGGAGTGTGACTTTCACTTTATCACCCTTCTCTAAAAACTTCCTGGCAGCTCCCACCTTTGTATTCAGGTCGTTGGTGTCAATATTGGGGGACAAACGAACTTCCTTTATCTCGATTACCTTCTGTTTCTTCCTGGCTTCCTTCTCTTTGCGTGCCAGCTCATAACGGTACTTACCGTAGTCGATAATCTTACATACCGGCGGCTTCGCGGTAGGCGCAATCTTTACCAGGTCAAGCTCAGCCTCCTGAGCCATCCTAAGTGCGTCCTTTGCCTGGACTATGCCTAACTGCTCTCCGTCTTCGCCAATCAGTCTTACTTCCTTGTCTCTGATTTGTTCGTTAATCATTAATTCGCTAATGGTCGTACACCTCCATAAATAATAAGTCATAATGTTCAGGAATCAGCACGCCCCGTTCTTGTCTCCAGGGCAAAAAATAAAGCGGACAGTCAGACCATCCACTCTTAACACACATAAAATCATCTGCTGACCCATCTCCCATGGAAATGCTACAGCACATCACTTCATCTATGAACCCGGGTCACTTGCTCGTGCCAGGGTGAGGCGGATACCTGCTTTCCTGTCAGTCGTTCTCACAACTTATATTACTTTACTACACTGCGCAAGATTTGTCAACGCTTTTTTATAAAACAGAACGTCACATGGGCGATTTTATTTCTAAAGAAGAAAATTGAGGCCGCCACACCGTATCCTTCCGGTATGGCGGCCTCAAACCACAGCCAATGCCTGTTTTATTTTGCCTTAAATGTATTGCACCTGGTCTCCGTGCATTCGCAGGCCCCGTCCCCGCTGATGTCAATGCGCTCAGCAGTACAGCGGTGCTCCTCATTGTAAATGCATTTGACAGCATCGCAGGCAATATCCAGCCTGGTCTCAGGAGTCTTAAACAGGTTTGTGAACCTTCCGCCCTTGTTCTCGTCAAAGCTTGCACAGCATGTCTGCTCAGAATCCACTGCCTTGTTCCCATCCACGGCAATGGCTGACTTGCAGCAGCAGTTATCTGCATTGTGCACACAGTTTTTAACGCTACATTCCAGCTTAGTCATGATCATTTCCTCCTTCTCATGGTTTAAACGTCTACCGATGACAAGGATAGTATGCGCTGATTATAAGTTTTGATTCATAAGACGGAGCGCTTCAATGCAGCTCCCCTCGGAACCGTCCATCTGGTACAGTTCGCCCCGGGTGGTGAATGTAAATACCTGGACATCATCCACATAGGCGGTATCTCCGCTGACACGGATGGAGAAATCCTTGGCGCTGCAATTTTCAAAAACAAGTTCAACCGTGCCCGGGCCCTTTACCTCCACGGTCTTCGTGCGTCCGGACGCGCTGACGGACAGCTGGCTGACGCCCTCGCTTTCTGCCAGGAACCTTACATGGGTGTCTTTTCCCGTGGTACCTGTCATACGGTTCCCAATATCCTGGAAGATACCTGCGCCGCCCGGGATCTTGGCCTGCCTGGTCTTTCCTCGCCTGACCACACTGCTGCCGCCTGAAAACCTCCAGCCTTCCTGTCCCAGCCCGAACTGGGCATTATACAGTTTATTATCGCCGTAATCCCGGTATGTCCATATGCCGTATCCCATGGTCATGCTTTTTAGGACAGGGGCCGCCTTTTCCAGGAATAAGGCCTTCTGGTCATCCATCAGCTGGGCATTGTGCTCATACCCCACCGTGTTGTCCGTAAAAAGGAACTGGTCTATATATACCGGCTTTCCGCCGCCGTACACGTGAAGCCGGTTCATGAACACGGGAAGCTTCTCCAGGACCTCATCAGCCGTAACCCTCTCATGTTCATTGAGGAACCCCATGGGCACGCTGTACATGGTGCTTGTATAGGCCGCATTCCCGCTTGGGAAGGTGGATGAATGCATGAATCCCTCCAGCGACCCGTCCGCATGTTCCACAGGATCCACATCCAGCCGTACCTCCATGGAAAGGCCGGGGAATGCTTCCTGGCTTTCAGCCAACAGTCCATTGAGGAAATCATCATAAAATTCGAAGAATACCTTCCTGGCATAGGAGTCCTTTCCCGGAAAATACAGGTTGTCATAGGAATCCAGGGAATGCCCGTACATTTCCTCCAGTTCTTCAAGGGTATAGTGTTCCCCGGCATATTCCGTGTAACCGCACTGCCTGGCCATTTTCCTTGCGCTGGCTTTGTTTCCCAGGCCCGCGCTGGTGTCCGTAAAGTTCCAGAAATCCTCCCATGTAATGAAGCCCCCGCAGAAATTTCCATGGGACGAGGCCCGCCCATACAGACGGCCCACATATTCCATCCAGGCGTCCCGGATATCCCCGTCATACATAAGCCCGCGGTAGCGGGAAAGCACATCGTCCCTTCCATAATAATCCCAGGTATATCCCACCCGCAGCATGACGCTTAGTCCCTGGTCCGCTGCCGCTTCCATGACGCGGTCCAGCTTGTCCCAGGCATAGCTGTTATAGGTGCAAGGCGATGTGCCTGGCTGGAACTCCCTCCAGGGCACCACAAGAATGATGTTGTTAAACCCGTCTTCTGCAATCTGCGCCAGTTCCTCATCCATGCGGCTGCTTTCACTGTTCCAGAAATTGATGACCCAGTCATCGGAATAATAGGTTGCGGACTTGAGATATCCAGCCTTACCGGATGCATGGTCCTCTGCCCTGGCAAATCCCGTGGTAAACAGAAAAGCCGCCGCCCCAAGGGCTGCCGTTATCCTAAGTACATGTTTCTTCATTGGTCCGTCTTCTCCTTTGCCCCGCGTTTTAGTTCCGGCCACACCGTTAACATCATGGTCCCGAAACAGGCTGTGCCGCCGATAAAATTGGAGATTGGCTCTGCCATTAATATTCCCGTGGTACCCAGATTGAATACGGCCGGCAGTATCAGGATCAGCGGAATGACAATGATGACCTTGCGGAAAATGGAAAAGAACACTGCATTTTTCGACTTTCCAAGCCCCACGAACACGGCCTGGCCCGCAAACTGGAGGGACATCATGAAAAACCCGAAGAAATATACCCGCATGGCCGGAACGCCTGCCTCCACCAGTTCCCCTTCCCTGTTAAAGATGCGGATGAAGAATTCCGGACATTCATGCACAAAGAGCCAGACAACCACCGTGTATGCAATGCTGACCGCGGACATGAATACAATGGACTTCCTGACCCGGTTGTATTCCCTTGCCCCATAATTAAATCCCATCACCGGCTGGGCGCTGTTGGTAAGTCCGTTGACCGGCATGGATATGACCTCCCGCACCGAGTTGATGACCGTCATGATCCCCACATACAGGTCGCCGCCGAACTTCTGGAGCATCACATTATACATGATCTGCACCGAGCTGTTGGTGATGGACATGGTAAAGCCCGACATGCCCAGGCCCACAATGCGCAGGACGCGGGCACCTTCCAGCTTCATGGCGGACGGGCGCAGCCGAAGGATTGTCTTTTTCCCGGTGAGGAATGCGATAATCCACGCAGCGGACAGGAACTGGGACAGGATGGTTGCCAGGGCAGCTCCCCTGACGCCCATGTGGAACACAAAAATAAATATGGGGTCCAGTATGATGTTGCTCACAGCGCCCAGAAGCACGGTCATCATGCCCACTGTCCCGAATCCCTGGGAGTTGATGAAACTGTTCATGCCCAGACCGGTCATCACAAAGATATTGCCCATAAGGTAGATGGTTATGTAAGCGTCCGCGTAACCAATGGTTGCGTCGCTGGCCCCGAACAGATACAGCATGGGGCGTCTGAACACCAGTCCCGTGACCGTGAGGAGGATTCCCACTGCGACCATCATCACAAAGGCATTGCCCATAATGGACTCTGCCTCTGATGTATTGCCGCGTCCGCGTTCAATGGAACACAACGGTGCGCCTCCCATGCCGAACAGGTTTGCAAACGCAATGACAATGGATATGATGGGAAGGCACAACCCCAGGCCGGTCAGTGACAAGGTGGCATGTTCCGGAATCATGCCGATGTATATCCGGTCCACAATATTATACAGCACGTTAATCAGCTGGGCCAGGGTCATGGGCAGGGCCAGCTTCAGGATATTCTTTATGACGCTGCCCTTTGAAAAATCATTGGTTTCCCTCATACAATCCCCCTTTCCCCCAGGCATGGCCTGCAGGCGGTCCCGCTGTCCGGTCATTGCCCCAGGTCTTCCTGCAGATCGATGTCTTTTAATTCCTCTGCCGGCACCTCCATGGTCCACACGTCCCCGGGATGCGCCTTCATGATCACGCTTCCGCCCCGGTCTCCCCAAAGCGCCAGCAGTTCCTGCCTGTATCTGCCGGAAAATGCCGCGGGATTCCCTTTCCTGTCCCCGCTTTTCACACAGCCAATCCCATATCCGCACCCTGCAAACCCGCGGACAAAGGAAGCCACCGTAGTGCCCTTCATATAGGGCTGGTCCGCCACAAAAAACAGAAGGATGTCCGTGTCCTCCCCCGCGGCTTTCGTGCCCAGGCGCAGGGAAGCCGTAATCCCCTGGCTGCTGAAACCGTTATATACGGCCTCAAGTCCCAGGTCCTTCCCATCCTCCAGTATGTCCCGGTACTGGCTGACCAGTATCAGGCCCACGTCAAATCCATCTTTTTCCTTCAGTTCCCCGGCCGCCGCCAGCAGGCATTCCAGCCCATGGCGGTACAGCGGCCTGCCGTCCAGCCGGGCGTACAGTTTATTAGATCCGAACCTTCTGCCATATCCGGATGCCATATAGATAAACGATATCTTCATATTAAAATAGTCCGGCGGATTCTTCCCCCAGCAGCCGGCCTGCTGCAATCCCGCCATCCTCCTTCATCTCATCCAAAAGCCCGGCTGCCGCCAGCCCCAGTTCCCTGGTGTCGGCCTGGTTCCATACAGGGAGGACCTCTGTGCGCGGATATTGGGCCCGGAGCGGCTCCAGATACCCATAACGCATCAGGCAGCCCATATCCTCCAGGGTAATCCGCCACGGTCCGCCTTCCCCTCCATTGTAATCCTTACGCCCATGGGCCTCCATGATACGCTGCGCCGCATCCAGACGGAAGCACTTTTCAGCCGCCAGGCTGCCTGCGGCTGAAAGGCCGCTGACACAGAGGATTAAATCCGTATTGTCCGGTATGATTGGCTCGTTGCCCCTCGGCACCTTAAGAGGCAGCCGCTTGGCCCCGTCCGCCTCCACCAGGACCAGGTCGGCCAGGGGACATAATGAGCCGTAGGCCCCATCCCCCATGTAGGAGATTTTCCCTGCCCCGTTGGTCTGTCCGGCCACAACAGCGTGTTCCCGGTCAAGCATTTCCTTCACGTCCTGTCCGCTGCCGGAAAAAACGCCCAGGCGCAGCGGCACGGCCATGTGGGTGGTGGTGGTCACAAAGACCTTAAGGCCTTGTTCCATCCCCTCCCATGCAAGACGGCGGATCAGGGATGTTTTACCCCCTCCGCCTGTTAAGGAAATCACATACGGCCCGCTTCCCCTCCGGGCCCTCCGCTCCATCCGCCCGTCAAGGGCCAGCGCGCGAAAAAGCCTGTCTGACCGGTTCCAGCTGCCTTTGTCCTTATAGTAAGCATCCATGCCCATCCACCATCCTCTGCATCATTCCAACACGTCCTGTTTCCCGTACAGATTATCTTAACATAAATTCCAATTTAAGGAAAGCCATAAACGCACAAAAACAGCCGGGAACCAACGGCCTTGCCCTGTGTTCCTGACTGTTTTTCCTATCATTTGGTCAATTGCTTCCCATTTTATTTGCGGATGTTATCCCTGATGACGCCATACAGATCCACACTGAGGATGCCGTATGCAAGTATGATTGCGATTACTGCCATCTGCGTTCCCTTCTTTCAAAGTATTCTGCTTATCATTTGGATACCCTGATTATAGCCCGGAATCCGCAGCCGCACAATCCGCAATATAGATAATCTTTCAGGCCGTACATCTTTTGTTTTTGTTTATAAATACAAATTCTTTTAGGTTGCCTAAAAATTTTTGTATTTTATTTAACGAAGTCTTATCCTTACTTCCTGCGTCCCATCCTGGCAGCCCGCTCACAGATCAGCTCGCCTGCAATGCTGATTGCTATCTCTGCCGGTGTCTCTGCCCGGATATCCGTCCCGATGGGCATGTGGCAGGCTTCTATCTCTTCCCTTGTAAAACCGTCCGCCAGCAGTTTATCCGTTACCACCCTGATTTTATTCCTGCTTCCCATGATGCCGATGTAGCCCGGCTTCATGGTCAGGGCCTGGCGCTGTACATAATAGTCAAACTGATGTCCCCTGGTCATGACGCACACATAATCACAGGGCCTGATGTCAATATAGCTGCCAATCCCTTCCAGGTTCCCCACAATGGTTGCTGCTGCCTGGGGGAATACTTCCCTGTTGGCAAATTCCTCCCTGTCATCCATGACCACGCACCGGAACCCCACATGGGACAGGACAGGCACCAGTTCCTGGGCCACATGTCCGCCGCCAAAGATATAGACCGTCCCTGCCTGGACCAGGGGTTCAATGTAGTATTTACGTCCCCCAACCTCCTGTTGAAGGGTCCTGCTTGTAAAAATCGGTTCCTGCAGCGCCTGTCCCGGCATATCCATGCCCAGAAGGCCTGTGCTTTTGCTGTAAAGCCCCATCTGCCAGCAGGTTTCGTCCGATATGTCAAGGAGCAGCCAGCTGTCCTCATCCCTGCCAAGCGCTTCCCTCACCTTTGTGCATAAGCCTGCAAAGTCCCCGTCATCCGGGCGGATATACTGAAAGTAAACCACCACGTTGCCGCCGCACACCATGCCGATATCAGCCACCTGGTTCCGGTTCAGGGTAAATCCCTTGGTATAGGAAGCTTTATGTTCCATGGCCTCCATGGCCGTGAGTATGGCCTGGTATTCCACTGCGCCGCCGCCCACGGTCCCTTTGATGGAGCCGTCCTGCCTCACCAGCATGCGTGAACCGGTGCCCCTGGGCGTGGAGCCGGAGCTGGCTATGATTGTGACCAGCACGGCCTCCTCCCCTTTTGCCAATACATTGGATAACTCTTCAAATAATGCCTTCATAGACCTGTCTGATCCTCCATGGAAAAATATTTTTGATATAGTTTCTGCGCATCCTCCCTCAGTTCCTTCTCCATCCCCAGGAAACGGACCAGGAAATCCTTAGCCTTCGGGGTCAGCAGGGACGAACCGCCCTCTGCCCCGCCTGACTGGGTAATCAGCAGGGGGTATCCAAGCTGTTTTTCCGCTGCCTTTAAGATCTTCCATCCCTTGGTGTAGGACATGTGCATCTGCCTGCAGGCAGTCTGCATGGACCCCGTATGGTCAATCAATGATAAAAACTGTGCCACGGACGGACCGAAGAACCCTTCATCCCGCTCCAGCGTCAGCTGGATCTGCGGGAAAATGTCCAGCCGCTCATTGTCAAGATTACTCTGGGCACGGTCCTCATCCGTTTCCACTGCCAGGATGATTCCCTGGTCCTCCACCTCAACCTCCCACGCGCACCGGTCCACATCCACCTGCCTGAGGGCGCCGCGGAGCCCTTTTTCCCCCTTGTAATTCAGCAGTTTACCGATGATATTGCTGGAAACCAGCACCGGATGTCCCCTTCTCCCCTCAAATACAGGGCAGACCACCTGGGCATCCATATCCATCATCCGCTTTATGGTTTCCGGAAGGAACATGGGGAACTTGGCAGGCAGGATAAATACCCGGTCGCACAGGTCCTCAATGTAGTTTAGGCCCAGACAGATGCTGTTATACATCTGGGTATTCCCATAATTCTGATTGCGCAGGCAGATGACGCGAAGGCCTGCTATGTGCTTCTCCACCTCATCCCCCTGTTTCCCCGTAACCACCACCACCGGGTCAATCCCGGACCGCTTAAGGGTAATGATGATCCTTCTGATGACCGTACTGTCCCCGATGGGAAGCATGGGCGAAAAACTGCTTACAGAACTCTTGTGTCCTGCCGCAACAACCACAGCGCCTGTCCTCATATCCAACTTCTCCTTTTATCCATTTAACTCGCCTGTAAGCAGCAGCAAAGCCGATGGCTCCACCCGCAGCCACCCTGGTACAAGCCCGGCGGTGTTGTGGGTATGGATATCCTTTTCCTTTTTCCACCACAGGCCGTTGGACAGTGTAATATACCACTCAAAGGGCATCTCGGAAATATTGGGCGATTCCACCTGAATCAGGTTGGCGTTTTCCCTGCCTTTCCACTGCCCTGCTTCCCCATCGGACAGGGGTTCGAAATCATGTGCCCTGATTCCAACCGCTGTGATGGAACCGTCCACATCCCGGTCCGTTGAGAGCTCCAGCCCGCCCCAGTCCAACGCCTTGATGCGCCGCGCGCCCAGACGTTCTATCCTGGAAATGTTCTTGCAGCCCGTGAGCCTGGCGGCCTGGCACGTGACCGGGCACTGGAATATGTCCCTGGTCTTCCCGCCAGCCAGCACCCTTCCCCTGTCTAAAAGAAGAAGGCTGTCACAGAGCTGGTACGCCTCATCCCTGTCATGGGTCACCAAGATGCTGACCCCGTCGTAATCCTTAAGGACACCGGCCAGTTCCAGCCTCAGCCCTTCCCTGAGATAGGTATCCATGGCTGAAAACGGTTCGTCCAGCAAAAGCACCTCAGGCTCATATGCAAGGATGCGGGCCAGGGCCACCCTCTGCTGCTGTCCTCCCGACAGCTGTGCGGGATAGCGTTTTTCCAGCCCTTCCAGCCTGAACCTTGAGAGCATTTCCCTGACTTTCCCATCCTTCTCCTTCTGTGTCAGGGGCCGGCGTTTCCCGGACACTGCCTTCCTGCCGCCCCTGCTGTTCAAACCGGTAAGTATGTTCTGTTCCACTGTCATGTTGGGAAACAGGGCGTAATTCTGGAACAGGTAACCTACCCTGCGCACCTGGGGCCGTTCATTGACCTTTAGGGATGAATCGTAAAGCACCCTTCCCCCTGCCGCTTCCCCCTTGGCATACTGAACCGCTATCCTGCCGGAATCCGGCCTTACGATGCCTGCAATGGATTTAAGGGTCATGCTTTTGCCGCAGCCCGAGGGCCCCAGTATTCCCAGGCATCCCTTTCCCGTCTCAAATCCAATGTCCAGGCTGAATTCCTTCAGCTTCTTTTTTATATCCACTCCCAAACAAAGCTCATGCCCTGCATCTGCAATCATATCCTAACCCCTCCTGCTTCCGGTCCGAAGGGCCGTCCAGTTCATAAGAAAAACCGAAATAAACGCAATCACCACAATGATGGCCACATAACCGTATGCCTTATCCATGTTCCCGGCAGCCACCTCGGAATAAACCGCCATGGGCAGGGTCCTTGTCCTGCCCGCAATGTTGCCTGCTATCATGGCCGTAGCGCCAAACTCCCCAAGGCCCCTTGCAAAGGCCAGGACGCCTCCGCTGACAACCCCCGGCACTGCATTGGCAATCAATACCTTCCAGAAAATACACCACTCGCTCATCCCCAGGGTCCTGGCCGCCGCCACCAGGTTCTGGTCCACCTGTTCAAATGCGCCCCTGGCCGACCGGTACATCAGCGGGAAGGACATGACCACGGCCGCAATCACGGTGGCTGCCCAGGAAAATGCAATCTTGATGCTGAAATAGTCAATAAAAAACTGCCCCACCGGGCGTTTGACCCCAAATATATAGAGAAGGAAAAATCCGGCCACTGTAGGCGGAAGCACCAGCGGAAGTGTCAGCACACCGTCCCAGAACAGCCTCCACCCCTCATTTTTAAGACTTACCACTGCCCAGGCAGCAAAAATCCCAATAAAAAACGTAATTAAAATTGACAGGCCGGCTGTCTTCATCGATATCAGTATGGGTGACCAATCCATGTATGCATCCCCTCTCCCATTATCATTCTCCCTTTGTAAATCCGTAGGACTCAAACACCTTCATGGCTTCGTCTGTTTTCAGGAATTCAACAAAATTCCCGGCCGCCTCCGCATTGGCAGTGTCCTTCACAACAGCAACCGGGTAGATTACCTTCTTGGCCAGGCTGCCCTCCGGGGCCTCTGCAACAACCTTGACCTGGTCTGCCATGCTGGCTGCATCCGTTGCATACACGATGCCCGCGTCCGCGCTGGCTGCCGCCACCTGGTTCAGTACCTCTGTCACGTTCGTGCCAAAACTTACCTTATCCTGAATTTTATCCCAAATCCCCAGACTCGTCAATGCTTCTTCTGAATACTGCCCCACCGGGACACTGGCCGGATCCCCCAGTGCAATGCTCTCAGCTTTTTCAATATCCTCAAACCTGGTAAAGCCCGAATCGCTGTCAGAGGGCACGATCAGCACGATCTTGTTCTCCAGCAGGTTGGTGATGGTGTCAGAGACAATCAGCCCTTCCCCGTCAAGGGCGGTCATCTGCTTGGGTGCTGCCGACATGAACACATCCGCTTCCAGGCCCTCCTCAATCTGTGTCTGCAGCTTGCCTGAACTGTCATAGGTTCCCTTAACCGTAACGCCAGGGTACTTGTCCTGGAACATGGGAATCAGTTCCTCCTCATAGGCGTTCTTAAGGCTGGCAGCTGCCGCCACCAGGATCTCGGTCTCCTGGCCCATAGCCGCCTCCGCCTTGGCATCTGCCCCTGTCTGTGCCCCGGCCCCGGTTTTGGTTTCTGCCTTGGTTTCAGTTTCTGCCCTGGCTTCAGCTTCTGCCCTGGCTCCAGCTTCTGCCGCAGCCGCTGTCCCGGAGGACGCTGCTGTGGTTGCCGCTTCCTTGGATGTCCCGCATCCTGCCAGTACGGCTGCCGCCATCATGGCCGTTATGATCATGGTAATGTGTTTTTTCATAATATGCCTCTCCTTTTAATATAAAATAATAAATTGTAAACGGACAATGTCCATTCGTTATACTTGCTCAAATATATCGAATCCCGGACAAAAGCCCACCCATGACAGGTGGGCCTGCCGGTCATATCTTTTTCATGCTGTAAACGGACGATGGGACTGCCGGTCTGCGCCGCGTCTGCCAATCCTGTCTGTTGTCCGCCCCGTAACCCCACATTCAGGGTCTGGCGCACTCGGACGCGCTTCCGCGCAGTATCTTTATCCCATGCTCCAGGGAGTCCAGGATGAATCCAAGGCTTTCCTTCACCGCCTTGGGACTTCCCGGAAGGTTTACAATCAGGGTCTTCTTGCGGATTACGGACGCGCCCCTGCTTAACATGGCCCTGTCCGTAATCTGAAGGGATCTGTAACGGATTGCCTCCGCAATCCCGGGGGCGTTCCGGTCAGCCACCGCCATGGTTGCCTCCGGTGTCTGGTCCCTCAGGGAGAACCCGGTCCCGCCGCTGGTAAGGATTAAATCCACCTGCCTGCCGTCAGCCAGGCGCATCAGCTGGGTCTTTAACAGGGCCGGTTCATCGGGTATGAGAAGGGTTTCCACCACCTCATAACCTGCCTGCTCCAGCATTTCCTTTGCCACAGGCCCGCTTTCGTCCTTTCTTTCGCCCCTGGCCCCTTTGTCACTGAGGGTTATGACCGCGGCTGTTAAGGGACGGTTCTCATCAGGCAGTTTCACGTGCATCTCATCACCAGGGCGGATGATGCCTTCCTTCAGCACCTTGGCAAACACTCCCTCCCTTGGCATGATGCATTCACCCATGCGTTTGTAAATGGCACAATGGCTGTGGCATTCCTTCCCGATCTGGGTCATCACAAGCTCCACGGTCCCCGCGTACAGCTTTGTGCCCACTGGCAGGGAACGGAAGTCCAGGCCTTCCACCACCAGGTTCTCCCCAAAGGCCCCGTCTCCCACATCAGCCCCTTTCTCGTTAAACGCCTTGACCTTGTCATAGGAAAGCAGGCTGACCTGGCGGTGCCAGTTTCCGCCATGGGCATCCCCCTCAATCCCAAAATCCACCAGGAAATGGCCTTCTTCAATGGCCCTTTTTTCAATTCCCCTGACATCGCTGATGCAGATGGCCTTCACAACCCCTGTGGGAAGCACGCCTTCCCCACTTTTACCCTGCCGGTCCATCTGCAGGCCTTCCTTTTTCTCTGTCACGTCTCCCATAACCCTTTTATTATCCTCCAATCGCAATCATATTGTGTGATTCCGTTATCATACCCGGCCGTTCAAAACAGTGGGCCGCAGGCTTGTGCTCAATGGCCTTTTCCATGGCAGCAGCCAGACGGGCCTGAAGCTTCTCCTCTCCCGGACATTCCCTCAGGGGCCAATGGTAGTGGCCGCCGCCCTCAGGCGCCTTTAAGCCTTCCCTCAGGATTGCCCTCAGGTCCACGCCGTCCTCATAACACAGGCAGGTCTTTAAAAAGCCCTGTGAGGTCAGGCGTACGCGGTTGCATTCATCACAGAACTTCCCGTGGATGGCGCTTATGAGCCCAACGCTTCCAAGGGCGCCTGGTATCCGGTAATACACAGCCGGTCCATAACCGTGCTCCGTATGGTCCTTAGCAAGCCCCGGGTATTCCCTGTGCATCTCCTCCAGCAGTTCCTTGTGGTTGATGGTCTTAAACTGCTTTCCGTATCCGATGGGCATCATTTCAATGAAACGCACATCCACCGGATAGCGGCCGGTCAGTTCCACCAGCTCCTTCCACCAGCTGCCTCCTGGGCCGCTGCAGCCTTCCCCGTCCATGGAACTAAAATCAATGGAAACCGCATTAATCTTAACCCTTACCGGGAGGCCCGGTGACCGCTCTATGGTCTTCATCACGCAGGCCAGCCTGTCAAAGCCTGTAATCTTCTCATACATGCATGGGTCCAGGGTGTCCAGGCTGATGTTAATCCCGTCAATCCCCGCCTCCAGGAGCGGTTCCAGATACCGGTCCAGCAGGACGCCGTTGGTAGTGATGGTCACCTTCTCGATGCCAGGTATGGACTTTAACAGCTTCACCAGCTGGCAGCAGTCCCTGCGCACCAGGGGTTCCCCCCCAGTCATCTTGATCCGGCTGATGCCAAGACCGGCGGCGCAGATGGCAATGGCCTCAATCTCCTCCAGGGACAGGATCTCCCAGCGGGCCAGGCTTTCCACCCCGTCCGGCATGCAGTACTTACACCGCAGGTTGCACCGGTCCGTGATGGATATCCTCATATAGTCAATATTCCTTCCAAATGAATCTTTCATAGTAAAATGCTCCAGTATCATTTCCTGGGGTTGTGAAACTCCCCGCTCTTGCCTCCGGATTTGTGTTCCAGATAAATATTGCCAAGTTCCATGGTCTTGTCCACTGCCTTGCACATGTCATAGATGGTCAGGAGCGCAACCGTGACACCGGTCAGCGCCTCCATCTCCACTCCTGTCCTGCCAGTGGTCCTGGCCGTGCAGGCTGCCTGGATTTCATTTGTTTCTTCTATGACGGTAAAATCAATGCTCAGCTTTGTCAGGTTCAGGATATGGCATAACGGGATCAGGTCGGAGGTGCGTTTTGCCCCCATGATGCCTGCTACCCTGGCTACCCCAAGCACGTCCCCCTTGGCCATGGTACCTTCCGTCACTTTTTTCAGGCATTCACTGCTCATGAAAATGCTGCCCTTGGCCACTGCTTCCCTCTTGGTATCCGCCTTATCCCCCACATCCACCATCAGGGCATTGCCCTGTTCATCAAAATGTGTAAATTCCATCTCTGCCGCTCCTCCTACATTCCTTTTCCAAATCCGCAGTTGGGGAAGGTACAGACAGGACAGTTCAGACAGAGACCGCCCTGTCCAAGGGCTGCCAGGTCCTGGGGTGTCACTGCATCGTCCGCCATGATCCGCGGCAGGACCAGGTCAAATATGGTGCGCTTTGCATACATCACACAGCCAGGAAGCCCCATGATGGCAGCGGTGCGCCTTTCATCCCCGTCCGCCACGTCAAGGTATGCCAGAAGGAACATGGCGCCAGGAAGCACCGGCGCCCCGTATGAAACCACCCTGGCCCCTGTGTTGCGGATGGCAAGGGGAGTCTTGTCATCCGGGTCAACGCTCATGCCGCCGGTACAGATCACCACGTCGGCTCCCTTTTTAACCATGTCCAGGATACTGGCCGTTACCTTGGCATCATCGTCATCCCAGGTCACGTGGTCAATGACCTCCGTGTCAAACTCACTGATTTTCTCTTTGATGACAGGCGTAAAGGTATCCTTGATCCGCCCATGGAACACTTCATTGCCCGTGGTGACAATGCCTACTTTTTTATGTACAAAGGGCTTCAGTTCCAGGATCGGCCTTCCCTTGGATGCCCGGAAGGCCGCCTCCTTTGCAGCTGCCATCTTCTCTTCCTCAATCACCAGCGGGATAATCCTGGTGCCCGCCAGCTTGTCCCCCTTCTTTACCGGGAAGTTGCCGTGGCGGGTGGCAATCATCATCTGCCCGAAACCATTAACCGCCTTAAGCCCGTCATTGTCCACCTTTAAAAGGCCGTCGCAGGAAGCAGTCAGTTCAATCTTCCCTTCCTTTGCCTGGGAGCGTTCCATATGTCCGCCCCTGCACATGGCGCAGAGTATTTCTGCCGCATCATTCTCATGGAGCATCCCCTCTTCCTTCTCCCACACATAGAGCTGGTCCTTGCCAACGCTTAAAAGAACAGGGATGTCCTCCTTTGTCACCACATGTCCCTTGCGGAACACCGCGTCCTTGGTAACGCCTTTGATGATCTGCGTGATATCGTGACACAGTACGGTTCCCTCTGCGTCCACTGTCTTAATCAGTTTCATTTTTCCTTAACCTCCACCCGTTATTTATTTACAAAAATAACGCTGTTAACAGGATATCACTTTTCAACATTTTTGTAAACACTTTTGCGGACAATAATCCCATGAATTTAAATTTTGGGATTCAATAACTGGTAGAAAAGCCTGGCCATACATGCTATCCATCACGGTCCGCCGGACCCTGACGCTGCTGAACCAGCTAGGCGCCGTTCAATCCATAAACGGGGTTGGCAGCAAGATTTTAAGCACGGAGGACAGTTTAAAAAACTGCGACATGACCCGGCCCATGATAAGAAAACGGCTGCTGGATTTCGTGCAAAGCCTTTAGATCCTTGCCATGACATGCAGGGCCTGTGTTAAAAGCATCAAGGCCCAGGCCATCGGCCTATGGAAAGACCGTCTGGCGTACATCAGGGAAAACTTCCGGTATGAGTCAGTGGTATTTGCCTCCCTTGAAATCATCCCCGTTATGCTCTCCGAACCAGGTCATACAGGAAATCTATAATCAACTGCCCTCACTTCTGCTTTGGGGATATCCTCTGCGCAGCATGCATGGCTCCAGGGAGGAGATTAACGCATTCTATCTCCCGCACATCAACCTCCTGTCGGAAAGCCTGGAGCGCGGTGATTGGGATGGTTTGGCCGCAGAACTGGAGGACCTGCTGTTTTATGAGCTCCGGTTTGCAGTTGCCAGGCTGGGGGAACTGGGCATAAAAGAGGCATCCGGCCTTGTGATTTCCCAATCATGACCGGAAGACCAACCGGCCGCAAAGTCAGAATTAAAGCATGGTTATCTCATCATGAATCAAAAAAAGGGCGTTCTGCCCGAACGCCCTAACTGTCCTAATCATACTGACCGTCCTTATTCGCTTATATTTGGAAGGATCGCATCTCTTTTGAATAGAATACATAACAAAGCGATTATGCCATCCTATCCATGCCATAAGGTATGCAACATGCTGCCAATGGTTCTCTCTTTATAATTTTGACTGAAGGAATGCAAGTATATCCTTACGTTTTGTAACTGATAGTTTATGGGTCTTTCCATCCTTAAGCGTTACCTTAATACCAGTGGGAATCAGCTGGACAAAACCGCCTATGTTGCACAATTGGACTGAATTGATTTCGGAATAAGGGATTTCCAACGTTGTTGCGAGCCCTCCCTATTATTAAATTGTTGCTGATGGCGGCAATCACTGATTCCCCCTTGAATGTGAACTTCGGATAGGTATGGTATTCGATAGGGTGTCTGGCGGTCCGATGCCGCCCGGCAGATTGCCTGCCCAGTCCTGTCTTTCAGTTTTGTTCCGCCAGACAATGGCAGGGAAGCTGATATACCTGTTATAATAACTCCTTCATGCATTCCACCAACAGTCTGGCCTGTCTCTTCAATGGCAGACCATTTTTGTAGGCAATGCCGACTTCCCATTGGAGCGGCGGTTCATCAAGTTCAAAAAAGCAGAGTCCTTCATTCTGACCATGTATGGAAAGGACTGCTTCCGGAACAAAGGTAACCCCCATCCCCGCTTTCACCATATTCATTGCCGTCATGATGTTGGAAGTCTCCAATATGATATTGGGCCGCAATCCCAGTTTGTTCAGATAATTCTGCGAAATATCCCTTATGTTCTGACCTTGCTTCAGTAATATAAAGCCTTCCTCAGCAAACCTGCCAAATTCTTCATGGGCCATCCGGTTCACACCGCCCTGTTCACAGATTTCCATATCGGACAGCCGCGGGTTGTCCCTGTTCACACAGAATAATATTTTTTCAAACATTAGATGCTCAAACGTAAAATTATGATAGCTGTTCGGAAGATGGAAAATAGAAAAATCCACTTTTCCTAATTCCAGCATGGTTGCCATATGCTGATGTGACCCCTCCTCAATACTGACATGAATATATGGATACCGGGACTTAAACACAGGAAGCAGAACCGGCATAAGTATGGATGACCTCCACACGGTCACGCCTACGCAGACATCCCCCGCCTCGCTGTTCCTTAAATATGAGAGTTCCTCCAGAAGCCGCGTCTCCTTTTTTGTCAGTTCTTTCACATAAGATAAATATAATTCTCCTGCTTTTGTCAGTTTTAAAGGATAGGACTCCCTGCAGAACAGTTCCTCTCCAAAGTTTTCCTCCAGGCGCTTTAAATATTTGCTCAGGGATGGCTGGGAAATATACAGACGTTCCGCTGCCTTAGATATGCTACCTTCCTCTGCTATCGCTATAAAATATTCAAAATTTTTAAATACCATCCCACCCTCCAGACTTTATTCCAAAAAGGTTATATAGTATATAGAATAACGTATCTTGGACAAAATGTATAGGTCCCATTATAATAAAACTAGATTTCATATAAAACATGGATGACGGCCGTCACAGAAATGTATGCTTTATTGAAACGATTCCATACTTTAAAAATCGGAGGCAAACTATGTGGAACGCAGTAATCGTTGACCGTGACTACGGCAGCGTCAGTCTGGAAAACCAGAAGTATATCAAAGAAGAGTATGCAAAAAACGGAATATCCCTGCGATTGGCCCATTACACCACGCCGGATGAAATCATCGCAAACTGTAAAGATGCGGATGTCATACTGGGAACAGGCAATCCGCCTATCACAAAGGAGGTATTGGAGGGATTACCTAAGCTGAAGGCCGTACAGCGATTCGGCATTGGCGTCAACTCAGTAGATCTTGAAGCTGCCACAAAGGCCGGGACGCTGATTCTTTATATGCCCGGATTCTGCGTACAGGAGCTTGCCATTCACGCATCGGCGCTGATACTGGATCTTCTGCGTAATGTAAGCTTCTACGACCGCAGGATACGCACAGGTCAATGGCCCAAAGCAGGCGGTCCTGTTCCCCGCAACCCAAAAGACCTGGTATTAGGGCTTTATGGCTTCGGTGGCTCCGCCAAACCTCTGTATGATATTTTCCATCATGGGTTCGGCACAAAAGTCATTACCTGCGATCCTTACATAAACAAAGATATCAGGGAAAATTATGATGTGGAAATCGTTTCCTTTGATGAACTGTTAGGGCAGTCGGATATTATATCCATCCATGCCCCGCTGACCGCTGAAACCCATCATATCTTTAACCGTGAGGCATTTGCGAAGATGAAAAAAGATTCCATGATTGTGAATATCGCACGGGGCGGGCTCATTGACCAGGATGACCTTAACTGGGCATTGGACCATGGGGAAATACGCTTTGCCGGTTTAGATGTGTTTGAAACGGAGCCGTTACCGGTAAATGATCCCTTAATCAGAAATGAGCAGGCCGTCCTTACCTGCCACAGCGCGTTTTATGGGGACCACGCACAGAAGAACCAGATTCAGCTCTCCATTGACCTTGTGGATTCCGTGTTAAATAAAAAAAGCATCCAATCGGTGTACATAGCAAACAAGGGCGTCAAGAGCAAAATTGACGGATTCCATACGGTTAATTAAACCAGCTTCTAATCATAAAAAATAATCGGATACAGGAGGAATTATAATTATGAGTAAAAATATCGGATGCCGGATTGTAACCGGATATAAGCGCCCGTCTGCGGCTTTAGTAAAACGCTTTGAGAATCTGCCGGTGGCAAATATTGATGACTGCATGAACCGCCTGGCAGCAGTACACCAGGATATCCGCCCTATGAATAAAGCAAAACTTCTGGGCACTGCATTTACCGTAAAGGTTCCCCAGGGTGATAACCTGATGTTCCATAAGGCAATGGATCTGGCCATGCCCGGGGAAGTCATTGTAATTGACGCAGGAGGTATGGACAATCGCGCCATTTTCGGGGAGTTGATGATTAATTACTGTAAACTCCGGGGACTTGCAGGCGTCATCGTTGACGGTACGATCCGGGATTTTGATACACTCTCCCAGATGGATTTTCCGGTCTATGCCCGCGGTATCAATCCCAATGGCCCTTACAAGAATGGTCCCGGCGAAATAGGTACCACAATCTCCTTTGGGGGGCAGATTGTACATCCTGGTGATATCATAGTCGGCGATGCAGACGGCATTATCATAATCCGTCCGGATGAGGCAGAAGAACTGGCAGACAAGGCAGACGCGGTATTAATTAAGGAAAATGGGATTATGGAAACCATGGATAAGGACGGATCCTACTGCCGTCCATGGGTAGATGAAAAGCTTCAGGAATTAGGCTGCGAATACATAACATACTAGTCAAGGGAGAAGGGGGTAGCATATGGCACCGGCAATCATTTCACTCATCGTACTTACAATCATGGCATTTTTCTTTGTAACAGATAAACTTCCATTGGCCCTAACTTCCATGTTGGGAGCCGTGGCTCTGGTATTAGCAGGAGTACTTCCAAAAGAAAACCTGTTCAGCGCCTTTTCAGGAAGCACCATTGTACTGCTGGCCGCAATGATGGTAATTGGCTCCGCGCTGTTCCATACAGGTATTGCTGAAAAAATGAGCAACATAATCGTTAAAGTAACCGGCACATCCGAAAATGGAATCCTGGTAGCCACGGTTCTGGTAGCAACCATCCTGTCTTCCATCTGCAGCGGGGTTGCCGTTGTGGCCATGCTCCTGCCAATCGTAATCGGTATCAGCATGAAAGCCGGCGTATCCGTATCCCGCCAGATGATCCCACTGGCTTTTGCAGCCAGCTTTGGCTGTAACCTGACCCTGGTGGGAGCTGCCAGCAACGTGGTTGTCAATGGACAGCTGGAATCTCTTGGCGCTGCCCCTTTAACCTTTTTGGAACTGGGTAAGGTCGGCCTCCCCATATGCATCTTCGGCATATTATACTTTCTCACCATTGGCAAGAAATTCCTTACCCAGGGAGATAAGTCCGATAAGGATTATCTTATGGAATTTACCGGTAAGTCCAGCGAATCCGATTCCCATGGATTCAGCCGATTAAAAGCCTCTCTCTGTCTGGTCATACTTGCGGTTGTTCTGATTGCAATGTCTGTTAACAGCAGTTCCTTCCCCATGCACCTTGTTGCAACCGCAGGCGCCTTAATCATGATATTAACCGGATGCATAAAAGAACATGAAGCCTATAAGGCCATTGACTGGTCCACCATTTTCATTGTCGGGGGCATGAGTGCGGTATCAAAGGCAATGGACGTAAGCGGGGCGGGATTAATGATCAGCAACGGAGCCATCCGGCTCTTAGGGGAACACCCCAGCAAGACCGCCGTACTTTTTGTCATCTTTATCCTGACCTGCCTGCTTACCAATATCATGATGAACACGTCAACCGCCCTGCTGGTAACCCCGCTCTTCATCCCCATAGCCTTTGCCCTGGATATCAATCCTGCATCCATCGCAGTGGCCATCTGCGTGGCTGCTTCCTGTCCTTTCCTGACACCGGTTGGCTCAGGTACCAACACCCTTGTAGTCCGCCCCGGCAACCTGGGATTCATGGACTTTTTCAAACCAGGACTTGGTATGACGGTGTTAATCACTGTTGTATCCATGATATTCATACCGATATTTTGGCCATTATGAATTAACTACATATGACACTGACGGCCATATAGGCTGGTATAAGCAAAAGCCCAATGACCCCCAACTCTTAACCAACCAATTCCGTATGGAAAGAAATTGCCAGCCGCATAAAATTTGATTTCCATGCGGTTGGCAGATTTTCCCACTATCCATTGATTCATGCGATTCCTTCTCTTCTCCCTGGTATTAAGCCCGCTGCCAATGGCACAGCAGCCGAACAGAGCAGATATCCACCATCTGCTTTTTTTGTTATTTCTGACAAATTCCCAAGCAGTTATTTGTTGTTTTTAATAAACTTTCTTTTTGCTCTTGACTTTCCTAATATGATGATTTATTATAGGATTTTCCCAATTAAGTTCAGTTTTATTTTACCATGTTTCATTATTTTCCCACAATTTCAAGGAGGATATGCTTTATGAACAAAAATGATACCAACATTACATTTTCCTCATACTTGAATGATATCACCATTCATTTTTACGAGGACGTTGCTTTCATGGAATCTGTTGGAAAGAAATTCGGAATTGATGTGAACAAGGACTACTTTCTTGCAATGTCCTTCCTCTATCCCTCTGACATGATTGTCTCCTACGAAGATAAGCGTGCATTAATGGAACTGTTGACCCCAATTGTGTTATGCGGTCCTTTAAATAAGTCCATTGATTCCCCCCAGTTTATGACATGTGATAAGGGGACTACACTTTTTTTGGCCGCACACACCAAGGAAGAATTATCAAGCGCCAGCACCAGGGCATGCGATGAGGCCCTGGATCTTTTAAAAAAGAACCTGCCGGACGTCTTTATCCGTATCGGCATCGGCACATCCGAAAACGGCCTGACCGGCATTGAGCGCACATACCAAAACAGCCTGCGGGCTGTTAATGCCGGAGAAAAATTCAAAAAAGAACGCCGTGTCCTGGATTTCATCGGAATGGAGATATACAGCGCCATCAATGCCATGGTCCTGGCTCACGGGCAGTCCTTAATCAGTACCATTTTACTGCAGCTGACCGAAGAGGAACAGACAATACTGGGAAAATACTACAAGTGTAAAGAACAGGCTCCTGCCGTTGCCGCGGCGCTGCACATCAGCCAGGAGGAAGTCCAGAACGCGTTATACAGGGTGAAGGAAAAAACCGGCCTGGACGTCAATGATACAGAAGATAATTTTAAACTGAATTTTGTTATGGTTGCAAAGAGAGTGCTGGAAAAGGAGAAGAAGCGGCGCTGACACTTGCGCCGCTCCCCGACCGTTTCAAGTTTTATTTCCCCCGAGAGAGTATGAAAAAAAGTCTGTAAATTGAGATCTTCTATGATAAGTTAATGAGAAAGGTAGGTGGATGTCGTGACCACCTACCTTTACTATACGGATGCTTTTGGATTCTGTCAAGATGTATT
>Ga0129317_1000342_pt1 | contig 52574 bp, 38 predicted proteins | sample Cm1ome_FD_94430 | JGI IMG/M metagenome (GOLD analysis project Ga0129317, IMG submission 94430) | Eastern black-and-white colobus group fecal microbial communities from Wisconsin, USA - Cm1105 metagenome | ecosystem: Host-associated > Mammals > Digestive system > Large intestine > Fecal | place... | reverse complement strand
CCACCACTTCGTTTGCCGCGTACAGGTTCTCGATCAGAAACTCTTTGCGCGTCTCCTCTGTTGTATAGCGCTTGAAGTCCCGCTGGTTGCATGAATATCGGATTTCCATTGTTTTTGCTCCTTGTCACTTATTGTTCTGCAGCTTCTGTTCCCCATGCCTCAAACTGCGTGAGCGCCGGGAACGGAGAAGGATCATCCGCTTTTTTCAGATGCCTGAGCGTCAGCCATTCCACTGTACGTGCTTTGATGTCAAACGCCTGTGGATGACTCTCCTTTTTCAACTCCAACGTTTCTTCGCTGCCGTCCGAAAACGCGACGACAGCGCTTTCCCACCAGCTGTCGTGCGGGAAGTCCGCCCGCAGTGTCAGCCGCAGTTCGTCGATGCCCACCGGCCTGCCGAAGGAAAGCGTCCATTCCGCGTTCGGGTCCCGGTTGATGCCCCAGCTCTGGTAAGGCCATTCGCCGTGAGAGCCGTTTTCATAAATGCCGTCGATTGCATTGTAGGCCGCGAACACAGCCTCCCCGCGTGTTTCCACATTGGCCCTCGCATGCGGGTAAATGCCCGTATCGCCGTGCCGGTCATAGGGATTGAACGCCAGGTTCCGCCGCGCAGCGACCTCTTCCGGGCGGGCGATGCGCGCACGGATAAGGTGGCGGCGGCCGGAAAAGCTCTTGGGTGAAAAGACGATGCGGTCATCGCCATGCGGAATCCTGTATTCCACCTCTGGCCGTGTAACATATACCAGAGCCGGCGCCAGCGTATCCTCTAATTGCAGTACATAGTACCCACCCGCTTTGCTTACCGAAAGCATAATGCGGTCGCCCGGCTCGTATTCTTCATCATAAACCAAGCTCGTTTGTTTTTCTTCTGCGCAGGCCGCTTTTGTCTGCCCCATTGCGCTTAATACCTTTAAGCTGACTGTTTCCAACTTCATCCCATCCTTTGTTTGGTTTCTCTCATTTTACAGAAACACCAAATCACCAATACATCTCCCAATTCGGATTTTTCAAACGCGTCAAAGCCTCCATAAAATAATAGTCTCCCCAGATTACGCACTCGTCCACACCTGCGTTCACACAGGTATTATAAGGTGTTTTCTTGGCATAGGTGCCATGAAGCAACTGTCCGTTGGAAACACAATCATTTTTTACCTGATAACCACGTATTAGTGCCGCCACCAACCTTTTTGCCAAAGAGGTATAATACTCCGCATCTTCCTGAGGCAGGTATTTACTCATCTCTAAAAAGCCACAACAAACAATGGCCGAAGAAGAAGAATCCCTCGGCTGATCGGCTTCATCTCCATTCCCAAAGCCAAGATCCCAATAGGGACACAGATCGTCAGGCAAGTGGGTCAGGAAATATTGAGCAATACGTTTAAAATAGTTGATATATTCAGCTCTCCCTGTGTTTTTATAGGCGATAGCCGTACCGTAAACCCCCCACGCCTGGCCGCGCGCCCAAGCAGAGCTGTCGCGGTAGCCCTGACAGGTCGCGCCGCGTACAAAACCTCCTGTATTCGAATCAAAGAACACTGTATGCCAAGTAGAACCATCTTCCCGAATGATATGCTTCATGGTGGTGTGGATATGTTTTTCTGCCACTTCCCGATATTTCCCATCCCCAGTGACCTCAGTGGCCCAATATAGAAGCGGGATATTAAGCAGGCAGTCAATAATCAGGCGGTGGTTATTAGGGTCGTCCATGGTACCCCAAGCCTGGATGTATTCACCTATTGGTCGATAACGAGTGATCAACTGGTTAGCGGCCTTCAGGGCAGCCTCGCGCGCCGAGACGCTTCCAGTGAGCTTGTAGGCCGCCACACAAGAAGGAATGTACAAAAATCCCATATCGTGGTGGTCCACGTAGTGTTTGATGTTAATACGTTTTAAAAACGAGTCCACCTGACAATCCCCTGCTTTACGGAACAAAAAGCGATCACTGTCATTTTTCGCATTTTCATAAGCCAACCACACTTCGCCCGTCCAGAAACCTGGGGTCCAGTCTGTGTTAGGTCCTGGTGTGTAAAAATTATGTTCACTGTTCGCTGCGGGAAATTTAGCCTCAAAGGCCGGCAGATTATTTCGGACCTGATCCACACACTGCTGCAGCGCAGCGGTCACTTGTTCCGGTGTCACCTCCGGGAACCGCAGAACCCGCTCAAGGGGTATCCATTTATCTATCATTATGACCATACCTTTCCGCCACGCTTCAAGAGGCCAAAGAGCATGAAGCACGGTGCCTCTAACGCAGCAAATCGTAATTTGTTAAAACAGGCTTAAGAATGCAGGCTCACTACACAGCATGTAAGGGTGCGTGGACTCAGCTTTGTGCGGGACTGAGCCATTTGCGAGCCGGATACTGCTTCAAGCATCAGCAATTAGAGTGTTAAACCCTACAACCTTATCTTTGGAGAAACAGCCTGCTTCAATCTTTCAGCGAGTGTCCAGTCCCTGCCTGTTCCCTTAAATACTGTTTTGAGGGGACGCATTATATGCAAAATCGTTTACCGCATCTGCTGTAGCATGGGTGTCCAAAATCTTTTATCGTTGCCTGCATAGCCAATACGAATAGCGGACACAAAAAAGCGATTATCGCCGTCGCCAAGATGCTGTTCATCGCAATTTACAATATATTCAAGAAGAATGAAACCTACAACGCTGAACTCTACCGTAAGAGCGACCTGCCCTCCTACACACCGGAAGGTTTCTGTGGAAGATGCCATCTTCATCCGTCAGCGCCAAAGCTGTTTGCTTACTGCCTCCCCTACCGCTCAGGTTTTAAGCAAACTTTTAATTTTCCCCGCTCTTTGATGGGCTCGGTTTTGTGCGCCCTTTTTCAGAACGGTGCTTAGATCAAAATGTTTCAATCTTCTTCTTTGTCACCATTGCAACACTATCATTTGCCGCGATGCCTGGTTTAGGTCACAGGCCATCACACGGCCCAGCCCGTAAGCGCCACAAATCCCATTGTAGTCCTCAGTATTTCCCACGTCCTGATACAAAAACACCACTCCATGGCGGCGTCCGTTGGCTTCGATTACAAAACCCTCAGCCTGTTGCGGGACAAGCTCATGGGAATACGCTTCGTTGTACACAGACTGCGGTGTAATTCTCACGTGAGATGTATCCCGGCGGCGTACCAGAATTGTGGTCATGGCCCCGCAGTTTTCAGCGTTGACCGTCAGGTCCGGCACCTGCTTCATTTTGTTATAATGCCTTGCCAGCGGAGCGGTTCCCAGTTTCATGCGAACAAACTGCTCCTGCGCAAAAAACTGCATCGAAAAGCGACTCGTGGCTCCGATCCCTTCCAGCCCTTGGGATGTCGTATTTAGACGAACAGTTTCCGCAAAGTGGAAGTGCTGCGACGTCTCCCGCGGATGCCGCCCAATCCAAGTGTCATTAATCACAAATATATCGGAGGAGACCACCAGTATCCGACGGCATAGCAGTATCCCCTGAGCGACATAGCCGGTATGAGAGCCTTCCACAAAGAAATATTCGCCCTTGTGGCAGACCCTGTTTGGAAGGGCCTGGGGCAATGTCCGATAACCCCAGGAATCGATGCTGTCCGCGTATTCCTCTGCGTCCGCCAGGGGAACATTGTGCGCGGCTGCGGATTTCAGCCAATACCGCTCCTGCGTATCAGTATAAGTGTAGCGCCCGCCATCAGTCAAGATTTCCTCCCCGTCCAGCCACAGTCCCACATGCAGTTTATCCTGATGGCCGTGGCCACCACCTAGTGGGCCATTTTTAAAGTATAGCCAGTCCGCTTTGATGTCCCAGCCAGTACGCAGAATTACCTGTCCACTGGAAGAAAGCTCTGTCACGCCTCCTTTGAGTGCCTGCGGTGCAATGGACTGATACCGGACATCTTCTTCAGCCCCTAACAGCCAGATACTCTCGTAGTCCAGTCGGTCAAAGGCCCCGCCTTTCAGCACACCATCCTCCAGCAGAAGTGCAGCCTGAGTCAGAATATCCCGCACATCGGTGTCATCGGAATCGCCCACCATCGGCTGGTGATGTGCCGGCGTCTGCAACAGCATAGTGGCATAAGCAGCCTTTCGAATTATCTCTATTTCCTCTTGTGAGAACAGTGTATCTCCCCACAGACGCGCTAAACGCAGAGCCTCCAGGGTACTCATCAATACCTCATTGTGATACATCGGGGAAGCTTCCCACTGCATCCCGTCATCCATAAACTGCGTGTGCAGCGCCTTTCTCAGAAAGAGTCTAGCCCGTTCCACATCCTCCGGACGATTCAATAGCCAAGCCACCATATACAGGCCAGTGTACTCCATTACGCCCCAATTGCTTTTAGTGGAAAAACCTATGCGAGGGTTTTCCGCCAAGCGGTTTGCATGTATCTCCAGGCCCTCCAGAAAACGCTCCACCACCTGCGGAGTCACAGCAGCGCTGCGAGCACACAAGGCCATAGCCCGTACCCAATAATCTGCCCGGAGGCCAGCATCGAGCGTACGCCAAGTGGTATCCGCCGCATCTTTCCTCCAAGGCTCTTTTTCGATCCAATCTGTCAGCTGGTTCACAAAGCATTCGGCGTAAGTCTCGTCTCCGGTCAGGGCGTACGCCTGCCCGAGACATATCCAATAGCGGTGACGGTTCATCTGAAAAGTGAATTCCTGATCTCCATTGAGCACAAAGCCCCAGTCGATTCCATTTTCAAAGTGTACTGGCTGATACGTCTGCTCCATATCCCAAGGCAACTGGAACAAAAAAGTGTTCTCTCGCAATTCACCAGCCGTTTTCATCGTCAAGGCGCAATCTTGCGGCCACAATGCCCGGCACAGCGCGGCGCGTCGTTCCAACTCGTCGCGCTGCGGTGCCATGGTCTCGCAGAAGCGCCTCCACTGGACCTCTCTTGGACCAGTCATATTGATTCCACCCCCCTCCGCCAATTTTCGGCAAATCCGTCTTTCTGGCGATTCATCCATGCTATTACACTATCTTCCATCTGTCGAGCTAAGCGTCGGTTCTCTGGCACGTCCAACGCCAGAGGATGCATCTGCTGAGGATCGGCCGCCGTGCAGTACAGGTAACGAGCCGGCCGGGGCATCACATCATAGCCCAGTTCAATCACATAGGTGTAGTCCTGCGTGCGCACCCCGCGCCATCCGAACGCCTTGGGATCCTTGCCCGCCCGAGCAAAATTTTTCAAAAAGATATCCCGGCCTGGGCAGGCACACAAATAGCTGGCCTTCTCCAGATCCTCCTTTTCTGTGAGCAGGTAAGACGAGCAATCCTCGCCCTCCACCGTGGAAGGAATGGATACCCCCAGAATCCCCAGCAGCGTAGGCGTCATATCCTGGCTGGCGATGCAGGTGCGGCACCGGCGTTTTTCATTGCCGGGAACGCGCACAACAAAAGGAATGCGAATAGATTCCTCATACCAGACGTACTTTCCAATGAGGCCATGAGAACCCATCATGTCTCCATGGTCCGCCGAGAGCACGATTACTGTGTCATCGTATAAGCCGGCATTTTTGAGGTATGCTACCAGACGGCCAAACTGATCGTCTAAACCGCTGACCGCCGCATAGTACTGCCGGGTAGCGAGTTTCATCTGCTCTGGTGTATAAGGCACCGGCTCCCCTGTATGATGATGGATATCTTTCAGGCACACGTTATCTTTCAGCGTTACATCAGGATACAAATCCAGATACTTCTGCGGTACTTGATCGTATGGACTGTGGGGTGGGTTCCAAGAGATGTATAGCGCGAACGGCCGCTCCTTATCCCTAACGTCTCTCAGGTATTCGATGGCCTTGCTGGTCTCATGCTGCACTGACCACTCATCCGCACAAATCATCTTCGGCGTGTCTCGCCAGTAATGGGGCTTCAGGTGGACGTCGTAAGTACCGTAGGAGTACCAGTAGTCAAAGCCATGGCGACGCACCCCCGGCGGCGTAAAGGCGTCCCAGTTCCGTGCGCCGGAAACGGGTTGCCGGCAGTGGTTCTGCTCCGGCTCATCCAAATGCCACTTACCGATGTAGGCGGTCTGATAATCTGCATCCTTCAGCATCTGGCCCACTCCGATCTCCTCGTCTTTCAACCGCATGGACAGACCGTTTTTGCAGTTGGTAAAAATCCCCATAGAGAGTGGGTACCGGCCAGTTATCAGGCTGGCACGGTGAGCTGTGCACACCGGGAAAGTACTGAACGCATGGTCACAGTAGGTTGCATCGGTGCAGAACGCGTCCATATTGGGCGTGTGCACTGGGTCAGCCTGAGCGTAGCCTATCGCATCGGCCCGCCACTGGTCCGCAAAAATGAACAACAGGTTTTTCTTTTTATTCATCGCTTTACCTCAACCGTACTATCCACTTCACGGGCCAACCGAGCTTCATCCAAATTGATACCGAACCCTTTTTTCCACTGAATAAAAATAGGGTTGTGAGTACTGTCAGTGGCAAGATCGTTGACACAACGGTAATAAAAATCAGATTCCCTCCGCTTCTCGGTAGCCTCTACCCAACGAGCGCCCAGCCCGGAGGCCAACTGCTGCCAGATGGAGGCCGACGGCCCTACTAAGCTGTCGTCGCCGACCATCAAACCGGCCCCTAGTTCCCGAATTCGGCCCGCCAATATCACTGCGTCGATGATGGAACCCGCGGAATCCGGATGGATGTTGTAAATCCCGCCCATCCCCCGGCAGATTCGTTTGATGGAGTCGCGGGAGCCCCGCATGGGATAATCCGGGATCAGCTGTAGTGGGGCCACCCGCTTTTGCAGTTCCACCCACTCGGGGATCTCCAGAAAAGCCGGGTCCTCACAAGCATCCAACCCTGCCTCCCGCAGCTGATCCAATTGCCGGGCAATCCATTCTAAAGAGACGCCGGCTCTCGCGTCCGGGCGGTAGCCGCAGTTCACATCACCGATAAGGAACGTCTCCTCCGGCGAGCAATAACGGCGCACCGTGCGAATCACCTCACAGTCCAACCGGGTGTCGCCGAACAGCTTCACCTTGATATACGCGGCCTTTCCCTCCTGCCTCGCCCATTGGGCGCTTTCTGCCACCTCGTCCATCTGGTCGCTCAAAATCACATGCACGCCGCAAACAGCCTTGCTTTCCTGCAGCCCAAGCAAATGATTCGACGGTACGCCCTGCAATTTTCCACACAGGTCCACCAGGGCTATCTCCATCATTTCTACCAGCTGTTCCGGCCACTCGCCTTGATGGCGGCGATTTTCCAGTGCTGCCCGGCCAGCGTCTAGGCCCAGCAGACAAGAAACAGCGGTACGCCAGGGCTCGAGGCTTGCTTCCGGGCAGTTCACTGACAGGATACACTCGGCGAAGCCGGTGTTTTCCCCGCTGGATACCGCCGCAATCACATCCTGTCGGCTGGTCCAGGTGGCACAGCTAAACCGCTTGACCGCCTCAATATTTTTCAAGTAAAGCCGGATGGAGTCCACCCGGCCCGGAATCCTTGACAGTCTGTCTAAAATCTCTCGCCGCCGTTCGTCATAAGCTTGCAAATTTATTTCCATAATTGAATCATCCTTTCACACCGCCGGTCAGTCCGCCAACAATATATTTGCTCAACAGCAGATACAAAATAAAGGTAGGCAGAAAAACAATGATCACCGAGGCAAATAAGCCGCTCCAATCGCCGCTGTACTGCATACCATTAATCATGGAGAACAGCCCTAAAGCCACCGGCCGCAGCTTATCGGAGTTGACGAACATCAGAGATAGGAAATATTCGTTCCAAATATTGATGAAGTTAAAGATGGTCACTGTCACAAGGCCTCCCTGTGCCATGGGGAACACGATACGCCAGAAAGTCTTGGTTGGGCGGCACCCATCGATAGCTGCAGCTTCTTCATACGAGCGGGAAATGTTTTCGAAGTAAGCCATTAGGAAAATTGTGGTGTACGGGATTTTCGTAGCCACGAACAGCGCAATCAACACAATGCGGTTGGTCATCTCTGCACGCAAAAGTCCAGCTTGGGCCACAATCATGTAGAGGGGAATAATCACCATGATGACCGGCACACCGGTGGTAGCAGCCAAGGCGGTTTTGATAACCTTGGCGCCGGGGAAATTGAACCGCTGCAGCACATAAGAGTACGGCGCGCAGATTAAAATCAGAAATGCACAAGACACCGCGGCATAAAGGAGTGAATTCAGGAAAAACACTGACACATTCGATGAAACCCATGCCCGAGAGTAGTTTTCAAAATGTATGCCGCTGCTGAATTCAAAAATTGTCCCTTTGAAAATGTCAGCGGGTGTGGAGAGACTGGCGGCAACCACCCAAATTAGTATGACGGCGGTGAACCCCACCCAGGTAACAAGCAGCAGACATCCGGGAATGAGGGAGAGTTCCTTTTTCAAGCTGTAGGAGGCTCCCATCCGCGATTCCTTTTTCTTTGTCTTCAACATAGTGGGCCTCCTTAAAATTCCAAATCATCGTCTTTTATCAGACGGTTCACCACGGTAAACACCAGAACGATAAACAGGCATAACATTACACCTATGGCTGCTGCCGTACCAGCATCACGTACCACATCGCCGGTGTTTTCCGCACCAAACAGCTTGTCGTACATGTAAACCATCGGCACAATGGTCGAGGTGTCGGCGGAAATAGGCGAGAACAGCTTGGACCAGATAAAAAAACCGGACACGCTGATGGACCACATGATGACGTTCGTGCGGAAAATCCCTTTCAATAATGGCAGGGTAATGTAGAGGAGCTGCCCCACCTTATTGGCACCATCGATGCTGGCGGCCTCGTAGTAGTCCTTGCCGATGCGCTCGATGCCACTGACCCAAATCAGCATGAAATGGCCAATCATTCCGAAGCAGTATGAAATCAGCAATGCCCAAAACTTATGATCGGCATCCAGCCATTGAACGTCAGCCAAAAAGTCCAAGTGCAATGCTTTAAATAGATTTGTCAGGAATCCATAAGAAGAGTTAAACACATATTGAATCCACATGGTGGCCATGGCTACGGCACTAATTACATTGGGCAGATAGATTGCCGCTTGAAAAAATCTCTTGCCGTGCACTCCACTTTTTAAAATGACTGCCAGCAACAGTGAAGCGCCCAATGTAATGACTCCGCCAATTATAAAAATCTTAAAAAGATTAATCCACGACGTGCGGTACAGCGGCGTCTCCATCAGGCTGATATAGTTGCCGATTCCATTGAATTTCCACTTATCTGTTGCATCTGTAATCTCCTGGATTGAGAAGAAACTCATTACTATAGTACGGATGATGGGATAGATGAAGGTAGCAACAAAAATCAATGTTGCCGGTCCCGCAAATGCAATGATCATGCTTCGATTTCTTTTCATATGCAGTTCCTTTCCTTGAAAAATGGCGGACAGCGTTAAAACTGTCCGCCATACCTTTGTTATCTGTTATCCCTTGGACGCAGCCAGCATATTATCCACAAATTCCTGTGCTGTGCAGGCACCTGCATACAATTTCATCAGATTTTCCTTCAGCGCCGGGGTAATTTCCGGATTGTTTTCCAAACCGCCGGATGTTGCAAATATTTCCGTGCAATTGTCCATATAGGGTTTTGCGTCCGCCAGTTGTTCAGGCCAGGAAGTATTGTTGATGTCAGCGGGCAGGGATAGACTCTCTTCAGCCAACTTGGCATCCCATTCACCGCGAGTCAGCATCTTGATCAATGCGAAAGCCGCCTCAGGAGCCTTGCATTTATTCGTAATAGCAAAACTCTGATTGCCGATGACCATGGCCTCTAGCCCGTTGATGCCGTTTTCCTGTTCCGGATAGCCGAAAAAACCCCACTGGAAGTCCGGACCGGTAATATTCTTGGTCTCGTTAACCACATACGTGCCCACACAATACATGGCGGCCAAACCGGTGGCCAGTTCTGTATTCTGACCAGTAGGCCATACATTAGAGCCTACCTGGGCAGAAAAATACCCTTTCGAAGCCAATTCCTCAAAGGCCTGCGCGGTTTCCAACACTTCGGGACGGTCCCAATCGCCTTCATTGACCACTTTCTTAACTTCATCAGAACCAATCAAGCGAGCCAGATGCATACCGAACGCTTGCATGGCATAAGCGTCGTCTGTCGTCAGCGGAGTGATGCCAGCATCTTTCAGCTTCTGGCAGGTCTCCAAGAACTCCTGCCAAGTACTGGGTACCTCGGTGATGCCGGCCTGCTCGAACAGAGCCTTATTATACATGTAGCCGTTTGCCTTCATCTGATAGGGAATCTCATACAATTTGCTGTCCACATAATAACTGCGGCTCAGCTCCATCAGAACCGGGTTGGTATCTTTTTCATAATCAGACTCTTTGACCAAATCCTCCAGACACAGAATGCGTTCACCATAGTTGCTTTTGTTCTGCGCGCCATCAAACATGTCCACTTGCTGATCGGCGTCCAGCGCGGGAATCAGGCCTTCCTTTATACCTTTGCGGCCTTTGAATTGCAAGTCTACAGTAGCGCCAGTTTCCTCTTCGAAGGCTTTCACCGCCTCCGTAATCACCACGCCCTGCGGCTCGGTAGCCTCCCAGTTGGACCAGTACACCAGCTTAACGCCCTCGAACTGCTTTTCGACCGTTTCGCCTCCGCTTGCTGAAGCGGATGTGCTTCCCGACACCGCGGAGCCGGCAGCTGTGCTGGATGTATCAGACGAACTACCGCTGCATCCCGCGAATAAAGTTAGGCTTAAGGTGCCGCAGACAACTAGGCTACTCAGTCTTTTCAGTGCTTTCTTCATTTTTTTACCTCCATTGATATTATATTATTCGAGCGTTCAAAAAAGCTCAAATTACTATGTAAAACGACATCGATGGGACAGTCGATGCGAAGAGGAGGTTCTATATTCTTTACCATGCGATCCACCAAAATATTCAGACCAGTATAGCCTTTCATGTAAGCCGCCTGATTGATCACCGCTTTCAGACGCCGTTCTTTCAATAAACACGTTGTAATACCATTTAAATCAGTGCCTACGACGGATACCTGGTGCTCCATTCCAGCTTCACGTACTGCCTGCACCATCGGCAGGTTATCGTGAGATGTCAATGCATAACATGCTACTGTATCAGGATATTGCCTCAACGCCTGAAGTATCTCCCGGAAGATCATTTCATCTGAACCGGGACCATTGAAGTAGCCTTCCACCGTATGAATTTTTAACGTTGGTTTTCTTTCAGACAAATAGTGAACAAAACTGTTCACCTTATTAATATGAGTTTTTGAATCCAAGCGTCCGCTGGAGAGCAATACACTGCCTGTCTCCGGTGTAATCAACTCTATGAACTCACCAGCTATACAACCTATGGTTTTCTCGTTCGACGGAATACAGTACAACCCTTCTGGCTCTTTAAGCTCATCATCGATCACAACAGTTACAACGCCTTGGGCAACAAGCCGTTGGAGTTGCATAAGAACTCTCGGCTGGCGCGTGTAAGAAAATGTTATCACACCACCATATTCATCATTTCCATCAGCAATCTGTTTGAGAAGTTCATGCTGATGTGCTTCATCCGTGCATATAATCTTTTCCACTTCTACATTCAGGCCTTTTACTTCCTTTATACTGGCTTCTAGGCCTTTCCAAATATAGGAAAAATACAAATCATTATCCTGCGGCAAAATTGCCGCCACACGGCATGTTTTTCTTTTTAAGGAGGCTGCCGCATAATTTATTTCATACCCCATTTCCTCCGCGGTCTGTAATACCTTACGGCGCAGTTTTTCGCTGACACCATCTTTCCCAGACAGAGCACGATGAACCGACACGGAAGAGACGTTTAATTTCGCCGAAATATCTTTAATCGTAATCGGATTATTGTTTTTCAAATGCAACTCACTCGCCATAAGCAAATCGCCCTCCTCGCAGTAGAATCGTTTAATCCTCTTGAATTCGCTGTTTCCGCTTATCTTTTTTATCCAAGGCGCAATATGGACGCGCCCTTGGATTTCGTTTACGTTATCGTTTACGTTATCGTTTGCAAATTAATAATAGCTAATTTTTTCCCCCGAGTCAATGTCCAATTTGCAAAATATTTATTGCTGATTTTCGTCACATACGCCAAGGTCTCAGTTATTTTCTTGACGCTAGACTTTCATCATCTTTCCTATCCCCATGCCTTTTGTTCCTCATAAAGGCTTTAGGGACAGCATGTCGTAGTCCACCCATTATCGTTTTCATCGAAAGCTTTGGTCTAGTATATTTAAACAGTACAGTATGCCGTCACACCTATGCATTGCCTTTTAGCCGCACCTTAAAGTGTAAGTAACTTCCCGCATTATTTGTTCGTGCTACTGTGACGAAAACATTCTCTCTGCTACTGAACCGAATGGTAGGCCGCGCTGGGATCCCAGCTGCTCTCTTAGAAAAGTTCTTTGAGACATCTTTGGATTCGATTTTCATAGCCTAATAACAGATGTTCCCCTTCTTCCCCGACACACTGCACTTTCTTCCACGCGCTCTCCTTCTGCCAGGTTCGAATCAGTTTTCAGCGCTCTTTCGATAGATATACAACCCGCACTCCTTCGCACGTCTTCGGCTCTTTTCCAGAATCGACCGGTCGTTCAGCTTCACTGCATTGTGCCAGATGTGCAGTTCTCTCTGGCGCTAGGCAATGTCCCATCACCGCATGCCGCAGCCTTCCCCCCACCGCATGCCCGCAGTAAGAATCAGCCTGAAGCAGACCTCGTATTTCGTGATTCGCCCTTCTGGAGTCGTGATGAGCCTTTGTATCGTTTCTTCATTCCGCACCGTACGCTATGCCCGCCATACTGGATCGTGCGTGATACAATCCGCTTTCTTTGCATCAGGTAAAATCCCGCATATACAGGAGCGGATGAACTCCACCACTTTTTCTTCTAGAAGTCCGCCTGTCTTCCAGTCTTATTCGGAGCGCATCACAGAAACCCCGTAAAACATCCTTGTTCAAACCCGCCCGCTCGTAATGCGTCTGCGTGCTATTCCGGTCCACGGGCTCTCCGGGAGTGCGCTTAATCTCCCGTTCATACAGTATTGCCTGTTTATTCAGCTGCTTTTGTGTCTGCTTTTCCGTTAAGCCCTTCGGCGGATGTACTGTCTTTTGTGCTGTTCTCAGCCGATTTCTCTGGCAACCGTATCTCCGGGATACCACGTCTATCCTGCTACTGAATCTGCGCAAGATTCGGCTTGAATTTAACTCATGCTTTTATACTATTTGCAAGGTATTTTTCTTCTGGAGCAACTTATTGTTCAGCAAACACTATTTAGCGCAAAGCATTTAACGTCTAGATAAATGATATATATGATATAAAAAAGATATATTGATTATAATGGGTTTACTTTTGCAAAAAAATAGGATAAAATAATATTAAACTTGATAAAAACAAATAAAAAGGAGTGATTAAGGCAGTATATTTTGTGGAAAATTGTCACACAAAAATTGTGCTCTTCCACAAATGATATATATGATATATCTCAATTGCCGACGAAAATGAAAAAGAAAAAATACACCTTTTTCACGGACATCCGAAGAAACAAAGTCGCTTATGTCATGCTGATCCCAGCTGTTTTGTATACCGTCGTCTTTGGATACTGCACGCTCCCGTATATGCTAATTGCTTTCCAAAAGTTCAGTTATAAAACAGGCCTTTTCGGCAGTGAATGGATTGGCTTAAAAAACTTCCGATTCTTTTTCGGTTCTCAAGATGCACTACGCGTTATCAGCAATACGCTCAAATTAAATCTGCTATTTATTGTATGCACAATTGCCATTTCGGTAACGCTGGCTATCATGATCAATGAGATTCGCAACAAATATTTCAAAAAGGTGGCCCAATCGACCTATCTGCTCCCTTATTTCCTTTCTTGGGTTATCGTGAATTACATCTTATACGGCATCATTGGGAATAAATACGGAATGCTAAATCATATCATTGAATTTTTTGGCGGCACTCCTATCAATTTTTACAATGCGCCGGAATATTGGACCATTATTTTAGTAATCGCAAAAGTTTGGAAAGATCTCGGAATGAACATGGTCATTTATCTGGCCACCCTTGTCGGCTTTGATGAAGAGCTATATGATGCCGCCGCGGTGAGCGGCGCAACGCGCTGGCAAATGTGCTGGAAAATCACATTGCCAATGTTGATGCCGACTGTACTCATGCTAGGAATCATTTCAATCGGGAAAATCTTTTATGGTGATTTCGGCATGATTTATGCACTCGTCGGCGATAATGGAATTCTCTACAATGCCACAGACGTAATTGACACTTATGTATTCCGGACGTTGCGCAGCACAGGCAACCCCTCTCAGTCAATGGCAATCAGCCTGTTTCAAGCAATTATGGGGTTTATCTGCGTATGGGGGGCGAACTATATCACTAAGAAGAAATTCCAGGAGGGGGCGCTGTTTTGATGGTTACTGGTAAAAAACGGATCACCTACGGAAAAGTCTTTCTATATTTATTTACAAGCTTAATTGCTGCGTGTTGCTTTCTACCGATTCTGTTAATTGTCATTGTATCTTTCACATCCGAACAGGCTATTGTGCATAACGGATACTCTTTTTTCCCTTCTGAACTGAGCTTGGTTGCCTACAATACCCTTTTTGAAAATGGCGCCGAAGTTGTGCGCTGTTACATCAATTCTGTGTTTGTGACGATATTGGGCACCATTTTGGCTGTGTGTATTACAGCAATGGCTTCGTATGCGCTTGTCACACCTACCGTTAAATACAGCAATGCAATTGCTATGTTCTTTTTTGTTACGATGGTATTCAATGGAGGTATGGTGCCATGGTATATTATCTGTCAAAATATAGGCTTGTCGGAAAATTATCTTGCGTTGCTGATCCCAAACTTGATTTTCAGTCCGTTTAATTTATTCCTTACGCGCAATTACATGCGTGAAATTCCTGTTTCTCTTATGGAATCGGCCAAGTTGGATGGAGCTAATGACGGTCAAGTGGCATTCCGCATTTACTTCCCGCTGTGTAAACCAATTTTGGCGACCGTGGGTTTGTTTTATGGCATTGCTTATTGGAATGATTGGTGGAATACTATTATGTTAGTTACCAACAAGAATATGTATACCATTCAATACTATCTGATGAAGCTGAAATCCGATTTAAATTTCATGCGTACTCTGCAGGGCGGCGGAATCGGTGGCGGATATCCGCCCTCTGAATCGTTGCAGATGGCAACTGCTGTTATCACCATTGGCCCATTGATTCTACTTTATCCTTTCCTACAAAAATACATTGTGAAGGGCCTTGTCATTGGAAGTGTCAAAGGGTAAGTACAAAACATAGTTTCCGATCTGCGCAAATTACGCAGAAATCAGAAATAGCAGTCTTAAAACAAAGGAGGAAAAATAATGAAAAAGAAACTCATATCCATTCTTGCCGCTATCTTGAGCATGGTAATGCTGGCAAGCTGTGGAGCAACCAGCACATCTACCAGCACGGAAACCAGCGGCGTTCCGGCATCCACTGCCTCCGGAGAAAAAACAGTAATAACCTATCTGCGTCCCGGCAACGAAGTAGAGCACAATGCTGAACTTGTGCAGGCCATTAACGATAAGCTGGATGCCGACGGCACCGGACTTCAGCTTGAAATCAAATATATTTCGTCCGATGTATTTCAGGACAAGGTCAATATGATGCTTTCCAGCGGTGAGGAATTTGATTTGCTTTGTATCATGGAGGATCAGACACCGTTCACCTCTTATATTGCTAGTGAAGGTATTACGCCTATCACACAGTATGTAGAGCAGTCGGAAAATTTGAAGCGTGTAATTCCAGAATATATGTGGGAATCCGCGACTGTCAACGGCGAAATCTATACGATTCCTGCCAATTGGTGTGAACAGGCCGACCAGAACAACGGCATCACCATTCGCCGCGAAAAATTGGAAGAATTCGGTTTAGAGGCGCCTCAGACGATGGACGATCTGCTGAATATGTGCAAGGTATTCACAGAAAATTGGGACGGCTCCAACAAGCCTGTTGTCATTCCTATGTACAAGGAACCTTTCACCTATCTGTTCCGCACTCTGGACACCTATCCTTTCACCGTACAGAAAGATTTGATTTTCATTGACCAAGAAGGAAACGTCAAGAACTGGCTGGAGACAGATGAGTTTCGCCAGTGCGCTGAGTTCTTCCGCACACTGTATGAAGGCGGCTATATTCCTGAAGATGTACTCTCCTCCGGCTGGTCCAGCTGGAATACAATGCTGACGGGCGATTTCATCTGGGTCGATCAATGCCAGCTATGGGATACAGTCGACGTATGGCAGGAACGCATTCCCGGCGTTGAGTTGGACACCATCTACCTGAATGAGGATGCTCCTCAATTCCGTTCCAGCTCTTTCCGTAATGACACCGCGGTATCCTCCACCTCTCAGCATCCTGCCGAAGCAGTTCGCTTTATGGACTGGATGTATTCCTCCCAAGAAAATTATGATTTGATGGTCTATGGTGTAGAGGGCTTGACATGGAACGATGAGGGAGAACATCTTTATAGCAAAAACGATCCCACCTTTGAATTCAATGCGGATTGGATGATTGGCAATCTGGAGTACGTCCGTTATCAAAAGGGCACCTATGATAAATTCATCGAAATCATGGGCAAAGAAAAGCCCGACGCGATCAACAGCGTCGTTTTAAACTTCGTGTTCGATCCCAGCAATGTAGCGGACGAATATGCCGCCTGTCAGGCCGAAGTTGTTCAGAGCATTTATCCGATCAAACTGGGACTTGTTTCCTATGAAGAGGGATATGAAAATGCTCTGGCCCGTATGCAGGCCGCTGGAATAGATGCAGTCGTCGCGGAATACCAGAGCCAGCTGAATGCCTATTTGGGCAAATAATCTTCGAATTGTCATTATTATAGCCAAAGTCGTCCCAGTCCGGCCCTAAGACCGGGCTGGGATTTGTTTAGGAGGGCCTTCTATGGAGCGCATGACTCTCAACGGTATCTACAAACTGAAGTATTTTGATTACGATACCTTTCACATTGAAAATGTGATGTGCGACAATTTTTTCCCAAACGACTGGATTGACGCAAACGTACCGGAAGATGTGCACACAACATTGCGGCGGTATGGATATTTGAGTGGACATTATTATGACAAGGACCTGGATCAAGAGCGATGGATTGACGAAAAGGACTGGGTCTATTTCCGCAGCTTTGTTGCAGATGAGCGCTTATACGGTCATGCTTGTACATTGTGCTTGGAGGGTGTGGATACGCTCGCCCGCGTTTGGCTCAATGGGACATTGCTTGGGACATGCCAAAACATGTTCCGGGAATACACATTTCCCGTGGGTGATGCACTTCTGTTTGGGCAGGAAAACCGCCTTGTAATACAAGTGCTCTCGCCTCTGGGGCATACCGCAAGCACAAATAAAAAGGGAATTTACCCCGAAGATGATGCCACACGTATGCTTCTTCGCAAATCGCAAATGAACTGGGGATGGGATTTCTGCGGTCATTGCCTTACAGTTGGTCTGTGGAAATCCATTTATCTTAAAACCTGCGATGAAGCTGCATTGTCCGATGCACGCTTAACAACTGAGACGCTTGATGCCAAAGAGGCAAAACTGCATTTAAGCTGTACAGTACAAAACGGCAGTGCGGAGGATGAAGTAGAAATAAAGCTATCTGCCAAAGGCGTTCCCGTATGTATACACCGCTTGACAGCCGATGAAGCCCGAGACTTTTCATTTACACTCAAGGAACCTCGTCCGTGGTGGCCCCGTCCTTATGGCGACCCTTTTTTGTATGACGTATGCATCCAGTTGCTGCATGGTGGCGCAACCGTGGATAAAAAGGAGTTTCATTTCGGATTGCGCATCGTAGAACTGCAACAGAACTATGAGGATGGCGGACGCAGCTTTTTGTTTCGAATCAATGGCCGACGGCTGTTCCTCCGAGGCGCGAACTGGGTGCCCTTGAACTGTATTTACGCCGAGATTCGTTCCGAGGACTATGATCCTGTGTTTGCCCGCGTGCTGGATTCCAATCTGTCTATGTTGCGGATTTGGGGCGGCGGTATTTATGAATCGGAACATTTTTTAGATTTGTGCGATAAGCACGGCATTCTGGTTTTCCAGGACATGATGCTTGCCTGTGGAATTTTCCCTCAAGACGAAGCATTCCTTCGTCTGGTGTATGAAGAAGTTTCCGAGGTTGTGCGGCGAAATTACAATCGCGCTTGCATTGTGATGTGGTCTGCGGATAATGAGCTTGACGAGGCTTACCGCTGGTATGACAAGCTGGAAGAATTCCCCACAAACCGAGTCAACCGCGAAGCAGTCCAGCGTGCGGTTCTTGAAAACGATACTTCCCGTCCATTCCTTGTCAGCTCGCCGTGCAGCCCCTTTCCCGAAGAACCGGGCGCGGAGGATCCAAATTCGGATTTACAGGGCGATATGCATTTATATCTGACACGCTTCAAAAAAAGCGATGAATACTATTATAAAAAAATTCTGGATTACAAGCCGCGCTTTATGAGCGAATACGGATTCAGCAGCCTTCCAGCAGAGCCCTCGTATTCTCGCTTCAACTTCAGACACGGTACATTGGATTTGACACGGAATCCTTGGCTGGCACAATTGGATTGGCTTTCCTCCATCGGCAAGACCAACGATACAGAGGCCCTCATTTATTATACACAGTTTACGCATGCACAAGCGCTCAAATACTGGATTGAGTATCTGCGATCGCTCAAGTGGCACTGCGGCGGTTCTTTATACTGGAAATTCAATGATCCCATTGCGCCGAACCGAGAAGATATGTTGTTCCCCTCTTTGATGTCATCGCTGGATTTTTATGGCCTACCCAAAATGGCGTATTACTACGCTCGGCGTGCCTATGAGGATCGTGTACTCTGCTTCCGCGAGCAGACAGATGGCAGCCTGATAATATATGGATGCTCTGAAACTACTGACGATTTGGACGGAGAACTGGAGGTGAGATTGACCACTTATGAAGGTAAGGTCCTGTGGAATCTACGTCAGGATGCTTGCCTGGCTGCCGACAGCGCTGTTCCGCTTGCCATCGTTCCGAGTGCTGTCCTATCTGCAGTACCTTCATATTGTTGCTATCTGGCCGCCGTATTCAGTGATGAACGCTGCAGCAGATTAAAAAACATTTTTCATCTGACGGCGATTGGGGAATGGGATCACGTCGCTTTGCCTCAGGCTGCATTGCATGTTGATATCCATATGGTCTCTTCCTGTGAATTTGAACTGATTATTGATACCGATGTTTTTGTACAAGATGTTGTTATTGAAGCACTAGATTGCGATGTATACTATTCCGATAATGCGTTTTGCATGGAAAAGGGCGAACGTACTGTCATACGTGCGCGGATAGCGAACAATGTTCCTGATTGGCTGTATGTGCGGGTACGCGCCTGTAATGCAAAATCAATTTGTTTTGGCTTAGCGCCGAAAGGGGATTGCAATGAAGTTTGATTTAATTGACTGGAGCGCACAGGATCTGCACTGTTTCGATGAACTGGCTCCTCTGCTGCACACGGAACGCGGCTCTGGCGGACTTCCGCTACGGTTACGCAAAGCTGACACACCAGGCTGTATGATGCAGAATGGAGAAGCCACGGTGTTGTATTCTGTCCGTGCCCAGATTTGGCGCGAACTCGGTATCTTGTGCGGTGAGGCGGAACACAGCGACAGTTTTTTTAAAAAGGAAGTTCCCTGTTACAAGGATTTGGGGGTGATGCTGGATTGTTCCCGCAACGGTGTGCTCACCACACAAACAGTCGAGGAATTGATTCGCCTGTTGGCGCTGATGGGGTACACCTCGCTTCAACTGTATACCGAAGACACCTACCGTATCGATGGGCATCCCTATTTTGGCTACCAGCGCGGCGCCTATTCACGGGACGAATTGATGCAAATGGATAAATATGCAGCGATGTTCGGAATCGAACTGGTGCCCTGCATCCAGACACTAGCTCATCTGGAGTGTGTGCTGCGCTGGCAAGAGTATGCAGACGTGCGTGATATCGATAATATTTTGCTGGTGGATGAGCCAAAAACCTATGAACTCATTCGTGACATGTTTTGTCAAATGGCCAAAAGCCTGCACAGTCGGCGCATTAACATCGGCATGGACGAAGCACATATGCTTGGCTTGGGAAAACATCTGGAACGGTATGGTTACCAGGACCGGATGCAGATTATGCTGCGCCATTACCGTCGTGTAATAGATATTGCACACGAATTTGGATATGAACCGATGATGTGGTCTGATATGTTTTTTCGCCTGGCAACACATGGTGAGTATTATACCGATGGAGAACTTGTAGTGGATCCTTCCATCCGAAATATCGTAGGCAACGATGTAACGCTGATTTACTGGGATTACTATACACTAGAGCAGGAAAAATACGATCATATGTTTGACAGCCACAAAAAGATCTGTGACAAGCTGGCCTTTGCGGGCGGTGCCTGGAAATGGGAGGGGCTTTGTCCCAATTCCTGGTATAGTCAAGCGGTGGCACCGGTGGCACACCGTAGTTGTTGCCGCAGCGGAATACAGCAGGTGATTATCACTGCATGGGGTGACAACGGAGATGAATGTTCCCTGTATTCGGTTCTTCCGGCCTTTTTACAATGGGCAGAATTATGTTATAATAACAACGATAATGATGAGCTTCTTGAAGCTCGTTTTCGCACTTGTACAGGCGGTTCGTATCGAGATTTTCTCCACCTGGGTGACGCTTCTGTCATGCCGGACAACCCTCCTCCGGGCCGTTGCGGCGTAAACCCCACTCGCGCCTTGCTGTACCAGGACCTTTTGGGCGGCTTATTCGACGCCCATGCAGAGTATTCGCAGGCAGACTATCTGCGGGCTTGCGCTCGCCGCATGGAAAAGTGCCGGGATCACGCGCCACAGCGTTGGCAGTATTTATTTGAAACACAACGTATTCTGGATGGCCTGTTAGCTGAGAAGTGTACATTGGGGCTGGATATCCGCAGCGCATACGCCAAGCGCGATGCCAACGGACTTCTAAACTGCCGGAAACGCGCTCTGGCACTTTTACCTTGTATTGAAGCTCTGCTGCACGCAGTAGAAGAGCAATGGTTGCATGAAAATAAAATTTTTGGTCTGGACATATTGCAGCTGCAATTGGGAGGCCTTAAAGAGAGAGTTTTGTTTGCGGCACGCCGTTTACAAGACTTTGCCCAAGGGCGCTTCGAGAGGCTGGAAGAACTGGATGAGCCGCCGCTTCCATTTTATGGAAGCCAATGCACCGATAAAGCGGTGGTGTCTCCTGCCTGGCGCAACATCGTTTCAGCGGGCAATCACTGAATCTATTTCATCACTGGAAGGTGTGATCTGAGTGAAGCAGCTGCCGCTTTATGAACAAGTCCACAAAATGATTTTGAAACAGATTGATACCGGAGAGTATCCGCCCGGTGGACGGCTGCCATCTGAAAAAGAGCTTGAAAAACTTTATCATGTTAGCCGTATTACCGCCCAAAAGGCCATGAATCTTCTTGCAGAAGATGGCCGTATCGTACGTTTACCAGGCAAGGGATCGTTTGTAATCGACAATGCCGCGGGTATATCCAGCGCATCGGCAGAGAAACAGCCCTTAATTGGGTTGATATTGGATGAATTCAGCCCAAGCTTTGCTTACCATATTTTGCATAGCATTCAGTCCGCCTGCGAAGAAGAAGGCTATAGCATGGTGTTGCGCTGTTCCAGTGGCAGTTTGGAACGCGAAACGAAAGCGATTGAGGATTTGGTGGCACTGGGAGTGCAGGGCTTGATTATCATGTGCGTCCACGATGAAAATTACAATGAACGTATTCTCCAGTTGGTTCTTGACAAATTCCCGGTTGTTACGATTGATCGCCAGCTCAAAGGACTGTCTGTACCGTTCGTAGGTACAGATAATGTTAGTGCTGCACGGGAACTCACCTGCAGCCTTTTAAAGCAGGGCTTTCGCAGTATTGCTCTGGTACGGCCCAAGGCACATGAAACCGTTACCTTGTTGGACAGGCAGAAAGGGTTTCAACAGGCCTTCAATGATTACGGTTTGGTTGCAAACGAATCGCTGTGGATCACAAATCTTCGCTCTTCTTTGCCTGAAAGTGCAGGTGAAGCTTATTGGAAGCAGGATATTTCTATAGTTGATGAATATCTGCGTACACATCTTCAAACTGAGGCTTTCATGGTCAGCGAATACACGCTGGCCCGTATTTTAAAGTATTGTTTGCAGAAGGCCGGACGATATCGTGATGACATGATTGCTTGTTTCGATAGCCCTGAATCTTTTTTAGAGGAAGCTGAATTCACTCACGTTGCGCAGGACGAAAACGCAATTGGTAGAACAAGCATGGAACTGCTGCTCAAAACGATCCGGGGACAAGAACATCCATCAGCGGTTTTGGTGCCATATCAAATTATTCAACGACATGAACGGAATTGGGGGTAAAGCGGGTATGGAAATACCCGAGATTTTAAAACAGAAGGTCTCTGAGCTGGAGGAGTATTACCTTCGCTGGATGCCAGAGGTCGCACCGCTTGTGCGGCCCTGTTTCTTAAATACAATTGAAACTACGGTTAAACATATTGACGATGATTATTTTGTCATCACCGGCGATATACCGGCAATGTGGTTGCGGGATTCCGCTGCACAAATTACACATTATGTGCGCTACGCATCTGGAGACAAGGCTTTGTTGCATATTGTGGAGGGCGTGTTGCGCCGTCAGGCGCACATGGTTCTTATAGATCCATATGCCAATGCTTTTAATGAGCATCCAAACGGCCACTGCTTCGCACGCGATTTAACTGAGATGCATCCATTTGTGTGGGAGCGCAAATACGAGGTAGATTCCTTGTGTGCCCCTATCTATCTGCTGCATCACTATTGGAAGACTACTGGATTGACTGGTGCGTTCGATGCCCAGACATACGCCATGTTGGTGCGCATTTGCGAGGTATTCTCGCTTGAGCAGCACCACGAAAATTCACCTTATTCTTTCGAACGCCAGAATTGTGTTGAAACAGATACGCTCCCCTGCGCAGGGCGGGGAACACCTGTTGGTTATACCGGAATGACTTGGTCCGGGTTTCGTCCATCAGATGATCGATGTGTCTATGGCTATTTAATTCCAGCGCAGATTATGGCTGTGAAGGCATTAAAATATGCGGCTGAAATGTTACGTGTTATTTATCTTGATGACGTAGAGGCCACAAAGTGCATTGTCCTTTCCAATCAAATTGAAACCGGTATACAGCAATACGGCATTGTGCGACACCCCCTGTTTGGGGAAATTTATGCTTATGAAACCGATGGTTTGGGAAACTATCTACTTATGGATGATGCGAATTGTCCGAGTTTGCTGTCACTTCCGTATCTTGGATACACTACGCCAGAAGATAAAATTTACAGTAACACCCGTGCCTTCATTTTGTCAGAGCAAAATCCGTTTTATTACAGTGGGAAAGTTCTCCGTGGCGTAGGCAGCCCGCATACTCCATCCAACCATGTATGGCCGCTTGGCATTATAATGCAGGCGCTTACCAGTTCCAATCCGGGAGAGATACGCAGTTGTATCACTCAACTGACGTTCAGCCACGCTGGTACAGGATACATGCATGAATCTGTCCACGTGGATATTCCTATGCGCTATACCCGATCCTGGTTTGCATGGGCCAACAGCCTGTTCAGTGAATTGTTGATTCGCACAAGCGAAACGGGAATTCTCGAAAAGTGAGCGCATACCGCATCTGTTTTACATTTCCGAGTTCAGGTTTACCAGTATGTAATGCCCCAGCGTTGGCGGGATACGCCGGATATCCTGCTTATCCCGCACCAGTGTACTGGCCGCCAGTTTCTTTGGCGCCACCTGGCTCCAGCCAGACGTCGATGTATTTTGCCAGCGTGATGCTCCGGCCCACAGGCTCACCGGGAGTGTGCTTCACCTCCCGTTCGTAAAGAATCGCCAGTTATCTGCCTGTGGTATATCCCCGGCGCAATGAGATCTTGGGCAAAGCGTTTTGCGGAAGCCTGCTTGATATTTTTTGTAATGCTCATTTTGGGGTACTGGGAATCGCCCCGCTTGTTCAGGGACAACGTAACAAAAATCTTTGCTTTTTCGGTTTCTCTGCCTCCCTTCCCTCCTTTTTTTTGCCCGTCCAAATAGGCATCATCAAATTCAACAACGCTGGAAAGCACATGGGTGCGCTCCCTCTGCTCCATCGCTGAACGCAGCCCCCGAAGCATTCCTCAGGCCGTTTTGTAGGTCACCCCAATCAGATTGGCCAACTGAATTGCGGAGATACCACGTTTATCCGGAGCCATGACGTATATGGCGAGAAACCACTTTGTCAAACAAACATGGCTGTGGTGCATAACCGTTCTTGCAGTTACAGAATTCTGGCGTTGACAATAGGTGCATTGATATTTCCCGTTTGACAGCAAACAGCCATGTTTGTGCCCAAACTTTGGACAGACAAAGCCCTCCGGCCAGCGCTTTGCGGCCAGATTAGTTTCGGCAGTGTTCTTCTGTCCAGAAACGATCCTAGAACTCTCGCAGCGTAAGTTTCTTTTTCTTCAGCGAAATGCTTTTCCTCCCTTTTGCGTTTCATTCCTGAATTCTACACCGTTTGCTGTACCATATTGCGGGCTTTTGGATGGTTTCTTAAAAGGAATAACCACATTCCAAAATATATTTTATATCAAAAATCGCTCCAAAAGTTTTCTGGAGCGATTTCTATATGTATCATATTTTTCTATACAAACTCAATTTCCCTCATCACGATTTTGTTCTCCCAGTGTGTATTCACACTGGTGATATTGATTCGTACAGCCTGTGCAACAACCGGTTCAGCAAGCGGTACCAAAACGGTTTCACCTGCCTCGTTGTCGCCCGCAGAGGTCCATGGAATCGTATACTCCACGCCTTCATCGGCCCAAGCTCCGGTCTGAGTGTCCCAAAACGATAACGTACAGCTTCGGATTCCCTGCCCATTTCCGTAATTTGCCGAAAACCGGATACCGTTTACTGTTTTTGTTTCTTCAAACCGAAAGGAGATATATCCTCCCTGCGGCATCGGTTCCATCGTTTCCGTCCAGCAGGACGGCGTACTGGAGGTATCTCCATCAAACAGGTTCTCAATTCCTTTCGGATTCAGGTTGGTATCCCACGGAGCAGGCCTTAACGTCAACACGGGCGCTTGGTAACCCGGAGCGTCTGCAGAAAGATTCGGCGTAATTCCCTCCAGCATCACCGTTTCACCGTGCCGCAGCCGGGAGTATTGTTCCTCGCTCAGTGCAGGCCAGCGTACAAACTCCTGTGTTTTCACTCCGTCGTTGTAGAGCACATTTACATACGACCTTACCCCGGGAAGATGCGCTTCCGTGAATATTTCACCCTCATGTCCAGCTACGGCGGAAACATATTGCGCCGGACGCGCCGACGGCAATACCATGACCTCCTGGGCCTCGACCTCGGCAATGGCGAGCTGCTCTTTCGGCAGCGCCTGCCCGCCTGGAACAAGTTTGTATACCCGGACATAATCAATGTCAAAGGTGTTTGGATATGGTTTGGGCAGCCAGATTCCCGTCCAGCCCCCAGCCCGTTTCTCATACAGCGAGAACAGCTGAAGCACGGGGTAGTCGATGTTTACATTTCTTTCTCCGGTTTTGACCCCATCCACATAAAACTCCATCTTGTCCGGAGCTTCTCCCTGTCCTCCGCCTTCAATCCAGTTAAAGCCGTAAATATGGAATTCCTCGTGAAAATCCATCTGCCTGTTGGTATATGAAAAGCCCCCGCCATCCGGGGCATCCGGGTCATTCCATGCATGGAAGTTGACCGGGACCTTGTGAGAATTATTGCCTAAAATCTCAAAAATGTCGATCTCCGCCGATTCATCCGGCACATCCTCAAATCCCAGCAGCCACCATGCCGCGTGACGGGCTGAACCGGACTGTCCTTTCGCCCGTATTTCATAGTACCCATACTGATTTAAATGTGTGGCCTGCATTTCCACTGGGTTCCGCACAGCATTCGTTCCATTCCAGTTGTGCAGCGCATTCCGGTCCCCGGTAGTAAAGCCGGAAACGACCGTCTCACCGTCATATTCCGGGCACCACGGCTGTGTTTCCGCAAAAATCTGAAGCCGCATCAGCCCATTCTCCATAATATAGGTTGGCTCCGCAAGCTCGGGCTTTTGGGCCCAGGAGGAAAGATACTGAGGCACCCAGCGTGAGTCATCCAGCGTTTCGCCATCAAATTCATCCTGAAAAATCAGCCGGTAGCCCGGCTTATCCACCGGAGGGACATCCGATGCGGAAAAGCCGACATAATCCAAGCCGGGACCATTTTCTCCATCGGGTGCGAAAAAGCGCACGGTATTCACCTGTCCGGGATTCAACGCAACGGGAACCGACATGTTGGCAAAGGTGTTCCAGCTCCCGCTGTTGAAGCCGGAAATCCGGCCTGTTGGGCCGCCATTGATTTGATACAGAAGATCACGTACTTCTCCAGAGCGGTAGCGCAGTTTCATTATATAGTCTGTACCTCCCTGCGGAGTTACCTGTAGCTCCAGGGAATTTGCAGGCCCGTTGTCAATAAAGCTTACTGTCCGCCCTGAATCGCCTATAACGTTCTCCGTCCGCACCGTACCGGTCATAACGCCGTCTTCCGCTTCTACACGCACGCTCCACTCGGAGAACACGGCAAAAGCAGTACCCAGACCAGTCAGCATCACCATTACAAGCGCCGCACTCAAAAAACGGCATATCTTCAATTTCATCTTTACCCTCCTCTGATTGGGCAAAAACCTCTGCGTTTCATCCCACTTATCCTTTTACCGAACCGGCGACTACTCCTTCAATGATGCTCCTCTGCATAATCAGATAGAACACCACCAGCGGCAGAGTCGCCAGCACCAGCATTGGGAAAAATGACGTCCAATTGGTGGAAAAGGGGCCTACATTTTTATACACCTCCTGCAATAGCACACCCTTTTTCGGATCCTGCAAAAACAGCAGCGGCGTCATAAAGTCGTTCCATACCGCCAGCGCATCCAGAATGGCGACAGTGGATACGATCGGCTTCAAAAGCGGGAAAATAATGGTCCAGAATGTTCGCAGGACGCCGCAGCCGTCAATATAAGCCGCTTCCTCCAATTCCTTCGGCACCGTATTGATAAATCCCCGGAAAAGAAAAATTGACAGCGGCAGATTGATGCAGAACACGTCAATCACAATTACGCCCGGAAGCGTGTTCATCAGATGCAGCCCCGAAATAATCCTGTACAATGGAATGATGGCGATTTGGAAAGGGACGATCAGCCCCACCATGAATACCGAATACATTCTCTGAAATACTTTGCGGGGGCTCCGTGCAATCACATAGGCGGCCATCGACGAAAAAACAAGCAACAGCCCCACGGCACAGCCGGTAATGACCAGATTATTGCAAAGCGCACGGCCGTAGGCCATCGCGTCCAGCGCTTTGATATAATTTTCCAGGGTGAAATGCTCCGGCAGGCCCAGCGGGCTTGCCGCCGCTTCAGCCGGGGTCTTGAAGGTCGTTATCACCAGATAATAGATTGGCAGCAGCATAGCTGCTCCAATGAGCGCATAAATCAAGTTCAAGCAGATATTTCCTGCCGTCTTTTTCGCCCTTGCGTTTATCATGATATCCTTGCCTCCCAGCGGCTCAGCAGCCATGTGATGACCTTCGTCATGCAGAATACAATTGCAAAGAATATCACGGCGAAAGCACAGGCATAAGCATTGCGCCCGCTGTTGAAGCCTTCACGGATCATAGTGGTCATTATCGTTTCGGTCGCGTAGCCCGGGCCGCCCTTCGTCATGGCAAACACAGCGTCAAACACCTTCAATCCTCCAATCAGGCTCATCAGCACATTGAACGAGGTTGCCGGGTAGAGCAGCGGCAATGTAATTCTCCAAAACATCCGGCCCTTGTCCGCTCCGTCGATTTCTGCCGCTTCGTACAGGCTCCCGTCGATGCTCTTTAAATTTGCGACATAAATTACCATGCTCCATCCAGTCCATTGCCACACCTGCGTGGCCAACACCGAATAGAGAGCAATATTGCTGTCGCCCAGCCAGTTTACCGGCGGAAGATGGAAAAACTGCAGGATATTGTTCAGCAGGCCGTAATCCGCACTGGTCATTATATATTGAAACAAATACCCCACCACCAGAATACTCAACACTGCCGGCAGAAAAAAAATTGATTTCAAGATATTGGACATGACCAGCTTGCGCGACAGAAGCACCGCAAATAAGATCGCCAATGTATTTTGGATCACTGTGATCAATATGGCATATTTGATGGAGTGTCCGATGGCTGCCATGGTCTTTTCGTCTGAAAACAACTGTGCAAAATTTTTAATCCCTACAATCCGAAGCTCCGGGTTATACACCGACCAGTTTGTTATGCTGTACGCAAAGCTCATAAGCGTCGGTACAATGAACAATAGCATAAATCCTGCAAGAGCCGGCAGGATCATCCACAGGAATACCCTGTCACGATGTTTTGTATTCATCTCGTCTCTCCTTGAAACAGCAAGGGCGGGGCCGGAACAAATACCCCAGCCCCGCCGCCGTAAATCATCCCAGGCTTTCGCGCATCGTATCGTTGATGGCGTCGGCGTCCGCCAGTGCCTGCTCAACGGTTTTGGTGCCTGCCAGCACCTCTTGCAGCGACTTGCCGTACCCCTCTACAATCGGGTTTCCGGAAATCCACGCCGCCGTCCAGGGTGCATATACATTACCCTCCTTAAAGGCGTCGGCACAGTCATTATAAATCTCGCCCAGATCCACATCTACCCCTGTCAAAAAAGAACTTCCGGCATTGTCTTTGATCAGCGCCTGCTGCGCTTCGGGAGTTGCTGTGAATTCCAGAATTTGCTTTACCTCCTCGGGATGCGATGTTTTGGCATTTACGGCCAACGCACTGCCGGGGCCGCCGACCAGCCAGCCCGGGCCTTCTTCAATACCGGGAATCGGAAACATACCCAGTTCAATGTCAGGGTTCTTTTCCAGAATGGTATTTACGGCCCAAGGGCCGCTCTCCCACATGGCTGCCTTGCCTGTGGCAAACTCGTCCAAAGCCTGGTCATAGCTCAAGCCCAGCATATCGGGAGTGATGCACCCTTCTTCGATCACCCGGCTCCATTCCTCCACATAAGGCGTCCACACATCTGCCAATTTTGCTTCGCCGCTGTTGAACTTTTCATCGAATTCCTTATTGGCCGGATCAGAATAGAATTCATTATTCACCAAACCAATGCTTTGCTTCATCATCGGCTCCCACGACTGGGCACCCATAATCTGGGGCTTGATTCCCTTATCCGTCAGATCTTTATGCAGCTGTATGAACGCATCCCACGTTTTGGGAACCTCCACGCCTGCCTCACGGAACAAAGCCTTGTTGTAAAAAATGCCCTCATACCAGCTCTGCAGGGGATGCGCATAGACCTTACCGTCCACCGTATAGGGAGAAAGCCCTGCCTGGGCATATCTGCTGGTGGCGTTTTCTCCCGTCAGATCCATCAAATATCCGGCGTTCGCCAAAAGGCGCGTTTCGCCGCCCACTTCGATGATATCCGGACCCTGCCCGGCCTGAAGCTGAGAATTCAGCACATTATTGAAGTTATCCAGTGAGACAAATTCATAAGTGATTTTGATGTTGGGGAACGTTTCCTCCAGCAACGCGAGATAAGTAGCTCGTGACGTCTCCGCGTTATAGGCCATCAAACGAATCTCTACCGGCTCAGCTGGAACCGCTGTTGATGACACAGGGTCGGATTTACCGGTGCTGCTGGGAGCGGGTGTTCCTCCGCAGCCCGCAAGCAATGCAGCGGTCATTGCAGCGGCCATAGTAAGTGCCAGCAATTTTTTCTTCATGTGGTTTCCTCCTTTGTTTTCCCGTCCGGTTGCGGGCGGTGCTGTCTCTGTTTTGCTGAGTTCAGTATACCTCTCCGTCCGAAAAAACAAAATCAATTCCATTTCCGACCCATAGCAATAAATTGCGGATTGTTGTCAAAAATTCTCTTATTCCTTTGTGCAGCTTTTCAGCTGCTGCAATTATATTCCGCTGATACCCGCATAAAATCAGACAAAATTATGCTTATTGCCGCTCCAGCACGATAAGGAATGTATCCGGCGCATAAAATTCCAGCACTTCTCCCCTGCTGTGAAGAAGTTTTCCTTCCCAGAGCCACTCGCCCCGGGGTATATACACCTCCCGTGCGGTCTTTCCCTTTTCCAGAACAGGCGCCACCAGCAGTCGGCTGCCCAGCATGTACTGGTCCAGAAGCTGCTCCATACCCTGATGTGGAAATTCATATTCCATATACCGCACCGCCGGTGCGCCGGTACGGGCACATTCACACAGAACCTGTTCTAGATATTCCTGCCATTGTCTGCGCACGGCCAGCTGAGCATGGACTGTTCGCAGCTGGTCGGCGTTCAGAATCCTCCATGGTGCGGCAGAGAACTGGATGACTGGGGTCAGGCAGCTCACAGCGGCATGCTTTAAGAACAGTTCTCTGTCCAGCCGGCCGGCATTTTTTTGAAAGTTCAAGTATTCACCGCCGCCCACAAGATCGGCACAGCCGAACGGATGGCCGGTGATCCCCTGTGCCAGCAGATCCGGTATGAGGGCCGCAAGTCCCGTCTTGCCCCAGCTGTGATCCTTATCACACAGCCTTTGCATGAGCGGCAGGCCGCCGGCTTTCCAGGCAGAACGGTATTCATTTAAAGGATACCGAAGCCCAAATTCCGCCCAGAAATGCGACATTTCATTGGGAATTACAGCTTTCCCTCCACTGTATGCACCCACATAATGGGTCGGGTCTCCGCCGTCAAACTTGAACCCATCCACCCCCAACCCGCGCAGCGCTTCAAGCTGGGTGTCCAGCCAGCTGCAAGCCGGATGCGTGCTGAGATCCACAGCAACCGAAAAGCCATTCCACCATTCGGCAACAAAAGAGCCTCCGGATTCATTTTGCAACAAAAAGCCCTTTTGGACCGCTTCACGGTAGGCTTTGCTGTCCGGCGTCACATAGGGGCAGACCCACAGCATTACCTTAAAGCCCAGGCCGTGCAGGTCCCGCAGCATACCCGCCGGATCTGGGAAACGCCCTTTATGGAACTGCCAGTCTCCATAACACTCTGCCCAGCCGTCGTCAATCATCAGAACACCCGGACGGAAGCCACTGTCCAGAATATTACGGGCATAGCGCAGTACGGCCTGCTGATTCTGGTCAAAGGTCAGTTCGATCCATGTATTAAAAACCGGTGCTTCAAACAGCTCTTTTGCGGGCATTTTTCCACTGAATGGAAAATGCCGCTCCATCGCCTTTTGATAAGCGTCCCTCAGTGTCTGTTTTTCTGCGGCGGCCTGCAAGCTCTGCTCCCCATTGGGGTATAACTCCGCAGTCCCTTGACAGTGGATGTATCCACCGCTGAATTTTACTTCTTCCACTCCATCCAGCCACAGATAGCGTCCTCTGCTGGAGACCAGCAAAGGCATTGCCTGATTGGGCGTAGGGTTGGGTTCCAGCTGCAAATCCGCCTCGCTTCGTTCTCCCAATGGCATCTGCCCGCCCCACGCGGCACATCCCCCATACCAGTATTCCTCTTTTAAAATCTTTATCTCCATCCAATGCGCCTCCTTTGGCCGGGAATTTTCCGGCTGTTTTTATCTATCATACGGGGCGCCTACGCTCAGGACAAGGTAGATTCTTCTCATATCCTTGTACTTTATTATTTTGTTTCGTCTGCCTTCCGGTACTCGTTCGGAGTCATACCAGTACCTTTTTTGAACAATTTGGAAAAATAGCTGGGATTGTCATAGCCCACCTGGTAGGCAATGGCATAGGTCTTATCCTGTGTGGTCCGCAGCAGCTCTTTGGCCTTTGCCAGCCTGTTATCCGTCAAATATGCCCACAGATTTTGTCCTGTCTCCTTTTTAAACAGATAACAAAAATAGTTTCTGCTTACTCCCAACGCACTGCAGATTTCCTCCAACGAGAGGTTCCGGTCGTAATTCTCTTGAAGATACGCCATTCCGTCCTGTACCAGCTGGCTGTACACATGCTCTGCCGGTTCTTCTCCCGGCAGGACTTCCAAAACCTCTTCCATGAATCGCCGCAGTTCATCCAGCGTCGCACAATTCCGCACGCTCTGCGAGGTGACTTTCATCAATTTTTCCTGTAATTCCGGTTTCGTTGACCCAGGGAGGCTCTCCCGAACGGCTTTCACTCCCGCATAACAGAAATCATAAACGAACTCCAAAGAGGACGGCGTGGTGTGGTCCAGACTGGACAGTGCCTCATCAAGGACTTTGCGAGCTTTGGACGGGTTGCTTTCGCGGATCGCATTTTCCATAGCCTTGCGCGCCGCCGCAAGCGCCACCTGATCAAACTCCCCTCTCTCGCAGTTGTAGCCATAGCCCAGAATCACTTCTTCTCCCAGAAAAAAGCTGTATTGATTGAGCCGCTGCAGGAGGTTGAAACTGTTCGGGAGCGTTTCCAAGCCATGCTCGAGCTCAGTAAAGCATACATGGACCTCCATGTGCAGTTCCTGAGTGAAAAAAGCTACCAGCGCTTCCGCGCAATCCAGCAGCGAGACACCGGCATTTAAAAGCACTGCGCACCAGGAGGCGTCAAAGAAATCAAACAGAAGACAGTCACACCAGCAGCGCAGCTGTTCTTCCAGACGCGCCTGCAGATAAGGAAGTTGTGTGTCCAGCTGAAAGCTGTTTTCGATGTATGCGTTCATCGAGCTCTCATTCAGCATAAACCCAATCAGCGCATATTGCTCGAAGCACACGCTCAGGCGTCCCGCACTTTTCTGTGCCGCGGCTTTGCCCGCACCGGTGCGCATATAACTATACAGCGTCAGAAGCTCCTTTTGCCTGTGGGTACTCTCCAGCAGGCGTTGTGTCGCCTGCTGGGCGCCTATCTTGTCTGCGATTTTTTTGATTGCCCGTTCCAGTTCAAATTCATCCACCGGTTTGAGCAGATAGTACGCGCTCCCCAAGGCTATCGCCTCTTTTGCATACTCGAAATCCGCATAAGCACTCACAAGGATAAACTCTGTTCGCGGCTCCATTTCCTTGACACAGCGCAGCAGCTCGATCCCATCCATACCCGGCATCCGGATATCTGTCACCATAAGCTCCGGGCGCAGCTCGCTGAATAAGCGAAGTGCATCCTTCCCGCTTCTGGCTGTGGCTGTGATTTCCACACCATATCGCCGCCAGTCCACAATACTCTCCAGCATACGCACCGAGAGATCTTCGTCATCAACCAGTATTGCGCGCAGCATGCTTCATCCCTCCTTGCCATACGGCAGCGTTAGGACGATACTGGTATTCATACCGTCCCGAGACATCACTCGCAGATCCGCACCGCTTCCGAAGCAGCTTTTCAGCCGTGCCAGCACATTCAGCATACCAATGCTTGTGCCCTGTGCATCCGCCTTTTTCTCATGGAGCATACAGTTCAGTCGTTCCACCTGCTCCGCCTCTATCACCCGCCCGGTATTGGTCACTGCAATATACATCTCTTTTTCATCCAAATCCGCGCTCAATATGATGCGTCCGCCTTCCGAGGATATGAAGCCGTGTTCGATTGCGTTCTCTACCAAAGGCTGGATAATCAGTTTCGGTACCAGAAACTGCTCTGCAGCTTCCGGCAGATCTACGGTATACAGGATTTTATTCTGAAAGCGGATATTTTGCAAAGCAATATACGTTCCTGTATACTCAAATTCCCTGGCAAGGGGGACCATGTCGTAGGGATCGTAGACCGAATATGTAAGCAGTTTTCCCAAAAGTGTCGCCACTTTTGAAATCGCTTCTGTGTCTCCGCACACAGCCAGCGCCTTCAGCGACTGCAGTATGTTGTTGAGAAAATGCGGATTAATCTGATGCTGGAGAGCACGCATCTGCGCCTGCACCCGCTGCTTGCTCTCCTCCACAATTTCTGCGGTAAGCTGATCGTTTTTCTTCAACATTTGCGCTGCTGTTTCCGCAATGAGGTCTACCTCCACACTCGCGGTTTTCTTAAAGCAGACATTTTTCTCACCCCGGCCAATGGCGTTGAACTTCTGGATCAAAGCATTCATCGGCACCAGCACGGATCTTGTCAGCAGAGCGGAAACACCCAATACGACCACAAAGGCCGCCAGCATCAGCGCAAGTACAAAGACACGGTTTGCGCTGCGCAGCTCCTGTATACTGTCCAGCGGCATAATACCTAAAATCAGCCACCCCGATATTTCAGAAGTGTCGTTCACCACCAGATATGACGACCGATTCTCCCGACAGGCATCCAGTACAAATGAATGCTTTCCTTCCTCAATATGTTTTGATAGCTCCGCCAGCTGACTGTCCGCCAAGGCTAGTTGAGAGGGAATGTGTACTGGATCTTTGCCGTTGTATACCGCAATCTGCACCTCTCCATCCCGCCCTGGATCCACCAGAATCGGTTCCAAACTAAAATCACACAGCAAATATGCGGTTTCCGCCAGAAAATATTGGCTTGCATTCAAAATTGGGACCACCAGCGATACCGTTTGTTTCTCGCTGCCATTCAGCAGATAGTCCGTTGGATGGTAATTGACAAACCGCATCCGGTTTGTGTCGGTTGCTTCCATGAACCAGGGCTGTTCATCAAAGGCGTAGCCCTGTACCAGAGAGGCTCCATAATAGTACAGATATTCGCCGGAGGGGCCAACAATTATAGCGTTTTTTACATTTTCCAGTACATCAAATTGCTTGATTTTAGCCTCAACTTTCCGCTGGTTATACAGTTCAATGGAATAGTCTACGTCGGGATTGTTCATCCGATAGTTGACTGAGGTGATGATGTCCTGATCCGACACCACGATATACACTACATTGCTCAGCTGTTCAAAATAATTGTCGGCCAGGTCAATGTTGGCCTGTACGATGCGCCGGCAATGGGCGTAGCTCTGCTGCTGATACCTATCTCCGTTGTTGCGCAGCACCAGTATGCCGAATCCGGCTATGATCCCACAAAATGCCAGAGAAAACCAAATCACTAGCTTTTGACGCAATGTCAGACGCATAACTGGCACCTCACATAGAATACAGAAAGTAAAGGAATACACTATATACCATGGCTAAATTTTGTGAAGGACATATCTTACTCATGCTTGTTTGTTAATTATAAAATAATTTCCCCATCTACTCAATGCATTATATTCTATAACTATATTACGGAGGAACTCCTCATTAAAGACCATTAGAGAATCCAGAGGTATTTCAGAACAGATGCCCGGCGCAGGACTTTTATCAGTTTACTGAGTATGCCAGCCGGCGTATCCGTCATCCGAACTCCCCCAATACTCCGTTGTGGTTATATTATCGACCTTTTTGAATTCTGCGTCGGCTGCTGCACGAACAGTTTTCAGGTGCTCTCCCCTCTCATTCAAAACCAATAAATAGTGCTGTGTAATCCCACTCAAGCCGCGCTATCGGTTGAACCCCATCTGACAACAATGGTATTTATTTAAAGGGATCCACTTTTCCTGCTTCAAAGATAGATTAGGCTGGTCCTTTTCAATTCTACCCTCAAAAAAACACTTTTATGGTCAAGATGACATTTTGTGACGCGTTGTATATGGGATTAGCAAAGGGCATATGGCTTATAAATAATCAGAGCTTTGATAACAGAATATTTCATCATAGCCATATCAAGTATACAGCTATTTTGACAATCCGCAAACAATTGGCTCACAATATGATTCTACTTTACTGAACGTAGCAATATAGATATATATCATCCAAAACGGGACTTAGATAATCGTTAATAAGTCCGAAGTTTCCTTTCGCCATGGGCGCAACCCACAACGCCTTTGTTTTGTATCGCATCACCTTTTAGTTCGCCGTTAAGACATTGGTCAAGATACGACCTTTCAAATCTTACATATCTTCTTTGGACCGCATCTTTATCATTCCCTTTCTATGCTATACATCATTTCCAACTGTTTAACCTGATTGTACTACCAAGTTGATAAGGTCCAATAAATTGCGCAAATTGAATAGAGGATAAAAAGAGACATGGTTTGCAGAACTCTGGTAGAATGAAGTCGCGACACACCATTCTGAAAGGAGTCCTGTAAACCATGTCTGAGAAAATTGTACAGCTAAACGAGGAAGTAATCAAGGGTCAGCTTAAGGAAATGGTCCGTGGCAGCGTGGAAGAAACTCTGAATGAGTTGTTGGAGCAGGAAGCGGAGAAACTGACCCAGGCTGCCCGTTACGAGCGCAATGAGACCCGTCAGGGCTACCGCAGCGGCCACTATGACCGGAACCTTACCACCACCTCCGGAGACGTCACGCTCCATGTGCCTCGCCTTAAGGGCGTCTCTTTTGAAACAGCCATCATTGAGCGGTATCGCCGGCGAGAGAGCAGCGTGGAGGAAGCGCTCATCGAGATGTACCTTGCCGGCGTCTCCGTACGCCGGGTGGAGGATATTATCGAGGCCCTGTGGGGCAGCAAGGTATCTCCTGCCACCATCAGTGAGTTGAATAAGAAAGCCTATGTCCACATTGAGGATTGGCGGAACCGCCCGCTGCAGGGAGGCAAGTATCCGTATGTCTATGTGGATGGCATCTACCTGCGGCGCAACTGGGGTGGAGAGCATGAAAATGTTGCGATTTTGGTGGCAATTGCGGTGAATGAGGACGGATACCGTGAAGTTTTGGGCGCTGCCGAGGGTATGAAAGAAGACAAGGCCAGTTGGGTGAATTTCTTTCAGTGGCTCAAAAGCAGAGGATTGGACGGCGTGAAACTCATTGTTGGGGACAAGTGCCTGGGTATGCTGGAAGCTGTGGGAGAAGTGTTTCCTGACGCCAAATACCAGCGTTGCACAGTCCATTTTTACCGCAATGTATTTTCTGTTGTTCCTCGCTCCAGAGTAAAATTAGTGGCCAAGATGCTCAAGGCGATCCATGCCCAGGAAAGCAAGAAGGCCGCCCGTGAAAAAGCGAAAGCTGTGGTGGCCCAGCTGAAAGAAATGAAGCTGAAAGAGGCTGCCAAAAAGGTGGAGGACAGTGTTGAGGAAACGCTGACCTACTGTGATTTTCCCTATGAACATTGGACCCGGATCCGCACTAACAACGTGATTGAGCGGCTGAACCGAGAGATCCGCCGCAGGACTCGGGTGGTGGGAACCTTTCCGGATGGCAACTCCGCTCTTATGCTGGTCTGCGCCCGCCTGCGCCATGTAGCCGGCACCCAGTGGGGCAACAAGAAGTACATGAATATGAAGCACTTAGAGGCGGCTCTGGAAGACGTCTCTATTGCTGGCTGACCTCATTCAGCCAGAGTCTGCAAACTAATTTCCGCATAACTCTTGACGGCACCACCAAGTTTCTGGCTTTACATTGTGTCGCTATGCATTTCAACGCACCGGCGGAAATAAAGGAGAGATGTGTCAAACTGATACGAACAGCCGGAGAGTGTTGTGTTTTACAACACTCTCCGGCTGTTTTAGTGTAAGCTCTCAACAAACCCACGTCCTTAACAAATAAAAAACGGCTGTTAGCAGTGACCAGTTTTCGATTTACTATTCATCCTGTTCAAAATTGCTGCGGGTCCCGGCGGAAGCCCATTGAGAGGAGGTTCGACAGCACATCCCATAAGCGCCCAAGGTTAACCTACGCTATAAACTACTAATTTACAGATGTGGCAGCCAGAAAAAACTGTCATGGTTTCCAGCAGGTATCTCTGATATTTCATTCTCTGGAAAACCCGTAGTTTTGGGCAGTTGTTCAATTCGTTTTGCGAATAAAAACAAAGCTCTAAAAACCAGTTCTTATTATTTTAATAGAGACTGATAAAACCGCTCCGGCAAAAATTATTCCTACACATATTTTCACTTCTCACCCATTGGTATTGCAAATACTGTAATCCTCCTGGCTGACGAAGTAGCCATTCCAATTTTCTAACAAAAGAGTGCAGTCATTGCTGTTAACCAAGAAGGAGAAGCTAGCTTCCTACAATATATTGCAGATGTCCTTGATGATAAAAAATATTGTTTTTGATGCAGATAAGGTTTCAATACCCTTTGAACAGACGGTATAGCCTTCAATACGCCCTAATACAGATTTTAATACTCCTAACTACAACAAATCTTATCCGGGTTGAGAATATGATTGGGATCGAACACATGTTTAATCCCCCTCATTAGTTCCATTTGTACCGCCCCACACTGCTGGGCCAAGTATTCTCTTTTTGCCCAACCTATTCCGTGTTCACCCGAAACAAGCCCACCGCATTCCCCGGCGCGGGCATACATCAGCGCAAAGGCCTGCTGCAGCCGACGCTGGAATTCCTCTTTCTCCAAGCTGTCTCTGCAAAGATAGACGTGCAGATTTCCGTCACCCGCATGACCAAAGCTCGGGATGCGAAGGCCAACGCTTTCCGCGACCTGATAGGTATAACGGATGAACTGCGCAACCTTGCTGCGGGGCACCACCACATCGCATTCATCCATTTCGGTGGTGGAGGCCTTGATGGCCTCCAAAAAAGCGCCGCGCGCGTCCCATACGCTTTTTTTGCGTTCATCGGTATCTACAATGTATGCATCCTGTGCCCCATGCTCCAGACATAACTCCGCCACGGCCTCCAGCTCCCCGTCCACCTGGGCGGCAGCGTTGCCGTCAAAGGTGAGCAGGATATAAGCCGACGCATGGGTGTCCGGGAACTTTTTGCCCAAATAGCTTTCCGAAAATAAAATGGTTTCCCGGGACATATATTCGATGGCCGTCGGGCTTACCTTGGCGCGCACGATACAGGGCACCACCTCCAACGCCGCCTCCATACTGTCAAAGGGGACCAGAAGGCTTACGCTGTGCGAGGGCAAGGGCAGCAGCTTAAGCACCGCCTGAGTAATCACACCCAGAGTTCCCTCACTGCCCACGATCAAATCCTTCAGGCTATAGCCCGAGCTGTTTTTCACAATCTTTCCGCCCAGTTCCACGATCTCGCCGGTCGGCAGCACAACCGTAAGTCCCCGCACATAGTCGCGGGTGACGCCGTATTTCACGGCCCGCATCCCACCTGCATTGGTCGAAATATTCCCGCCGATGGTGGCGGATTTTTCGCCTGGGTCCGGCGGATAAAAAAAGCCTCGCTCCTGTACATATTCGGCCAGCTCCATCAGCAGCACGCCCGGCTGTACGGTGACGGTAAGGTTTTCCTCATCCAGCTCCAAAATCCGGTTCATTCCGGTTGTCTCGAGCATAATGCCGCCATGTACCGCCACCGACGCCCCCACAAGGCCAGTGCCGGACCCGCGCACCACCACGGGAATCCTGTTTGCGTTTGCATAACGCAGCACGGCGGACACCTCGTCTGTACCGTCCACGCGCACCAGCACCTCGGGCATATGTGCCACACCGCCCAGCTCGTCATGCCCGTAATCCTCGCTGATCTGCCCACCAGCGAACACGCGGCCTGGCGCAATGGCTTCCAACGCGGATAAATCCGCCTGTTCAATTTTATGATACATGGGCCGCGTCCTCCTTTGTCATTTTCAGCAATGCGGGCACCATCTCATACAGGTCGCCCACCAAACCGTAGTGCGCCGCATCAAAGATAGGCGCGCCTTCGTCGCTGTTTACTGCTATGATGCAATCGGCCCCGCGCATACCGGCAGTGAACTGGACCGCGCCCGAAATCCCCAGCGCAATGAGCAGCTTCGGCTTCACTGTGCGGCCTGAAAGCCCAATCTGATGCTTTGCGTCCAGCCAGCCGTTTTCCACCAGCGGGCGCGTACAGGCCAACTGTGCGTTCAATGCTTCGGCCAACTGCCGTGCCAGCTCCAAATCAGCCTGCGTCCTGACACCACGCCCCACCGCGACAATCGTATCCGCATCCGAAATATCCATCTCCTTCGGGAGCCGCTCCACCTTGTCCACCCGAATGCCATAGGGCTTTTTGGGCTGCGGCAGCGTCATGGGCTGCACCGTGCCCCGCGGCCGTTCCATCGGCTGTGGGTGGGAAAAAATTTTATACCGCACGGTGCAAAACTGGGGACGGTGGTTAGGGGTAATAATGCGCGCCATAATGTTTCCGCCAAAAGCGGGACGTATTTGTACAAGATCGGTATTCTGCTCCATCTCCAGCACGGTGCAATCTGCGGTAAGGCCGGTACCGAAGCGCGCTGCCACCCGCGGCGCCAGGCTACGCCCCAGATTGGTAGCCCCCACCAAAATCGAAGAAGGCTTCACGTTTTCAATAAAATCGGCAAAAGCATCCGCGTACGGCTCAATGGTGAATTCAGCCAGCGCCGGGTGATCGTATACATATACCCTGTCGGCCCCGTAGCGCAGCAGTTCTGCGACCGCTTTTTGCGTATCGCTGCCCAGAAGCAACGCATAGACCGGGTGCCCTGTAACGGCAGCCAATTCCTGCGCCTTGCCCAGCAGCTCCAGCGTGACCGGATGCAGCCTCCCATGGGCAAAATCCGCAAATACCGCCACGCCCACCCATTCCTCCTTGTTGATCTGCGGTTTTGGGGTTTCCTCCTCTGTGATGACGCCGCTGCTTTTTTTTACACACAGGCGGCACATTTTACAGCCTGCCCCCACCGCAAGCCCCTCCGCGGTCTCTTCCAGCGCCCCAAACGGGCACAGCGCCGACAGCTCTTTCGCCAGCGCGGGTGTAAGCTTTTCGGAATGTATCGTCAAACCTGCCATTGATTTTTCTCCTCCTACAACGCCTTGCGGCTTTTCAGCAAATCGAACAGCTTTTGCGCCAGCACCGGCTCTTTGTCTTTCCACATCTCCTTTGTATCGTTTTTTTCGGGTGGGAAGATGCGCACCACCTGTGTGGGCGAGCCGGAAAGGCCGTAATGCTGCTCGTCCCTGTCCTGCATTTCGGCCAGGGATAAAAATTCGATTGTCTGCCCGACAAACTGCTTTTTGCGCCGGTAAGAGGGCAAGCGCGGAGTATTGACCGCACCGTCCACGCACAGCAGACACGGCGTGCGCACGGTTTGGGTAACGATGAGCCCATCCTGCATACAACGAACCGTGAGCCGGCCGTCCTTTTCCTTCAGGATGCTCGTCACATTGGTCACATGCGGCAGGCCCAAATGCTCGGCAATCTCCGGCCCCACCTGTGCGGTATCGCCGTCAGTCGTCTGTTTGCCGCAAAGGATGACGTCAAACCTTCCTCTGCTTTGCAGCCCCTGTGCAAGCGTGTAGCTGGTGGCCAGCACATCTGCGCCCGCAAATTTTCGGTCGCTGATCACAACGCCGCTGTCCGCGCCCATATAAACACTTTCCATCACCGCGGCCTTTGCCTGAGGCGGCCCCATGGTGACGGTACGCACCATGCCTCCATACAACTCTTTTAAGGCAAATGCCTGTTCCAGCGCATAAAGATCATAGGGGTTCAGCTTGCTCTCCACGCCGTCGCGTTTCAGCACGCCTGTTACCGGGTCGACCTCCACATTGCTGGTGCCCGGCACCTGTTTGATGCAAACAAGTATATCCATAAGAAATATCCTGTTCCTTTCATAAAAAAAGCCCCTGACAGGAAAAATCCCGCACGACAATTTTCGCCCGCCGCAGGCAAAAATTGTCGGCTTTGTTTCGCCGCAGAGGTTTATATCAACAATCTTTAAAGCAAACTCTTAGTAATCTTTGTCCAAAATGGAAGTCGTAACCCGCTTGTTAATTTCCTTGGAGTAATCAAACTGCGTGCGGTACACCTCGGTAAAAAGCAAATCCAGCACAAACATCTGCGCCGTTTTAGAGGGAAACGAGCCCTCCTGCAGGGGCGGCTCGTAACCGCCGCACAGCAGTACCACATCCATATATTCGGTGAGAGGGGATTTTGCGTATTTGGTAATGGCAATTGTTTTGGCCCCGCCTTCGTGGGCCTTTTGCGCCATCTGAACAATCTCCTTGCTGGCTCCCGAGTGGGAGATAAAAACAGCGGTGTCGTGTTGGTTCAGCGTAGAGGCGCCCATTGTCTGCATGTGGATATCGGACAAGCAGTAAACGTTGGGCATAATGTGCAGAAATTTATACATTCCCTCCATAGCGGTAAGCATCGATCCGCCAACGCCGAAAAAACGCACCTGATCGGAGTGATTGATATAATGCGCCGCACGGCTCAGAGCCGCTTCATCCACCAACGCGTGTGTTTCCGAAAGCGCGTTGATGTGGCTTTGCAGCAACTTTTTGGCCGCCGTGGGAACCGAATCGGCTTTGGTCACCGCGGCGGGCAGCAATTCGATCTCCTCGCCCTGCCCTTCCTCCTGGATGCTCAGCGCAAGCTGCACCTTAAATTCCTGATACCCCTGCAGCTTCAGCACCTTGCAAAAACGGAATACGCTTGTCAAGCTTACATGGCAGGCCTCGGCCAAATCGGTGATGGACAGAAAACGCACCGCCTTGGAATTTTGCAGCGTATAGTCCGCCACCTTCTTTTCCGCCTTGGTAAGCGATGGGTAGACCGACTGGATGTTGAGCAAAAAATCGTTGTTGAGCGCGTTTGTCGCCATCTTGAACCTCCTCCCCAAAACCGGGAATATCTATTACTACCATATTAAGCTATTTTTTTAATCTCTGTCAACCAGAACTTGTCTCCTTTCTCCGTCACGGCAAAAGTATCGATCACAATTTTCGCAAAAAGGAAAAAACCGTATCGTTTGTGTATGGAATCTGTTCATGTCCATACTCGGGGTAAAGCTTCATCTCTTTGCGTCCCGTAAGCTTATTATAAGCCGAAAATTGGGCAGAGGGCGGACACAGTGTATCCATCAGGCCAGTTTGCCAAAACACCTGTGCGCGAATTGCAGACGCATGATTCTGCAGATCAATATAACCCAGCCGCTCAAAGAATTCCTGTTCATGCGCGTGGGTGGGATCACATTTTTTAAAATAGTAGGAAAATCCTTCATAGGCATCTTTCATAAGGTCCAGCTGGGCCACCCGCCTGAAATCGCACAGAAACGGGTAGATGGGCGCACACAGCTTTACCTCCGGCGTCAGGGCCGCGGCGGCCAACGCCAATGCGCCGCCCTGAGATTTCCCCGTGGTGGCCACCCGGGCCTCGTCCACAAAATCCATGCTCATCAAAATACGAACCGCCTTGGCCGCATCCAGATATACGTCCCGATAATACAGCTTATGCGGGTCCTTGTCCCGCACACCACGGACCACATGGCCAAACAATGTGGGGCCCGCTCCTGCGTAAACGTCCTCCGAAAGCCCTCCCTGGCCCCGCGCCTCCATGACAAGCACTGCGTTGCCCGCATAAACGTAGGGCAGCCGTTCAAACCATTCGCCCCCGTGGTGCATATATCCGTGGAATACCGCAACCGCAGGGATTTTTTTCGAAAGCTGCGCGGGCTTCAAAAACATACAATGCACCCGCGCCCCGCCTGTTCCAACAAACCACAGATCATGGCACTTCACGCCCGGCGCCTCAAACGCAGCAGGCGTACAGGTATAAGCAAGCCCCGTGGCCTCCAGCTCTCCGAGCGCTTCGCGCCAATATTCCTTAAAATCACCGGGACACGGGCTACACCCTTTATAATGGCGCAGTTCCTCCAGGGGCATTTCAAATACCGGCATATCTTATTCCTCCTGCATGGTAAAGTTCGCAAGGCACGCACGCATGCCGTCGGCCAGAAGCGCCGTGTCGATGCCGCACACGCCCCACTGTGCCCCCCGCTCCCGGGCATCGGCTGCATTTTTTGGGGTAGTGCCCAGAGGCACGCCCATCCATTTTCCCGCCGCGCGCACACGGCGGCAGACGTCGTCGCAAATCTCGGCCACCGAAGGCGGGTTCAGGTCTTTGTGTGCCGCTACGCTTCTCCCCAGATCCGCCGGACCCAGATATACGCCGTCCACGCCGGGCACAGACAGAATCTCATCCAAATTAAGCCAGCCCTCATAGGATTCAATCTGCATAATTTTCAAAAGATAATTTTCCGGCGCAGCCAGATACGCAGCTTCCTCTCCAAACCCGTAGCGCACAGCCCGCATCGGGCCTTGCCCCCGCACCCCTTGATAAGGGCCGTCCGGGTATGTACAGGCTGCCACCGCAAGCCGGGCTGTGTCCGCATTGTGCACAAAAGGAAAAATCACACCGTCCGGCCCCATGTCCAGAATCGCTTTGAGCATCGCAGGCTCGGCGGCGCGCACCCGCACCAGAGCAGCCGCGCCTGCGCCCTGAGCCGCCATAATGTGCTGAAAAACATCCCTTCGGTCCAACGGGCTGTGCTCTGCGTCCACAAACACAAAATCATATCCGGCGCAGCCTGCCATCTCGCTCAGCGCCGGCTCTGCCAATGTGACGGCAAAGCCAACTGCAAAGCCTCCCTTTTCCATCTTTTGTGCCAGCCTTTCGGCCCCGTTTTGCATCAAACCTCCTCCTGTCTGTTTACTTTACCGCCCCGCTGGACATTCCCTTGATGAGCGATTTTTGCACCAGCAAATAAATGATGACCGCCGGGACAATGGAAATCAGGGTACCGGTCATCACCATTTCCCAAGGGGTTTGATTATCGATCAAACGGGCAATGCCAACCGTAACGGGGGTTTTTGCCGCGTCCCGCGTAAGCACCAGAGGGTAAAGATATTGACCCCAGCCCGAAAAAAAGGAAAGCGCAAAGGCTGTACCGATACCGGGCAGCGTCATGGGAATGATTACGCGGATGAGCGTCATGAATCTTGAGCAGCCATCAATGGCGGCAGCCTCCTCCATGGCAAACGGCACACTGTCAAAGAAGCTGCGCATCAGCAGAATGGGAAACGCCATGCTGGTGGCCAAAATGGTGAGAATTACACCCGTATAGGTGTTGTAAAGGTCCATTTTCTGCATCATCATAAATACCGGCACTACAATGACCACCTGAGGCAGCACCTGCGTAACAAAAATGATACAGGTGTAAAAGGCTTTTCCCCGAAAACGGAATCTGCTGAGGGCATAGGCCGCAAAGGTGGCCAACACCACATTGAGCAGCGAAGCCGTGATCGCGTAAATAAAGGTCGCCCGCAAAAAGCTGCTCATGTCCACACGGGTGAACACATCCGCATAGTTGTGCCAGGCCCAGTCGGTGGGATACAAAAAGCTTTTTCCCAGATTTTGATACTCTGTGAGCGAGGCCACAAAAGCGGTATAGATGGGAAGCAGCGTAAACAGCATCCAAAACAAAATGATACCGTACCGCCCCAAAGCATTGAGTCTCCGTTTGCGCTTCATGTTCATCGCCCATCACCCCTTCCCTTTTTCAGGTTTTCCATGCTTAGCAGCGCAATGACGCCCAGCACACACAGCGCGATGGCACAGGCGGTTCCCAAGTCGTCCTGCTGAAAAGCCTTTGCATAAATTTCGAGCGCCACCAATTGTGTAGAACGGGCAGGGCCGCCTGCCGTCATGATGTACACCGTGTCGAAAATCTGCATGGTCCATGCCGTGACGATCAAGGTGGTGGTGGTCAGCACCGGCTTTATAAAGGGCAATGTGATGAACCGGAACCTTTGCCAAGCGGTTACGCCATCCAGATCGGCCGCTTCCTGAATGTCCTCTGGAATGGTTTGCAAAGCCGCCAGAAGTGAAATAATCACAAAGGGCGTGCCCTGCCAAATGCGCACGATGATTACCGTGGCAAGCGCTGTATTTTCCGAAAGAAAGCTCAAATTGTCCTGAATCAGCCCCAAGGACCGGAGAAGCTGATTGATGAAGCCGAATTGGGCATTGACCACCCAGCTCCACATCGACGCCGCAAAGGCCTGCGGTACGACCCAAGGGATGATGGCGACGGCGCGAAAAGCGCCCCGCCCGGGAATGGGTTTATCCAGCGCCAGCGAAACAATCGTTCCGCACAGCACGACGCCGAGCACGCCGAAAAAAACATAGATAACGGTGACCCAAACGCTGGACAAAAACTTTGGGCTTCCCAGATACTTAAAATTTTCAAAGCTGTTCCATTCTTTAAAGCCCTGAATGATGTTGGAATCACCCAGTGAATATTTGAACAGATTAAACAGCGGCACGGCCAGAATAAAAACAAACAACACGATGGTGGGCAGCAGATATAAGTACGGCTCCGCCCTGCCTGAAACCAACGGATTTGCTTTGGTTTTGCGTGGCATTCCGTTCACCTCTTTTACGCGTTTTACACTTGAAACAGGAAGGGCCCCCGACCCATCCGGGGGCCCTTGCGACGCTTGCTGACAATTATTTGTAAATATCAGCGTGCTCGCTGGCAATGTTCGCCTGCGTATCGGCGGCGCTCTGCTTACCCATCATCAGCAGCTGTAGCTGTTCGCCGTTCACCGCCCACAGCGCGTTGGTTTGAGGGCAAATGCCTTCTGCATAGCTGTTGTCAAGCGATTTCACAACCTGCACCATATAACCATCCGTGTAAGAGGCCGCTTCCGACTTCAGCATCGGTACAGAGCCATAGGCAGCGTGCGCCAGCTGATTTTCCGTGCGCATCATATAGCGCAGGAAGGTCCAGGCTTCGTCCGGATGCTGAGAGTTGGTGGGAATGTACCAGCCGCCCACGTTTACGGCGCTGGAGTTGATCCCGGACGCACCCGCTGGCATTACCGTGCAGCGAATCGTGCCGTCGGCCAGCTGGTCGGACACCTGGTTCGCCATATTGATGGCGTCCAGTACCATGGCAACCTTGCCGTCGCGTAGCAGCGTGCGTACATCAAACCGGCCGTATTCCACATAGCTGTCCTGTGCGTACTGGGTAATATCCTGGATGAATTGCAGCGTGTTAACCGCGGCCGTCTTTCCCTGCTCGGAATCATAAACGTACTGGTTCGTGGCGCTGTCCCAAGCACTCCCGCCAAATTCGCTGGTAAACAGCGATTCAAACAAAAAGCTGGTTTCGCCGCCGCTGCTCTTGGCATACAGGCCAAAGGGGTCGATTCCGTCGATCTTACTCAGCGCTTCGCAGGCAGCCTTGAATTCATCCCAGGTCTTGGGCGGATTTTCCGGGTCAAGTCCCGCTTGCTCAAACAGCTCGGTATTGTACCACAGCATGATGGTGGAGCCGCCGCAGGTAATCATGTACTGCTTGCCGTCATATTGGCCCGCCTGCAACATCGCAGGGTACATATCATTTTTCAGCTCGTCGTCCACATACGACGTAAGGTCGAGCACCAGTCCCTTGTCGGCTAAATCAAAAATGGTGCCGGGCAGATGATACATCACGTCGGGCAGGGTTTCGGAGGCCGCCATTGTCTGCAACGTTTTTTCAGCATCGGACCAGCCAAGGTCTTGCATGTCAATTTTGATATTCGGATACTCTTTTTCAAACTCTTCAATCATAGGGTCAAAGATTTCGTGAAGGATCTCGGGCGTGCCAGTGCGCATAAATGTAAGGGTGACCGTTTCTGTTTCAGCCGAGGCGGACGTGTCGACGGATGTGTCGGCCGTCGGAGCGGAAGCCGAAGCACCGGACGTGCCGCCGCAGCCTGCCAGCAAAAGAATCATGCATAGTGCCAGAACCATTGCGCAAATCTTTTTCATCTTTCATTCTCCTTTATTAATCTGTTTTTCAAGTGCACCCTAATTCGTCCCGGTGTAAGAACGGCGCTTTTACAGTCCCAGCTGTTTCAGCACGCCGCGTACCTCTTCTTTTTCAGCAGCCGTGAGCGGCACGCAAGGCACGCGCGGGAAACCGCCGCAAGAACCCACCTCATCGGTGATGTATTTAAGCAGCGAAATCACCTTGTATTCGCCGCCCATGCCGGAATATTTGACCGCCAGGTCCATGTAAGGCACCATTGTGTCGCGGATGGCTTTGGCCCTGGCATAATCTCCGGTGCTGCGAGCCGCCCAAATGGCAGCAGCCTTATCGGGCACAAAGTTTGACATACTGGAGATGAAGCCCGCCGTGCCCGCCATAGCGGCATACGGCTCCAAAAATTCACCGTGACCGTTGACGACGCTGATTTTATCGCCGATCTCCTGTACGACCCGGGTCATTTTAAAGAATGCGGGCGTGCACTCTTTCATTCCCACTGCATTGGGGAACTCCTTAAGGCGTTTAAGCAGATTGATTGAAATATCAATGTTCATGACCTCGAAGTTGTTGTAAAGCAAGATGCCCAGGCCCGTGTTTTCCGAAAGCGCCTTATAAAACTGATAGATGCACTCCTCGTCTTTGGCAGGGTAATAATAAGGGGAAAGTGCCATCACACCTACAGCCCCATGCGCCTCGGCGTGCTGGGCCAGCTCGATGGATTCGCGGACATTTGTACTGTTGCAGCCCGCAATCACGGGCAACGCATCGCCGCATACAGCAAGAGCACATTCCAGCACCTCCTTGCGTTCAGCAGTGTTCATCGCACCGCACTCGCCGGTGCTGCCGCCCACCACAATTGTCGCGTTGCTTTTGTTCAGGCCGTGGTCCATAATGAAACGCAAATTCTTTTCGTAGCCCTTCGCGTCGAACGCACCGTCCTCCTTAAAAGGGGTAATGCTGATTACGCAGACGCCATGCAACTGTTTGTTGAGTTCCCGGGGTGTCATTTTCATTAGAATCTCCTCCATGTGATTTTGTAATATTTTTTGTGAAAATACTCCATTTGTTTTTTCGTCAAATTTAAAATATCATGCATTTTGTCACAAGTCAAGAGAAAATAAAAAATATTTTTTATTTTTATTTTTATATTGAAAAAACATTTTTTCTAAATTATAATGATTCCAACAGCTGGTACTGTATGCACAGCGCTTGTGTTGGGGCAACCCGGGCGGCATTCAAACGTAAAAAAGCAAATACAGGAGGATATTTTGATGGAAATGCAAAACGACTATATGAATCTGCGCGTTGGCGCAGGTAAATTTTTTTATGGACATGGCTGTATCCGGGAGCTCGCAACCGAGGTAAAGCGGCTGGGCGGCAAGCCCCTGTTGCTCGGCGGCCCCGGTTCTGTCAAACGCATCCTGGAATTGAGCGGCGGCGCCTTTGAAGCGGAGGGCATCCATCCGATCGTATGCGCACACACAGAGGCTTGCTCGCGCCGATGGGCGAATGCATATGTGTCTCTTGCCCGGCAGGAGGGATGCACCCTTATTTTGGGCGTGGGCGGCGGCAAATGCCTTGACCTTGCCAAATGCGCCGCCACCTTTGGCGGGATGGACTTGATCTGTGTCCCCACCTCGGTGGCCACCTGCGTGGCATCTTCTTCAGTGTGCATTATGTATCACGATGATGGTAAGCCCGACGGATCAGTAGCCATGAACAAAGAGGTAGATGTTGTTATTGCCGACACTGATGTAATTGCCACTGCTCCCAAGCGCACTTTAGCCGCCGGGATTTTTGACTCTATTGCCAAATTGCCTGAAGTAATACACAATACCAATGTCAACTCATATCGGGATTGTACTCTGGAAAAATATATCTGCGCTGTAAATTCAAAGGCTATTTACAATTTTTTAATGGGTGAGGGTTGCAACGTATACGATAATGGGGTTGCTTCTGGCCGTCTCACTGATGTGATTTTGACCAATCTTCTACATACTTCGGTTGTAAGCGGTTTTTCCTGCGGAGTAAACCAGTTGGCTCTAGCCCATGGGCTATATGATTGTGTGCGCCGGTCGTTTACCAAGGAAGCCAGCCATATGTTGCACGGAGAAATTGTGGCAGTCGGCGTTTTGATGCAACTACATTTTAATCAGACGAGTGAAAGGGACATCAAGGAAGTTCGGGCTCTGATGGTTCACATGCAACTTCCCACTACCTTAGCGCAACTTGGTATAGAGCCGAATGAAGAAAATCTCCGGGTGTTGGTAGAATATCTTATTTCCTCTACCGGGCTTTGTCTCGCAGATGAAACTCGTCTACGTCAAGCATTAGAACAAATTATTTAATTTTCACCCGCAGTGGTATATACATTGCGTAATGTATCATCCCAATGATAGGCGTATTTGTCGGATGCATCCTAAATTAAGAATACTGTAAGGCTTGTTCCCTCTGTACAGCTGGGGACTTGAGTAAATCCCAGGAAAGCATATGAGCAGCACCCCGCAGGAAGTCGAATGGTTCGATCAAACGCATTCCCGACTCATGACACATCAAATCACCCCCCAATGCAGTCTGTTAGGAAACTATCATTGATTTTGTCCGGAGAGAAAACTCTTCGGACAAAAAGACTTACAGAGCTTTTGAATCAACCAATAATTTATGTTAAACAAAAGGGCACGTTGCACAAATTACTCAAAGAGCAGGAAACAACTGTGAGGAAGCGAAAAGATTTTTAGATGCCTTTTATGGTGTCCTAGAAGACGCATTAGTTAGTGGAGAGGTTGTCCAACTTATACAAGGACGGGTATTTTTACCGTACGCGAGATTTCAGGTCATAATAGATTTAATCACAATACAAAACAGTCCATTGATATTTTTGCCAAGAAATCTCCTGTTTTCAAGGCAGGCAAGAACCTTAAAGAAGAAGTCAATAGATTGAGTATCTAATCATTGAACTGCGCTTCGGTGGGTATACTCCAGACAGTGTAGATGTAATGAAGGCACATAATCTTAGTTGGATTGCGCATTCCCTTGTCCATATTGTGTTCCAACCGTATGGGAGCTATGACGTAGGAAACAGCTATTTGTTCAGATGGCGAAGTCTGAGGGAATAAAGCAGTATTATCTAGTGATGTATGTGTCCCAGAAGTCGAAACTCCATCCGCATTGATTCTTTAATGAAATCGGTTTAATTGTAAGTGTCAAAGTTCCAAAGACACACAAAAAACCGAGGAAAAGCCATGCGAAATAAATATGTGCAGATGTCGCTGCTGGACATCTACCACAATGTCGGGAAAGGTCTTAAAAACGATAAGCCGGAGCTTTTCAAACTGCTGGACGAACACATCAACTGGGATGAACTCGTCTCGGATACGTTCTGTCACGCCTTTTATCAGCGCTTTGGCCGCAACCGCAAATGTGATTTGGATAGCTTTATCAAGTCCCTGTTTTTACAGCGGATTTTCCATTATGTTGAGGACATTCGACCGCTCACCACCCTGCGGTTCAGCTATGAAATGGCTGATTACTGCGGTTTCGCTAAGGTTCCTGACGCCACTAAGCTTACATGTTTCAAACATGATTTCTACGATTACATCCGAGTGGTCTTTGAACGGCTCGTGGATTTGACGGAACCGATTTACCGTGAGATAATAGATGAGGCGTTTTCTGATTTGCTCATTTTCAACACGACCGGCATCGAAAGCTATGTGGCCGAAAACAGCCTGAAGTATCTGAATACACAAGTGGGAAAGAATGTGAAGTATTCCGGCATCGCGATGTTCAACCCCTCCGTAAAAATTCAATACATTAATGGGTACATGTGCTACGTGCAACGCGCGACGGTTCTCATAAATGGTTTGGGCACTGTGCGGCATTTAGAGTTGTTTGACGAAGCTTTCCGCGAAAAGGATTCGGAAGGACCGAGAGACACTCGCACGAAAACACCTGAAATTGATAAGAAAATTGGAGATTTCACTTCTTTAAAGTCTGTGCTGCGAGACTTTCAGGTGACTCATCCAGTTTTCCGTTACGGTACCTTTGCGAGCGACGTCGCATTTGGCAGTTACGACAATTACGCTTTTTGATGAAAGATTTTGCTTTGCCAAAGCACTAATCCCCATCAATCTTCGCGGCAGGATACTGGCTGCAATGAAAACAGAACGCCTCTTTTCCCGGTCGACGGTACGCCGTTTAAACCATAAGGCAGGGCGAATGGAACGCACCGTTTTCCTCGCCTTAAATATATCTGCCCGAAATCCTTGCCGATAAAAGCTGGATGGCAGATTTACTTGGCTTTGTCATTGCTAAAATCTATGTACGTCCTCAAAATACGGACGTTACGCTTACATTCAGTTAAATAGAAACCGGTGACTGTACCTTGGCATTTCCCGCGGCGATCTCTTTTTTGAATCAATTCTTAAGCATCGTACCGCTGTTGAACGTTCCATCAACACATTCAAAGACACACGTGGCGGCCACCAAAGTCGGCCTTTTCCTTGCCGGTATCGTTCAACTTCTTTGCGTCCTGCTTGCTGACAAATTACATGACGCTAAACTCGCTCGCATGCCCCGCAGGCCCATCATTTCCCGCACAATGCGGTCCGAGCTTTTTACCAGCCCCACAAGGACCAGCATGTTGAAGATTATTTCCGTCACATAGGTCCAAACCATCGAAACCGCTGAGCCTGACGGCGCCGCGGGCGACCCGCTGCCCATATATGCGGAAAAGATCAGGCAGGACAGCACGATGACCGCACCTTGCAGACACACGCCCACATATCCCTTGAGGAACGCCTTCCCCGTAGCCGCCGTCTCGCTGCTGCCAAACGCCGCGATGGGCACCGGGGCCAAAGCCGCGTAAATATATATTTTGAAAAAACGGCTATACACCGTCATGATCAGGATAAAGGAAAGCACGGTAATGAACAGGCTGCCCAAAATCGTCACGAGCCACAGCGGGATGGATGCGAGAAAGCCCACGTTTCCGATGGCCGCGCTGATCTCGCCGGGCAATG